>BNJS01001316.1_pt1 | contig 15376 bp, 19 predicted proteins | sample 8540461 | NCBI WGS metagenome assembly BNJS01 (sample SAMD00202454, study PRJDB9452) | human saliva metagenome | isolation source: human saliva | place: Japan
AACTAAGTTTGATTAAAAAAATATGGTCGCACACTTGTGACTCTAGCATTCGTAGGGTGTCAGTCATGAGTTAGACCATTAAGTATAGTCAGCATATATAGAAATATGTATGTAGAGGTAGCAACTAAAAAAGCTATCCAATACTACTCGAATTGCTGGAAACCCCTAAAAGCTAGTATAACTACAACATAGTACCTAAATAATATGGTACAAAATGTGAAAGTGGCGAAAGCAGAAAAAAATATACTAGATGACATAAGGTTAAATCCTAAGTGTTAAGATAATGGGCAATCAGCAGCCAAGACCGAAAAGGTAAGGTTCAACGACTATTCCTCCTGAGGGAAGTACACTAAAGCTAGTGGAAGTGGGTAGACCCAAACAGATAAAGCTGTGGGATAAGATATAGTCTGTGCTTAATAGAAATATTAAGAAGTTCATAAGAGAACTGCATAAGTGGTAGCGTACTTATGTGAACGACAACCTCTAAAACGACAGAGTCAGTTTTAGGTTCATATATTTAGAAAAATTTTACTTTTTCATTTACTTATAGTATAAAAAGTAGTATACTATATATAGGTAAATGGAGGTGAAATCACATGGAAAAAAAGCATATAAGTTTAGATTTTTATCCAACTAAAACTCAAATAACAATATTAAATTGTACTTTTGGTTGTGTAAGATATGTCTATAATCATTTTTTAGGTTTAAAACAAGAGCTATATAACAAAGAGAAAAAAATCTATTTCATATAGTGAGTGTAGCAAAAGAATTAACAGTTTTAAAACAAGAGAAAGAATGGTTAAAAGATGTAGATAAATTTTCTTTACAAAAATTCTTTAAAAGATTTAGATAAAAGCCTATAAAAACTTCTTTAGTGGAAGAGGCTATCCAAAATTTAAATCTAAGAAAGATAATAGAAAAATCATACAGAACCAATTATACGAATAATAATATAGAGTTTTTAGATAAATGGATAAAAAGTACCTAAGTTAGGAAAAACTAAAAATAAGAGATAAAATGAAACCACAAGGAAGAATAATAAGTGCAACAATAACACAAGTACCTAGTGGAAAATATTATATATCTCTGTGTTGTACAGATGTAGAAGTAGAAAGATTAGAAAGTACAAATAAAAAAATGTTGGAATAGATTTAGGTATAAAGGACTTTGCGATTACCAGTGATGAAATCTCAATAGAAAATCAAAAATATTTACAAAAATCTTTGAATAAACTAGCAATATTACAAAAGAAAACTATCACGAAAACCAAAGGGTAGTTCAAATAGGAATAAAGCTAGAATAAAAAGTGGCAAGATTATTTGAAAAGATATCAAATCAAAGAGAAGATTTTTTGCAAAAAGTTATCAACAGAGTTAATAAGAAAATATGATATTATCTGTATTGAAGACTTACAAGTAAAAAAATATGGTAAAAAAATCATAAATTAGCAAGAAATATTGTAGATGTATCGTGGAGCGAGTTTAATAAAAATTCTAGAATACAAAGCTAAATGGTACAAAAAGAACAATAGTAAGAGTTGATAAAATTTTTGCAAGTAGCCAAATATGTAATTGTTGTGGATATAGAAATGAAAAGTAAAAAGATTTAAGTGTGAGAGAATGGACTTGTCCAGTATGTGGAGCTGTACATAATAGAGATATAAATGCAGCAAAAAATATACTAAAAGAAGGACTAAGGATATTAGGTATAAGTGCTTAAATATATAAATATATAAATATATGAACCGTAGGAACTATGGGGATAGCTTGGTAAATTTAGTTGGCTAACAAAAGCAACTACTACCCAAGAACCCTGCGACTCTAGCACTCGTAGGGTGTCAGTCGTGGGAGGTTCAGATTATACTTTTACCTATGACTACTATAATTTTTGGTTGCTTACTTGGTAAGTTCTTTGCTCCATATATCTCAGCTGTTATCAGTGAAATTGGTATTATAGTTAATAAGACAACTGAACTTAGACCTATTTTAATGGGACTTACTATGTCTGTTATTATGGGAATTATCTTAACCCTTCCTATAAGCTCTGCTGCCATAGGAATATCTTTAGGTTTAAGTGGACTTGCTGCCGGTGCATCTTTAACTGGTTGTTGTTGTCAAATGATAGGTTTTGCTGTTATGTCTTATGATGATAATGATTTAGGTACTGTATTTTCAATAGGTTTTGGTACTTCAATGATACAAATTCCTAATATAATAAAAAAATCCTATGATATGGATACCACCTATAGTTTCAAGTGCTATCTTAGGTGTACTTTCTACAACTGTTTTTAATTTATCGTCAAACAGTATTGCTTCTGGTATGGGAACAAGTGGACTTGTTGGACAAATAGCTTCATTCTCAGTAAATGGAATGTCATATCTACCAACTATGATAATATTACATTTCTTACTTCCTGCTATCATAACTTTTTATTGTATATAAGATATTGAAGAAAAAAAGGTTACATAAAAACCAGGAGATCTAAAAAAATATAAAACAAAAAGGAGCTGTTGCAAATTCATAAAAAGTAAAAAAATAATTCGTTACTGAGTAAATTTTCTTAACGATAAAAAAATCAAGAATTCGCTGCAAATCAGGAAACTCGTTACACTCAGACACTCCTGAATTTGCTCGGCTCATTCTATTTGATTTTTTTATCTAAAATTTCCATTCGTAACTCATTTATTTTTTTACTTTAGTATTGAAAATTTTTAATTTTTGCAACAGTCTCTTTTTTATGCCAATTGGCTTATATTTCAAAAAAATTCTTTATCCAATATCTTATATCTATTTCTCCCTATTCTTTCTAGCTTCTTTCATCTTTTACTAAATCACTTAGAACTCTTGAAAGAGAAGGTCTTTCCACTCCAAAAAAACTCTGCTAATGCTCCTAAATTTTCTATAATAAATTCACCTTTTTCTTGTTTTTCTATTAACATAATTACAGAATTTTTTTCTTGATAGTTTTTATTATTAAAATTATTCCAGATTTTAGTTGTTAAAAGTTGAGTTTTATTTGAAATCTCATTTAGGAAATTCTCTAAAATTTGTTCTTGTGAAAATAATAATTTTAAAAATTCTTTTTCTTTCAATAAATAACACTTCAGCTTTTTTTCCTTTTGCTTTTTAAGTCTACAGGAAAACAGTTTTTACTTCCAAAAATAAAAAGCTGAAGCTACAACATCACTTTTAACTAATTCTTCAATTTTAATGACATTTCCTTCTTCTGTTAGCATTTCTGTGCTCAATGTTCCTTTAGAATTACATATAGTCCCTTTACTTCATCACCCCTAAAAGGCTATTTGTTCATTGGGAGAATAAGTTTTTATTTCATGCTTTGTTTCCTCTAAAAATCTCTTTTTATTTCTTCATTTTTTTAATTTTTACTAAAAATAACACTTTTTCTTAAAAGCTTCTAGCATTATTCCACCTTTCTAAATATTTTTTTAAAAATCTATCTCTAATTTATCCATATCAGGTGTAAATTGTCTATATTTTACTCCTGCTGAATCCAACATTTTTCTTTGAGGCTCTATTTGTATCTGTTCCATCATATTTATCTGAAAGATATACAATCTCTTTTATACCACTTTGAATTATTGCCTTACTGCACTCGTTACAAGGGAATAAGGCTACATATATAATACAATCTTTCAAAGACTTTTATACTATTTAATATAGCATTCAATTCTAGCATGGCAAACATAAGGATATTTTTGTCTCTAAAAAAATCTCCTTCTCTTTCCCAAGGAAAATCTGTATCTTCACAGCCTTTAGGTAGACCATTATAGCCCACTCCAACTATTCTTTTCTCATCATTTACTATACAAGCTCCAACTTGAGTATTAGGATCTTTACTTCTCATTGAAGAAAGCAGAGCTATCCCCATAAAGTAACTATCCCAGTCTATATAATTTTTCTCTCATATTATCACCTATTTTAAATATTCTTATCTTTTATTATTTTTAACAAGAATTCTTTTTTTGCTCAAGTTTTTTTCTATTTCAATTCTCTTGTGATATTATTTATCCACTTTTCTACTTCTATATCTCCAAATAATTAGAGGTAATTTAATAATTTCATCTGACATTATTAAAATATAGACAAGTTTTTGTAGAAAGTCCTAAATAGAAAGCTCCTATGGCAGAAAGTAAGACTGAACCACACCAAAGTGGTATAGCATCTGATATCAATGCAAACTTTGTATCTCCACCAGCTCTAAATACTCCAACAATTAAAACTGCTGAAATACTTTGTAAAGGTATATAGTAAAATAAAACATTTATAGTATGATTTAAAAAAATCTTCCACTTCAGCATTTAAAGCAAACTTACTTATGATAAAAGGTTTTGCTATATAAAGTAAGGCAACTCCTACCAAACTTGAAAGGAAAGAGTAAAATAAAAGTTTCTTTGCATAGATTTCTGCTGTATGAAAATCTTTTTTACCAATTTCTTTTCCAACCATAACTGCTGCTGTGTTTGCAAGTCCAAAAGCAAAAACCATTGCTAGTTGTCTAACAACAGATGTTATAGAGTTAGCTGCTACTATAGAAGTTCCTAACCTTCCTAAGATAGCTATTCCTGCTGCTGTCCCTCCAGCCCATAGAAGTTCATTCATCATAGTAGGTGCTGAATATTTAAAAAAATCTTTCTTTAAAACAGGATCTAAACTCTTAATATATTTCCATTTTAATAGAAACAAAGTGATGATTCTTAGAATTGTAATAGAATACTATTCCTAGTTCAATAATTCTTGCAACAAGAGTTCCTATTGCCGCTCCTTCAACTCCCATTTCAGGAAAACCAAAGTTTCCATATATTAAAAGATAGTTTGATTATTAAGTTACTAACAAAAGGAAGTTGCATAGGCAACTGTTGATACTCCAACTCTTTCAACACTTCTCATAGTAACTAAGTACACTATGGAAATAGAAGTTGTTAAATATGAAAAACTAACTATCTTTAAATACCTTATTCCTTGTAAGATAGTTGCCTCATCATTACTAAACAATCTCATAGCAGTTCTTGAAAAGAAAAAAGCGAAGATAAAAAAGCCTATGCTCACAAAAAAGGCTATTTTTATTCCAATAGCTAAAACTTTTTTCAATAGACTTTATATCTTTTTTTACCCCAGTACTGTGCTGTCAAAACAGTTGCACCTGAGGCTATTCCAAAGAATAGTAAAATTAAAATAAATTGTACCTGTCCCTGCAAGTGAAGAGGCTGATAGTGCTACCTCACTATATCTTCCAAGCATAATAACATCTGTACTTGAGATAGCAACATTTAATTAAATTTTGTATTGCTATAGGGTAGTAAAAAAAGTAAGTACAGATTTTTCTAAAAAGAAGTCTTATCTAACATTATCTTTCTCCAATAAAACTACACAATATGATTTAACTCCCGTTTCATCTCCTGTGAAACCTAATTTTTTTCTTCAGTCTTAGCCTTTACATTTACAAGTTCAGGCTCTATTTCCAAAATTTTTGCAATATTATCTCTAATACTGTCTATATGTGGTCTTAACTTTAGGTTTTTTTGTATCACTATAATTGAGTCTAAATTCACTATTCTATAGTTTTTTTCTTTCATTATATTATTTATTTTTTTCAATAAAATTGCACTGTCTATATCCTTTAAATTTTCATCATTGTCAGGAAAAATGTAACCCTATATCTCCTAAACCCTAAGGCTCCAATTATTGCATCAGTTATTGCATGTAAAAAGTACATCTCCATCAGAATGTCCTAGAAACTCCTTTTGTATGAGGAACTTCTACACCACCTAACATCAATCTTCTACCTTCAACTAATCTATGAACATCATAACCATTACCTATTCTTAACATTATTCTTTCTCCTTAGTATTCATTTTATTATTTATATTCTAATATAAAAAGTATTTTTAAATAAAGTTCTGTAGATGATATATTCTTTTTCAAAGTTTTTTTATTTTTTTCTAAAGTATTCTCTAAAAAAATTATCTAATTGTTCTTGTTTCCTATGTTTTTTTAAAGTTACTATCTATGCCCAGAGATTAGTTTTTTTAAATCTTTCAACTTCTTCGCAAATTGATTCAAATTTCTAATGCACATGAGTAATCTTTCTATTGCTTTTTCATATTCTTTTCAGACAATAGTAAGCATCTCCTCTATCAATATAATAATCTATTCTTAAAGGGAATAGATCTGTTTCTATTGAATAATGTTCTATTGCTTTTTGAATAATCTTCTACTGCTTTTTCATATTCTCTTTAAATAATAATAAAGTTCAGCCTCTAGCATGATAATATCTATATCATGTCTAAACCCAACCTTCTTTCTATTGCTTTTTGAGTAATCTTCTATTGCCCTTTCATATTCTTTTTAAATAATAATAAGCATTTCCTCTATTACAATAGTAATCACCTCTAGCAAACACCTGAATATTTGTCTTAATTTCAATTGCTCGTGAATAATCTTCTATTGCTTTTTCATATTCTTTTTAAATAATAATAGGCATTTCCTCTATTATTATGATAATCTCTATCAGTAGGTTCTAACTCTATTGCTTTTTGAAAAAAATCCTCTATTGCTTTTTTTATATTCCTTTAAACAATAATAAGTATACCCTCTATCACGATAATATCTCCCTTTAGTAGAGTTTGAATAAGAACTTAATTCTATTACTTTTTGAATAATCTTTCAAGAGCTTTCTCAAATTCTCTTATGGAAAAATATATATCTCCTCTGTCAATATAATACTCAATATTATTAGGGATCTTTTTACAATCTTTTCTAGTATACTCTTCAATTGCTTTTAATGAACCATCATCCTTTTTTTCCCATTAAAATTTCCCCTCCAAAAATTTTAATTGTTACTATAGATGTTATTATAAGTTTCAATCAATTCCTTTTCACTAACAGTAGAAGTACCTATCTTTCCAACTACTATTCCTCCAGCTGCATTGGCTATCTTTGCTGCTTCTTCCCAAGTTGCTCCTGCAGCTCTAGCTAAAGTAAAAACTGAAATAACTGTGTCCCCTGCACCTGTTACATCATAGACTTCCTTTGCATAAGTAGGAATATTATGAATTCCTTCATCATATAAAGTCATTCCTTCTTCACTTCTTGTAATTAAAACAGTGTCTAGTTTATATTGTTCTTTTAATTTTTTTCCAACTATATCAATATCTTCTCTTGAGTTTGCATCTACAGCCAAATAAGCTTCCTTTTTATTTGGAGTGATAGAAGATGCCCCCACAAAGTTAGTAATATTTTTTTGGTTTAGGATCAACAGTAACTATCACATTATTTTTTCTACATAGATTTATAATTTTTCTGTGAAAGAGATTTTGTTAAAAGTCCCTTATTATAGTCAGATAAAAATAATTGCATCTAATTCTTTTTATATGATTTTTTTAAGATTTTCTATTATTATATTTTTCTTCTTCTTCATTGATAGAAAATTCTTCTTCCCAGTCAAGTCTTAAAAAGTTGTTGATGCCCTGCTATTACTCTTTTCTTTACAATAGTAGGGACGATTGTCAGCCTTTAAAATTAAATTACAATCAACATTTTTTTAGGAAAGGCATTGATAAGTTTTTTTCAGCATTGTTATCGTTTCCAACAAGTCCTCCACAATAAACATTTGCTCCTAATGCAGCAAGGTTATTGATAACATTGGCAGCTCCACCTAAAACAAATTTTTTTCTTCTGTAACTTTAACAACAGGAACAGGTGCTTCAGGTGATATTCTTTCCACTTTTCCCATAATATATTCATCTAACATCAAGTCTCCAATAACGGCTATTTTAATATTTTTTTAAAATTTTCTATTAACTTCTTAATCATAACTAGAACTCCCTTCTATATCCAATTTGTATTAATTATCATTCACCTTTTTATTATAACATAAAATACAAAACTTAAAATATTAGTAAAATAAAAAAATTTATGATAGAATTTAAAAATATTTTTGGGGAGAGTGAATCATGAAAAAAATTATATTAGCAATATTTTTTTAATGTTGGGAGTGTTGTCTTTGCTTCGCCTGAGAGTTTGCCTGATTATGTAGACAAAGAGAAATTTCAAGAAAATGGTTATCATATAAGAGTAAATAAATCAGATACTTTTTACAATAGTTAAGAGAGTAGAAGAGACAGTTGAATCCATAGTTATAAAATATAACTTAGATAACAGAGAAAATTCAATTAAAAAAAGCATTAGATGAAATAGATCCAAAAGTTGTTCCAAAGGATTTTAAACTTTTTATATTCAAATGAAAATGAAAAAAAGCTTATATTAAAAAGCTATTTATCTAAGGGTATATATATAAATATTTATGTTGCCAAAAATTCTAAAAATGAAAACTGTTATCCTATTGTTTCACTTGTTACACCTGTAAAGCTTTCAGAAAAAGAAATAGAAGAATCTACTGAGAATTTTTTAAATGAAGCTGAGAGCTTCTTAAAATAAAAGATATCCCTACCATTACTTCCTTTGTAATAGTAGGGATTTTTTATGGAAAGATAACTTTCATATTCATTTTATATTCATTTAATATTCACCTTTTTTTATTATAACATAAATTGCTAAACTTAAAATATTTTTTTAGGAGGACAATATGAAAAAATTATATTAGGATTATTCTTAATTTTTGGGAGCATTATCTTTTGCTAGTCCTAGCTTTGTTGATGTGAATAAAATAAAACAAAATTCTTATGAAATTTATGATGATGAGGAAGACTTTTTTTACATTTGTAAAATCTACTGATGAAGCTGGAATATCTGTTACTTTTTACTGTGATAGAAGGTGTTAGCCCTAAAGAGGTAAGTGACATAGTCAAGTCAAACACTCCAGATAATCAACAATTTTTTTAAATTCTATTAGTAATAAAAGAGCTTATGTAAATAAATTTGCTAATAATGAAAATGGAGGTTTCACTTATAATTTTGTTGCTAAAAAAATACAAAAATTAAAGATTGCTATATATCTGTTTTATATGCAACAGATAGTGAATTATCTAATACTGAATTAAATAATGCTGTGGATAAAGTTCTTAATGAGGTTGAAAGCTATTTAAAAATAATGATAAAATAAATAAGTTACAAAAAAATTAATAAGATTGGAGAGAATTATGAAAAATTATATTAGGTTTATTTTTAATTTTTAGGGGCAATATCTTTTGCTGTACCTAAAAATTTGGATGTTAACAAGGTTAAAAAAGCTGGTTACGAAATTACTAGAGATGAGGATTCAGCTGTAATTTTTGGAAAAGCTACTGATGATGCTGGAATTACTGTTGCTCTTTTTTTATAGGGGATGTTAATTCTAAAAGGTGTTAATGATTCTATAAAGGCTACTGCACCAAAAAAAGTCAAAAATTCTTATCTTCTAGAGAAACTAAAAAGCTTATATCTCTAAATACAAAGATACTGAATACAATGGATTTACTTATAGCTTTGTTGCTAAAAAAATTCAAAAATCAAAAAGGTACTGTTATCTCTGTTTTTATATGACAGATAAAGAATTAAAAGACGCTGATCTAGATAAAGCTATTGATAAAACTATAAATGAGATTGAATCTTTCTTAAAAATAAATACATAGATAAGGAGAAAATTTGTGAAAAAAACTTATATTAGGATTATTTCTAATTTTAGGTGCTGTATCTTTTACTATGCCTAATTTTATTAATACAACAAAATTACAAAAAGGCTGGTTACAATATTGTACAGGATAGTGAAACTGTACTTACAATTGCAGATACAAAATGCAGTAGACGGAGACTCAATTTTAGTAGCATCATTTTATCTGTCAGACATGAGTCCAAAAAGAGCTAAGCGATGCTATAAAAAGCTGAGGCACAACAACAAGATGGAAAAATTTGTAGCTAGTTTTGATAACAACAGAGCTTATGTAAATGAATTTAAACATGTAGATTTTTATTCTTTTACTATTGTACCTAAGAAACAAAAAGATAAATAAATACCATATTTATGTTATATATATGTCACCTAAAAAAATTATCAAAAGAAGATATAAATAAGGTTATTGATGCCACTTTTAAATGAAGCTGAAGGGCTTATAAAATAATAAGAAAATAGATAGGGAGAAAAAAATTATGAAAAAAATTATATTAGGATTATTTTTAATTTTTAGGAGCTGTATCATTTGCTGTACCTAGTTTTATAGATGCAACAAAACTACAAAAAGTCTGGTCATGATATTATACAAGATGAAGAAGGACTATTTACAATTGGATCACCTAAAGAAGATACAGCATTAGTAATATCATATTATCTAACAGATAAGAATCCACAAGAATTAAGCGATACTATAAAAGCTGATGCTCCTGCTGGAGAAGTAAAAATTTTTTTATCTGCAATTAATAACGATCAAGCTTTATGTAAATGAATTTCAAAAGTGAAAATTTCTATTCATATGTTGTTGTACCTAAAAAGCAAAAAAATTAGGAAAAATACAAGATTTATGCTACTTATGCAACAGTTAAAAAAATTACCAAAAAGATGCTATAAACTCAACAGTTAAATCTGTTATAAACGAAGCTGAAGGACTTATAAAATAACTGAAATAGATAAGGAGAATTTTATGAAAAAAATTTATACTAGGATTATTTTTAATTTTAGGGCAATGTCTTTTTGCTGCACCTAAATTTGTAGATATGGCAAAAAGTAAAAATGCTGGTTATGTAATCAAAAAAATGAAAGAGAAGATATACTTACAATGGCAATATCAGATGATGATTCAGCAATAATAATATCATTTTTCTACAGCAAATATAAGTTCTAAAGAAATAAGTGATTTACTAAAATCTAATGCATTACGTAATAGTGAAAATTTTATAGCTACACTTGATAACAATAGAGCTTATGTAAATGAATTTGAAGCACAAGGTTTCTATTCATATATAATTGTTCCTAAGAAAGAAAAAAAGTAAAGAATCAACATACTTATGCTACTTATGTATCATCAAAAAAACTTAGCAAAATGATCTTTCTAAAAATTACTGATGCAATTTTAGATGAAGCAGAAAGTTATATAAAATAATTGAAATAGATAAGGAGAATTTTATGAAAAAAATTTATACTAGGATTATTTCTAATTTTAGGGGCAATGTCTTTGCTGTACCCTAATTATGTAAATACAACAAAAATCAAAAAGTGCTGGTTATGAAATTACAACTGACGATAAAGATATATTTGGACTAGGAAAAGTTACTCAAGAAGCTGCTATATCAGTAGCAATTTATCCATTTGGAAATAATACTCACAATCAATAGCTGATGCTATGAAGGCTTCTAAACCAGCTAATGTTCAATTCTTAGCTCCTGTTGCAAATAATAGAGCTTTTGTAAATAAATACAAAAGATGGAGAAATATATGTATATAATTTTGTTCCTAAAAACAAAAATCAAAAAGCTTGTCATATTTCAGTTTTATATATGACAGAAAAAGATTTATCAGAGCTGCTTTAAATAAAGATGACATTCCTTAGCATCAGCTATTGGTGTGGTATTTCCAAATGGATAAATTGCTCTACTGATATAGCAACTATGAGTAACTTTTCCTAGTCCAAATATATCTTTTATCGTCAGTTGTAATTTCATAACCAGCACTTTTGATGTTGTGTATACATAATTAGGTACAGCGAAAGACATTGCCCTAAAAGTTAAAGATAATCCTAGTATAATCATAAATTCTCCTTATCTATTTCAATTATTTTTATACTAACTTTCTGCTTCATCTCAAAATTGCATCAAGTAATTTTAGAAGATCATTTTGCTAAGTGATGATACATAAGTAACATAAGTATGTTGATTCTTTACTTTTCTTTTCTTAGGAACAATCATATATGAATAGAAACCTTGTGCTTCAAATTCATTTTATATAAGCTCTATTGTTATCAGTGTAACTATAAAATTTTCTCTATTACGTAATGCATTAGATTTTTAGTAAATCATGACTTATTTAGACTATAGTTTGCTGTGAAAATGATTATTATTGCTGAATCATCATCTGATATTGCCATTGTAGTATATCTTCTCTCATTTTTGATTCATAACGGCATTTTTACTTTTGCCATATCTACAAATTTAGTTGCAACAAAGTATCGCTCTAAATGAATAATCCTAGTATAAATTTTTCATAAAATTCTCCTTATCTATTTCAGTTATTTTAAGTCTTCAGCTTCGTTTATAACAGATTTAACTTTGCAGTTTTATAGCATTTTTATACTAACTGTTGCATAAGTAGCATAAATCTTGTATTTTCCTAATGCTTTTAGAACAACAACATATGAATGATACTGCTTTGAAATTCATTTGCATAAAGCAGTCGTTAATGACCGAATAAACCACTTCTCCAGGCGCTCGCTTTATAGTATCGCTTAGTCTGGTTATCTGTTGAATAACGCTGGGTGATCGGTAACAAATAGTCGCTTCTTCATCTTCATGACCAATTGTCAGACTGTGCATCTATAAACTAGTACGGCACAAACAATACGGCTCACAAAAATAATCTAATATAATTTTTTCATATTTTCTCTATCTATTGTTTATAGTATCGGCTTCGTTCAGTGGCATCCAGTAACGGTATATCGCTGGCGCGATAATTTTACAGGTGTTATATATAACATGGTATGACCGTCTTTTTGTTTTCTTGAGTACTGACCAGTGAAAATTGAAATCTACGTGTTCGGTCGTTGCATAGCTGTTGTTATCGGCAGCTGCAGAATATCGACCATCGCTGCTCTTTCGCTTGGCTCTTTGAACCGTAATCTGACGAATAAAATGATGCTGCTGAAACCAGGTCTCCGTCTGCATTTGGCATCTGCGGTGTGAAGTACAGTTTCTTATCTGTGCAATGTGTAACCGGCTGCTATATTTGACAACGTTAATAAAATTGGGCATAATAGTACGGCGCCTAAAAATTAAGTAATCTGTGTAATTTTTCTGGGCCCTGCTCATATCTATGTTGTTACAGAAGGTGTCATTATAGTTTTATCAATAACACCATCTGAATCAGCTTTGTCTTCTTCTTGTCTGTCATATAGGCTGAGATAACAGTACTGCTGATTTTAATTTTAACAGCTAAAAGCTTATAAATAATCCATTATTATTCGTATCTTTGTTAAGAAGATATGTTTTAGTTCTCTGAAGATAAAATTACAGGCTTTTGGTCGGTAACACTATGAGAATCGTTAACGCCTTTGGGTCGTCTGGTGACAGTGGTCGGCGTCGTCGTGGATTTTGAAAGGTGCGGCTGGATCTCTCTGTTGTTCGTGACGGCACAACGCGTTAACGTCAGGTTTTGGATATGACGAATGTTGCCCTGGGTGAAATGAGCCTGATGATTTTGCCATCGGTTCTCTTGTTTTTTTGTGACGTTGGTGCATCGTTCGTGCAATGACTCGTTAGTAGTCCGCGGCGTTGTTGGTCGGTGATGAATGATTCGCATCGTGCGTATAAAACGGATAATAACGATCTTTGATTTTGGCGGCAAGGTGGTGAACCTCGTTTTCGATGATGGCAGACTGTTGCATGGCTGACGGGAATTTAAGGGAATGGGCCAGATATCGGGTGACGACGTCTTGCCAGAGACTGGCGGTGGTGGTCAACCGTCGTGGATTTACAGGTAAAGGTCTTCCTCGTCATAAATTCGTAAAATTTTGGTTTTGTTGTTCACGTCGGCAAGCAGGACTAACAGATGTGCTCCCAAGTGGAATCGATCTAATATAATTTTTCATGTTAATCTCCTAAAAATATTTGAGACTAACGATTGTCATTATAATAAAGGTGAATGGGCAGACAGGCCAGTGTGGTGTGTTTCCGTAAAATCCTGCTGTTACAGGGAAAACCGGGGACAACTGTTGTTTAAGGCTCTCAGCTCGTTTAAAAATTCTCGGTGGTCTTCTGTTTCTTTTCTGAAAGCTTACCCAGTGGCAACAGAGCAGAGCTGTCAGGATAACGGTTCTGGGCTGGGCCTGACGGCAAGCATGTTATGTACCCTTGGATAATGGCACAGCAAACTTTCGTTTTCGTTTGGATGAAAAGTTAAAATCGCTGAACAACTTTTGGATCTATTTCATCTGTGCACGGTGGACCTGCGACCCATCGGATTATATTTTGCTGACTGTAGTTCAACTGTCTCTTCTCTGCCAGCAAGTATCTGTTAATCGAGCAGGCTCTCAGGCAACAGGTGCCTCCCAGCGTAAAAATATTGCTAATATAATTTTTCATGATTCCCAAATATTTTTAAATTCTATCATGAAACCACATTTTAATATTTAGGATTTGTTATGTTACTCAACAAAGGTGAATGACAGTAATAGAGTTGGATATGAAGGGATCTAGTTATGATTAAGGATGATAGAAATTTTAAAAGTAAAATAACAGATTATTGAGGAGCGATGATGTATTATGGGAGGGTGGAAAGAGTGTCACCTGAAGCACCTGTTCTGAGGTGCAGAAAATTTGTTTGAGTGAACTGTAATGATGTCAATAACTTGCTGCGTTAGAGCAAATTTGTGTCAGGGAGGCATCTTTGGTTGTAATTGAGCCACAAGGCTGACAATCCGTCACTCGTGTGAGAAAAAGGTAATAACGGGCATCGCTGGCATGGTTGACTGGGAAGAGAAGGGCCCTGTCGACGAGGAAAATATAATAATAAGAAAATCTTAAAATCATGTAAAGTAGATGTATTTTGTCGACTATATCGGGGACAACAGATGCTGCGAAAATCGTCTGTGTGAAAAAATGATCTAGGCAAAAAATGTGCTAACTGTGAGGGCATATCGCCAGTAAAGGAAGCCCGGCTGTGAACTCGAGAAATGATATAGTTGGAAAAAAAATTAAAAGAACAATACAATGAACACTCAGTACAAGAGTGAAGAAGGAGATGACTTTATGATGAGGTCATAATCACTTGTACGAGGAAGTCTGCTGGGTATGGCTGGTGCGAGGTTACAGTTCAGGATTTTAGCTGGAGGCTGCAGGGGCTAACGGGAAGAGCGGCAGCTGTGATGCGGCTGGAGGGAATAGTGGTTGGGCGCTGCTGGTGGTGAATTGAGCCAGCGTCTGTAATGATTGGGTGCGGAGTGGGAGAAAGGATGGTTCGTTAAAGGCAGTTGAGGTGCTGGACAATATCGGTGTTATGACGGAGGAGATATGTTTTTTCCGTAAGGGCGGAGCAATCCAAAAATAGATGAGTTCTTGTTCAAACTCTACTAAGGGATGTCAAGATGAAGGTATATGACCATTGTTTGAGGAATGTAAAAACGATAGTTTTCAAAAACGACAGGATTGATCTACTGATGAGATTGTCCATAATGGAGAATGCCTATTCAAGGCGTGTGAAAGGGCAATGAAGGTGGAA
>BNJS01002753.1_pt1 | contig 15372 bp, 14 predicted proteins | sample 8540461 | NCBI WGS metagenome assembly BNJS01 (sample SAMD00202454, study PRJDB9452) | human saliva metagenome | isolation source: human saliva | place: Japan
CAGTTGACGCAAGCTTAAAAAAACGATATAATAAGAAAGTTGAGAATTGATTTTCAGTTGTCTTAGTCCAGAGAAATGGCGGTGCTGCGAGCCATCTAAGCTAGAAAGTCATGCTACTCAATCATACAATTGAATAAGAATAAGAGAATGACAAGTTCATTGAATGAAGGTGGTACCGCGGTTTCGCCCTTCGTGATATGAGCTTGTCTTTTGGTTTTTGGAGGTGTTGATGAAAACATTTCTTGTCAAACAAAAGTTTCGTCTTGGAGGCGAACGCTTCGCTATCAAGGATGACAGAGGAGAAATCGCCTATCAGGTGGAGGGATCATTTTTTAAGATTCCCAAAACCTTTACCATATATGATGCTAATGGTGAACAGGTCAGTCAGATCAGTAAAGAAATTTTGACCTTGCTTCCTCGTTTTGAGATTCAGCTTCGGGATGGCTCGAGTTTTGTCATTCGCAAGAAGTTGACCTTCTGGCGAGATAAGTATGAGTTTGATAATCTAGGTCTTCGTATAGAGGGCAATATCTGGGATTTGAATTTCAAATTGCTGGATGATCGCGATCAGCTGATTGCGGAAATTAAGAAGGAACTTTTCCATCTGACCTCTACCTATACCGTAACGGTCCTTGAGGACGCTTATGCAGACCTAGTCATTTCCCTCTGTGTCGCGATTGACTATGTGGAAATGCTGGAAAGCCAATCACATTAAACAAGTAAATAAGGAGACAATATGAAACAACTATCTAGTGCACAAGTACGCCAAATGTGGCTTGATTTCTGGGCGACCAAAGGTCACTCAGTAGAACCATCAGTGAGCTTGGTTCCTGTCAATGACCCAACTCTTTTGTGGATCAACTCTGGGGTAGCAACCCTTAAGAAATACTTTGACGGGACCATTATCCCTGAAAATCCACGTATTACCAATGCCCAAAAGGCTATCCGTACCAACGATATTGAAAACGTAGGGAAGACTGCACGTCACCATACCATGTTTGAAATGTTGGGGAACTTCTCTATCGGGGATTACTTCCGTGACGAAGCTATCACTTGGGCTTATGAGCTTTTGACAAGCCCAGAATGGTTTGACTTCCCAGCTGAGAAACTTTACATGACCTACTATCCAGACGATAAAGATTCTTACAACCGCTGGATTGAAGTAGGAGTGGACCCAAGTCACTTGATTCCAATCGAGGATAACTTCTGGGAAATCGGTGCAGGGACCTTCTGGACCAGATACAGAAATCTTCTTTGACCGTGGAGAAGCATTTGACCCAGAAAATATCGGTCTTCGTCTCCTTGCAGAAGATATCGAAAACGACCGTTATATCGAAATCTGGAACATCGTTTTGTCACAATTTAACGCAGACCCTGCTGTTCCTCGTAGCGAGTACAAGGAATTGCCACACAAGAACATTGATACGGGCGCTGGTTTGGAGCGTTTGGTAGCGGTTATCCAAGGTGCTAAGACTAACTTTGAAACAGACCTCTTCATGCCAATCATTCGTGAAGTGGAGAAATTGTCTGGTAAGGTCTACGACCAAGATGGCGACAACATGAGCTTCAAGGTCATCGCTGACCACATTCGTTCCCTTTCATTTGCTATCGGTGATGGAGCTCTTCCTGGAAATGAAGGTCGTGGTTACGTCCTTCGTCGTCTTCTCCGTCGTGCTTCTATGCATGGTCAAAAATTGGGAATCAACGAGCCTTTCCTTTACAAACTCGTTCCAACCGTTGGAAAAATCATGGAAAGCTACTACCCAGAAGTGCTTGAAAAACGTGACTTTATCGAAAAAATTGTTAAGAGCGAAGAAGAATCATTTGCGCGTACTCTTCACTCAGGTCAACACTTTGCTCAAGGCATTGTAGCTGACTTGAAAGAAAAAGGTCAATCTGTCATTGCTGGTCAAGATGTATTCAAACTTTATGACACTTATGGATTCCCAGTTGAATTGACTGAAGAAATCGCTGAAGAAGCTGGCATGACTGTAGACCGTGAAGGTTTTGAAGCAGCCATGAAAGAACAGCAAGAACGCGCGCGTGCCTCAGCTGTTAAGGGTGGCTCAATGGGTATGCAAAATGAAACCCTTCAAAACATCACAGTGGAAAGCCGCTTTAACTATGAAGCATCTCAATTATCTTCTAAATTGGTAGCTATTGTGGCTGACAATGCAGAAGTAGAAGCTGTATCAGAAGGAACTGCCTCACTTATCTTTGCGGAAACGCCATTCTATGCTGAAATGGGTGGACAGGTTGCTGACCATGGACAAATCTTGGATGCGTCAGGTAAGGTTGTGGCTACTGTGACAAATGTTCAAAAAGCACCAAACGGACAAGCCCTTCACACTGTTGAAGTCCTTGCACCGCTTGCCTTGAACCAAGAATATACCTTGGCAATTGATAGCAATCGTCGTCACCGTGTCATGAAAAACCACACTGCAACTCACTTGCTTCACGCTGCCCTTCACAATATCCTTGGAAACCACGCGACACAAGCAGGATCTCTTAACGAAGTTGAATTCCTTCGCTTTGACTTTACCCACTTCCAAGCAGTGACTGCTGAAGAATTGCGTGCGATTGAACAGCAAGTCAACGAGAAAAATCTGGGAAGCTCTTGAAGTGAAGACAGTTGAAACGGATATTGACACTGCCAAAGAAATGGGAGCTATGGCCCTCTTTGGTGAGAAATACGGTAAGGAAGTCCGTGTTGTTACTATCGGTGACTACTCTATCGAGCTTTGTGGTGGTACCCACGTTGGCAACACTTCTGAAATTGGTCTCTTCAAGATTGTCAAAGAAGAAGGGATTGGATCAGGAACTCGCCGTATCTTGGCAGTGACTGGTAAGGAAGCCTTTGAAGCCTACCGTGAACAAGAGGACGCTCTTAAAGCTGTCGCAGCAACCTTGAAAGCACCTCAAGTCAAGGAAGTGCCTCATAAAGTAGAAGGACTTCAAGAACAACTTCGTCAACTTCAAAAAGAAAATGCTGAGTTGAAAGAAAAAGCCGCAGCTGCAGCCGCAGGCGATATCTTCAAGGATGTGAAGGAAGTCAATGGTCACCGTTACATTGCTAGCCAAGTGTCTGTATCAGACGCTGGTGCCCTTCGTACTTTTGCAGATAACTGGAAACAAAAAGACTACTCTGATCTTCTTGTCCTAGTTGCTGCTATCGGTGACAAAGTCAATGTTCTTGTAGCAAGCAAGACAAAAGACCTTCATGCAGGAAACCTTGTCAAAGAATTGGCACCAATCGTCGATGGACGTGGTGGTGGTAAACCAGACATGGCCATGGCAGGAGGAAGCAACCAAGCGAAAATTCAAGAACTCTTGGATGCAGTAGCAGGTAAATTGTAATCAAGTAAAGAAAACTGGGAAATCGAAGTAAATTTAACTATTATTTTTTTGAAAATAAAGTTTAAAAGCTGAGTTAATTACTATACTTTAAATATTTCTATATAACCTTCTATAGAAAGGGGTTTACAATGAGAATTAAAATTGAAAAAAATTTGTGAATATCAATAATGTTGATATAGAATTTAGTAATCAAATGAATATTTTGATTGGGAGATAATGGTACTGGAAAGACTTTTATTGCTAGAAGCATATAGTAAGATTAACGATACAGTTATTTCAAATTTAGATTCAAAAAATAATTTTTATTTCGAGTATAATTGATCAGGCCAATCTAAATATAAATAAAATTTCTAAAGAAGGTAATAATCGTTATAAATATAAACTATCTTTCACAGATATTTTTAGAAGTGGAAAAATCTATTTAATGTTGGAATACGAAAAATTAAAAAGGACGAAATTGAGGAGAGGTTGAAAATCTGAGGTATTGAACGAGAAACTTTATCGATGGATGGTTTGTTAATAGACTTTAAAGGTATTGATGAGCTAATCAATTTTTTTCTGGTGAGATTTCAGTAAGTATTAAATCTTTTTCAAATAACTCTGATAATAATTTTATTAATTTTTGAAGATACGGAAGATTATTATATAGAGTTTGAGAACAAATGATATTAGTCATGTTAGATTTCTAAATTGAAAGTAATTTAAAGGAAATCATAAAAATCAATGAGTACGGACTCCATTTAAGTATTTATTAGAATCCTTTAAATTTATGATATCTGAAAAATCATTGAAAAGAAGTTTGTAATCATTAAATGATATTTTTTTAATATTACTTTATATTCCGTCAGAGCGTGTATATTCAATGAGTAAGAATCTTGTAAAAAAATGTTATCAGAAACTCCATTTTTTTACGTTATAGTGAAAAAAAAATTTATGAAAGACTATGAGGAAGTTAAAGAATCCAAACAATTTATGGCTAAATTCTTTGAAGAAAATAATTATACTTCGGATGAGTTTAAGGAATTAATAGGGGAACTCTGAAATTTTGATGATGGTGAGGTAATTTCTTTAACGGATGATTTAGGAGTAGAAATTCCACGTGAGTTATTTTTCTACTAAACAAAATAAATTACAGAGTTTACATTTTTTTAGATAAAATTTCAAATGTTACCTAAAAGCTTTCAATGAAAATATGCTAATCGTCGATTGTTAATTATTGAGGAGCCAGAAGCTCATCTCTCGATAAAGAGTATTTTAGGAATGTTTTAAATATTTAAAACATCTTTCAAAGCATTATAGAATTGTTATTGCAACCCATAGTGATATTATGTTGACACTTGTTAATAATTGGTATTTGGCGAGTTCTAGTAAAAAAATATAGTAGGTGGATGGGAGCTTCTTGATTCAGAATCTGAGAACAATTCTAAGTATATGTTTACTAAATTGGAGCTAGGTGATTATGGTTTAATTTCAGAATTTATGAATGAACAGTTGTTGTTATTACAGAGAATGACTCTAGAAAGTCAACAAAAAAATTAAATTATCTGGAAGAGTGATTATATTGAGAAATTCAAAATTAATAAATTGTGATTTTATTGAAGAAATAAATACTTTTTCAGACTACCATTTCTGAGAAACAAAATGATTTTTGTAATGAATTTGCATTTATCTTTTTTTCCAGAAAAAGGGAAAGTTATATAAATTAGGAAAGCATAATCCGGATAATAATGGGATGAATACATTATTTTTGTCCAAAAGTTTTGTGATGGAATCATTTTATGGTTTGTGGATAACATTGTATCAGTTTATATAATAGAATTGAAAAAAACTGCTACATCGCATTTAGAAAAAAAATTCCTGTGCAATTTCATACATCAGTTTTGAGGGCTCTATCTGATATTGCTATCATTGGATCTCCACTGAATTATAAAAAAAGAACCAAACAGAAACTTTAAAAATACAATATAATTTTTATTATTGGAACAGTTGAAGAGACACCTTTACCTAGCAAAATAGAAGGAACATTGAAATATAAGAATTTGCCTGGTTCTCCGAGTAAAGATTCTCCTATACTTGAAAAATTATTATAAAAAAATATTGTATTATATAATTGTAGAGTAATTGAAAATCAAATTCTTTTTGGATTTGAAAAAAATTTTTTTATTTAAAAAAGCTTCCCAACAACAGATAAATTGTACAGTTTATGAGTGTAGTCAAGAAATTCCATGGACTGTGGAGACAAAGTCTATGTTTTAGTAGCAAGTAAGACAAAAGACCTTCATGCAGGAAACCTTGTCAAAGAATTGGCACCAATCGTCGATGGACGTGGTGGTGGTAAACCAGACATGGCCATGGCAGGAGGAAGCAACCAAGCTAAAGATCCAAGAATTGTTGGATGCAGTAGCAGGTAAATTGTAATCAAGTAAAGATCTATCCATTTGGGTAGGTCTTTTTGTGAATACAAAAAGCCAAATCCGTTTGGACCTGGCTTGGTAATCATTGGCTATCAGATTGTATTAGCTGCCCAGACACTTACCGAAGCAGCTGAGACTGGGAATTGTCCATAACCTTCCTCATCAATTGTAACTTGACCTTGGTGGTTTCCAAGTAAATCTACAAAGGTTTGGTTAGCCCATTCTTGGCCGACAAACATTGATTTGCTGTTTTCTTGGTCATTTGAAATCAAGACTGCGATTGGGGATTGATTTTCAGCACCTGAACGTACCCAACCGATACAGTTTGGATCATCAAAGTAGTCATTTTGTTCTCCATAGGCCAAATCTTTTCGGATGGCTAGGAGGCGGTCAAGGACTTCTTTGAAATCTTGTTGAGCATACTGCCCTGAAATCCCATAGTAGTCTCCGTAAAAGACACATGGAAGGCCGTCTTGGCGTAATAGAATGAGAGTATAGGCTGCTGGTTTGAACCATTCTTCAACAGTAGACTCAAGAGCCTGACCACGTTGGGTATCGTGGTTGTCGACAAAGGTTACAGCCTTGTAAGGTTTGAGTTCAACCAAGCTATCTGTGAAAATGCCGCGAAGGTCATAGTTTGCGCCAGCTTGACTGGCTTCAAAGAGATTCTGGTGGAGACGAACATCGACAAGGTCGAATCGTTCTTCCGTTTTTTCAAGATAGTCCAGATTGGCTTCCTTGTCAGGATTCCAAAATTCACCAAAAACATAGAAATCCTCACCGTATTTTTCCTTCATATCACGGATAAAATTGCTCATGAAGAAAGAGTCAATGTGTTTAACGGCATCCAAGCGGAAACCAGCTACACCAGTCGTTTCCATGAACCAGTCAGCCCAGTCATAGATATTTTGGATGACTTCAGGATGTTTAAAGTCTAGGTCGGCATACATGAGGTAGTCGTAGTTACCATTTTCGTTATCGACCAATTCCTCGTTGGCCCAGCCCTTGTTGTCCCCTTGGATGAGATAAATCCCAGACTTACGGCGTTTGGCATCATAGTCTGTACCTGTGAAGTGGTACCAGTGCCAGTGGAAGTCATTGTAGGTATCTTGGCGACCATCGAAGGTAAAGCTAGTCCAGCCATTGATGGTGAAGGGTTCTCCAAGTTCAACTGTACGGTCTACAGGATCCACTTCAATAACCTGAAAGGCTTCCATGTGATCAGCAGCAGCCTTGTGATTGAGCACCACATCGGCCATAGGTTGAATTCCCTGTGCTTTTAGGGCTTGAATGGCTTGAAGATAGTCTTCTTTAAAACCATACTTGGTGCGGACAGTACCTTTTTGGTTAAACTCACCTAGGTCGAATAAGTCATAGACCCCATAGCCGACATCTTTTTCATTGGTAGCCTTGAAAGCTGGTGGCATCCAGACATGGCTGATACCGAGATCAGCTAGGTGTGGAGCATCTTCAGCCAGACGCGTCCAGTGCTGACCATCGTGGGGCAGATACCATTCAAAGTATTGCATGAGTGTTTGATTTTGCATGATGTTTCCTCTTACTTGTCAATCTTGTTCTTTATTCTATCATAAAGTATTGGTTAGCGCCAACGTTTGCATAAAATAGAAGGAAACTATTTTAACTACTTAAAATAAAGTGTTGATTTTTTTGTATCAAAGTGCTAGTATAATAGTATGTAATATAGATAAAGATAGGAGTCATCCCATGATTGAATTTCAAAATGTTAGTAAGTTGTATGGTGATAAAGAGGCTTTGAGCAATCTCAATCTGCAGATTGAAAATGGAGAGATTATGGGCTTAATTGGCCATAATGGTGCTGGGAAATCGACCACTATAAAATCTTTAGTCAGTATCATTTCGCCCAGCAGTGGTCGTATTTTTGGTAGACGGTCAGGAGTTATCGGAAAATCGCTTTAGCTATTAAACGAAAGATTGGCTACGTAGCAGACTCGCCTGACTTATTTTTACGTTTAACAGCCAATGAATTTTGGGAATTGATTGCCTCATCCTATGATCTGACTAGCTCTGACTTGGAGGCTAGTCTAGCTAGGCTATTGAGTGTTTTTTTGATTTTTGCTGAAAAATCGTTATCAGGTTATTGAAACCCTTTCTCACGGAATGCGTCAGAAAGTCTTTTGTCATCGGAGCACTCTTGTCCGATCCCGATATTTGGGTCTTGGACGAACCCTTGACTGGTTTTGGATCCCTCAGGCTGCCTTTTGATTTGAAGCAAATGATGAAGGAACATGCACAAAAAGGCAAGACAGTCTTGTTTTCAACCCATGTCCTAGAGGTGGCAGAGCAAGTCTGTGATCGGATTGCCATTTTGAAAAAGGGACATTTGATTTATTGTGGTAGCGTAGAGGACTTGAGAAAAGACCACCCAGACCAGTCTTTGGAAAGTATCTATCTTAGCCTTGCCGGTAGAAAAGAGGAGGTTTCAGATGCGTCTCAAGGTCATTAAAAAATTAGTTGATATCAATATCCTCTATTCATCTAAAGAAGCTAATCTGGCTAACCTACGAAAGAAGCAGGCTAAGAATCCTGGGAAAAAAGTAAATGTTTCCGCTAGAGTCCTAAGTTCTTACATTTTTTTCAGTCTCTTGATGCTCATCTTTTTTAGTATTATAGCCATTCATTTTCCTTTTGAGGAAATGCCTATTTATTTTAGTTTTATGGTTGCTATTTTACTAGTGGTTGCCTTTTCAACTTCTTTCACTGCCTTTTACAATGTCTTTTATGAGAGTAAGGACTTGGCATCTTATAGGCCCTATGCTTTTAAAGAATCAGAGATTATAATCGCTAAAGGACTGTCTGTTCTATTGCCAGCTCTAACTGGAATTTTACCAATCCCAGCTTATTTTCTAGCCCTTTACATTAGGCTAGCTCCTTCTCTTTGGCTGGGCTTGCCTTTGATGCTACTGTCCTTGGCCTTATTATTTGTCTCTGTTACTTTAGTGATGGTAGTGGCCGTACATTTCTTGGCTCAGACTAGGGTTTTCAGAAAGTATCAGTCTATTTTTTCGAATGTGATGATTGGGATAGGGGTTCTCATACCTTTAATATTTGTCTTCTTTCTACAGTCGACTTCTGGAGTTATTGTTGACAAAGTTAGAGACATTCCATTTCTCCTTTATCCTCTTCATATCTTTTACAAAATAGCAGTGGAGCCTTTTTCGACAGAAGCCATCCTGGGTCTGCTCGCTTGGATAGCTCTAACTGTTTTCTTGCTTTACCTGACCAAAAAGAAGGTTCTTCCTCATTTTTATGACGTGATTCTGCTTAACAGTGAGGAGAAGGTCAAGAAAGAACGTCGCAGTAAGGAGAGGATTTCAACTACTAAAAAGGGATTTTTCCGTATGGTTTTACGCTACCACCTCACCCTCTTGGGACAGGGGACTGGCGTGATTACAGTGCTTTTTACAAGTGCTTTCCTTCCTTATCTCATGATGATCGGTCTGATTTCCAAAATCCGAGATTCTCAGATAGTTCCAGATATTCATCCTCCATACTGGTTACCCTTGTTTTTTATAGCTCTCTTTATAGCAGTTTGTCAATAACAATATCACCAGCCTGCATTCAATTGCCTTGTCCTTGGAGAGGGAAAATGTTGATTTTCTGAAGAGTTTACCCTTTGACTTTGCTCGTTATGTGAAAGTGAAATTTTGGATTATATTTGCTGTCCAGTCCTTTTTACCAGTCCTGACTTTACTTGGTCTTTCTCTATATCTAGGCTTGCCCATCCTTTCGATGATTTACCTTCTTGTGGCCTGGATCCTTTGCAAGTGTCATCCTTTCTTGCCACCATTACCTTAAGGACGTGAAAAATTTGTCAACCAATTGGAGTAACATTACGGACCTGGTGAACCGTTCAAATCGTATAGTAGCAATAGTTTTACTCTTAATTTATAGTGCAATCTTAATGGCCCTTGTAATAGGGAGCTTATTCTTGGTTCGGTCTCTCTCCCCTATCCTTGCCATTAGCTTGGGAGTAGGAGCTCTTATCCTCTTGCTTGGTCTTGCTATTTTTGGCTATCATTACTACCTGTCACGCATATTGACAGAAATAGAAAAAAGATGAGATAGTTGGTCGCTTGATTGATAAATTCAATTCGACAAACGCTTTTTATAGTTTGTTAGAATGTAGTTGTAAATGATTAAGATTGGTAATCAAAAAAATATAGGGAGGAATGTTTTGAATAAGAAATATAACATAGTTCTATTTTTGTTGTTTATAGTTTATTTATTTGGATATTTTTCAATTTCAAAAACGTTAATTCCTATAATGTGTGTGATCCAAGTATTTTTGATAGAACATATATTTAGAGTTCGAAATAGAATGATGCAGATAGGTGAAATTATAATTATTGTTGCTTCTATAATATTATTTATTGATAGTATATTGAGTTTGTAACAAAAAGGCTTCTCTATAAAATCAAATTTTCCAGATACCTACTGAAGCTGATTTATATCTTTCTTCTACTATATTCGTCACTAAACTTGACATATATTGCAGTCAGCTCTCTAGCTACAATCTAAACTTGACTAGACATATACTTTGCAGTGATACAGCCTCAGTTTTACCTACAATCTCAACAGTTAACCTGCGGCTAGTTTCTAGTTTGCTCTTTGATTTTTCGTTGAATTTTATTTTATAAAAGAAAATGCTCCTCCAAGACGGAAGAGCATCTTTTTATTGTGATTCTCACACAAATTATTTCTAACTTTTTTTATTAGTATAGTATACTATTTTTTAAAACTAGAGTAAAAAAGCAAGGGTAGTTTCTTTTTTGAGAATTGTCACAAAATTTGCTATAATAGTGACTATGAATAGAATAAGAGTCAGCAAAAGGGTTGAAAAAAAGCTTGCCAAAGGTCTGGTTTTACTAGAAGCCAGCGACCTTGAGAATGTCAATCTTAAGGATCAGGAGGTAGAAGTCTATCGTCAAGAAGGCACCTTTCTTGGGACTGCCTACCTTTCTCAGCAAAACAAGGGCTTGGGCTGGTTTGTTAGCAAAGACAAGGTGACCTTCAATCAAGCTTTCTTTGAAACGCTGTTTAGACAAGCTAAAGAAAAGAGAAAATCCTACTATCAAAATGAATTGACAACTGCCTTTCGTCTTTTCAACCAAGAGGGAGATGGCTTTGGCGGTCTGACAGTGGATCTTTATGGCGACTATGCCGTCTTTTCTTGGTATAACTCTTATGTTTATCAGATTCGCAAGGTTATTTCTGAAGCCTTTAGACAGGTTTTTCCTGAGGTTTTAGGGACCTATGAGAAGATCCGCTTTAAGGGTTTGGACTATGAATCTGCTCATGTTTATGGTCAAGAAGCACCTGAATTTTTCACTGTTCTAGAAAATGGTGTCCTATATCAAGTCTTTATGAATGATGGCTTGATGACAGGGATTTTCCTAGACCAGCATGAGGTTCGTGGTAGTCTGGTTGACGGCTTGGCTACGGGTAAATCCTTGCTTAACATGTTTTCCTATACAGCAGCCTTTTCAGTAGCTGCGGCTATGGGAGGAGCAAGTCAGACAACTTCTGTGGACCTAGCCAAACGTTCACGAGAATTGTCTCAAGCGCATTTTCAGGCAAATGGAATCAGCACAGACGACCATCGTTTTATAGTCATGGATGTCTTTGAGTATTTCAAATATGCCTAAGCGAAAAGGCTTGACCTACGATGTGATTGTCCTAGATCCGCCTAGCTTTGCTCGGAACAAAAAACAAACGTTCTCTGTGGCCAAGGATTATCACAAGTTGATTTCCCAGAGTCTTGAGATTTTAAATCCGGGAGGGATTATCATTGCTAGTACCAATGCTGCCAATGTTTCCCGCCAGAAATTTACAGAACAAATTGATAAAGGCTTTGCAGGAAGAAGTTACCAGAATTTTAAACAAATACGGTCTTCCAGCAGATTTTCGCCTATAATAAAAAAGATGAAAGTAGTAATTACCTCAAGGTGATTAGTATGAAGGTTAGTAAATGAAATTAATCGTTTCAGTAATGCCAAGAAGTTTAGAGGAGGCTCAGGCTCTGGATGCCACGAGGTATCTGGATGCTGACATCATTGAATGGCGTGCCGACTATCTGCCTAAAGAAGCGATTTTGCAGGTAGCTCCAGCTATTTTTGAAAAATTCGCAGGTCGTGAGTTGGTTTTCACCCTGCGAACTCGCTCTGAAGGGGGAGAAATCGACCTTTCTCCAGAAGAATATATCCATCTAATCAAGGAAGTGGCGCAACTCTATCAACCAGACTATATTGATTTTGAGTACTACAGCTACAAGGATGTTTTTGAGGAAATGCTGGACTTCCCAAATCTTGTTTTGAGTTACCATAATTTCCAAGAAACACCTGAAAATATGATGGAAATCTTGTCAGAGTTGACGAGCCTAAATCCAAAACTTGTTAAGGTTGCGGTGATGGCTCACACGGAGCAGGATGTCTTAGACTTGATGAACTATACACGAGGCTTTAAAACCCTCAATCCTGAACAGGAATATGTGACCATTTCTATGGGCAAGGTGGGCAAGGTTTCTCGTATCACTGCGGATGTGACAGGTTCTAGCTGGTCTTTTGCCAGTCTGGATGAGGCTAGTGCCCCAGGGCAGATTTCCTTAGCTAACATGAAAAAAATCAGGGAGATTTTGGATGAAGCTTGATGGCTATACACGTTTAGCTGCCGTTGTTGCCAATCCTATTAAACATTCTATTTCTCCCTTTATCCACAATAGAGCCTTTGAGGCGACAGCTACCAACGGTGCTTATGTAGCTTGGGAGATTGAAGCGAGTGACTTGGCAGAAACAGTGGCTAATATTCGTCGCTACCAGATGTTTGGTATCAACCTGTCCATGCCCTATAAGGAACAGGTAATTCCATATTTGGATGAGCTGAGTGACGAAGCGAGCTTGATTGGTGCGGTCAATACGATTGTCAATGAGAATGGCACTTTAATTGGATATAATACAGATGGCAAGGGATTTTTTAAGAGCTTGCCTTCTTTTACAATTTCAGGTAAGAAGATGACCCTGCTGGGTGCAGGTGGTGCGGCTAAATCCATTCTGGCGCAAGCTATTTTGGATGGCGTCAGTCAGATTTCAGTCTTTGTTCGTTCAGTTTCTATGGAAAAAACAAGACCATACCTAGACAAGTTACAGGAGCAAACAGGCTTTAAAGTGGACTTGTATGCTTTAGAAGATGTTTCTGTCTTGCAAGCAAGGATTGCTGAGTCGGATTTACTGGTCAATGCCACCAGTGTGGGCATGGATGGTCAAATCATCTTCCAGTTCCTGAAAGCATAGTCTTACCAGAAACTCTCTTAGTAGCAGATATCATTTACCAACCCTTTGAAACACCATTTTTGAAATGGGCTAGAAGTCAGGGAAATCCAGCGGTCAATGGTCTGGGAATGTTGCTCTATCAAGCTGCAGAAGCTTTTCAACTGTGGACAGGCAAGGAAATGCCGACAGAAGAGATTTGGCAGTCCTTAACAGAAAAATACCAATAAAGAAAAGGAGACTCTCCTATGAAAATCAGAATCGATATTCCTCATCATCCTTATGATATTCAGATTGAAAAAGGCTGTCTGGCTCAGGCTGGTCAATGGTTGCGAGAACTCTGGCAACCACAAAAAGTGGTCATTGTGACAGACAACCATGTAGCTTCTCTTTATGCAGAGAAGGTCAAGCTCAGCCTAGAAGATGCTGGTTTTCAGGTAGCTGTTTTTGACTTTTTAGAAGGGGAAGAAAGAAAGAATTTAACCACTGTTCAGAAAGTCTATGAATTCCTAGTTAAGCAGGGGTTGACTCGTAGCGATGGAATCGTGGCTCTTGGTGGCGGTGTCGTTGGGGACCTGGCTGGTTTTGTAGCCTCTACCTATATGCGGGGTATTCACTTTGTTCAGATTCCGACCAGCTTGACAGCTCAGGTGGATTCTTCTATCGGCGGAAAGACAGGTGTCAACACTCCATTTGCTAAAAATATGGTGGGTACCTTTGCCCAACCAGATGGGGTTCTGATTGACCCACTTGTCCTTGAAACCCTTGGAAAAAGAGAGTTGATTGAAGGAATGGGTGAAGTTATCAAGTATGGCTTGATTGAGGATCCAGAACTGTGGGCTCTTTTGACGGAGCTGGATGGTTCTGTAGAGAGCATTCTGGAACATGCAGAGACTTTGATTGAACATTCTTGTCAGGTTAAGCGCAAGATGGTGGTTGAGGATGAGTTGGACAATGGTGTACGCCTTTACCTCAATTTTGGCCACACTATTGGCCATGCCATTGAAGCGACTGCTGGTTATGGCAAAGGTCATGCATGGAGAAGCTGTGGCCATGGGAATGGTGCAGATTTCCAAGGTTGCTGAGGAAAAAGGTCTCATGCCAGCTGGCATTACCCAGTCCATCACAGAAATGTGTCAGAAATTTGGCTTGCCTGTTGACTATGAAAACTGGGATGTTGATAAGCTTTATCAGGCTTTGACTCATGACAAGAAAGCGCGTGGCAATACCTTGAAATTGGTCTTGGTACCAGAGCTTGGTTCAGCGACCATTCACCCAGTTTCTCTGGAAGAGATGAAAGACTACTTGGTAAAATAAGGAGAGTGTATGAGATATTTAACTGCAGGAGAATCACACGGTCCCCGTCTGACGGCTATCATTGAAGGAATTCCAGCTGGACTTCCTTTGACAGCTGAGGATATCAATGAGGACCTTAAACGCCGTCAGGGTGGCTACGGTCGTGGTGGTCGTATGAAGATTGAGAGTGACCAGGTTGTCTTTACTTCGGGCGTTCGCCATGGGAAGACGACAGGGGCTCCTATTACCATGGATGTCATCAATAAGGACCACCAAAAATGGCTGGATATCATGTCTGCGGAGGACATTGAAGACCGCCTTAAAAGCAAACGAAAAATCACCCATCCTCGACCAGGTCATGCCGACTTGGTTGGGGGCATCAAGTACCGTTTTGATGATTTGCGTAATTCCTTGGAGCGTTCATCAGCTCGTGAAACCACCATGCGGGTGGCAGTGGGAGCTGTAGCCAAGCGCCTCTTGGCTGAGCTGGATATGGAGATTGCCAACCATGTCGTTGTCTTTGGTGGCAAGGAAATAGATGTTCCTGAGAATCTGACAGTCGCTGAAATTAAGGAAAGAGCTGCCCAGTCTGAAGTTTCTATTGTCAACCAAGAAAGAGAACAGGAAATCAAGGATTATATTGACCAAATCAAACGTGACGGTGATACCATCGGTGGGGTTGTGGAGACAGTCGTTGGAGGTGTTCCAGTTGGTCTTGGTTCCTATGTCCAATGGGACAGAAAATTGGATGCAAGATTGGCCCAAGCTGTTGTCTCTATCAATGCCTTTAAAGGGGTGGAATTTGGTCTTGGCTTTGAAGCTGGCTATCGTAAAGGCAGCCAAGTCATGGATGAAATTCTCTGGTCTAAAGAAGACGGTTATACTCGCCGTACCAATAATCTAGGTGGTTTCGAAGGTGGTATGACCAATGGGCAACCCATTGTTGTTCGTGGAGTCATGAAACCCATTCCTACTCTTTATAAACCACTCATGAGTGTGGA
>BNJS01001562.1_pt1 | contig 15301 bp, 17 predicted proteins | sample 8540461 | NCBI WGS metagenome assembly BNJS01 (sample SAMD00202454, study PRJDB9452) | human saliva metagenome | isolation source: human saliva | place: Japan
GTGCCGCTGTCTTTTGCTGGCTTCCACGTGCCGTCGGTCCTGTCATAAATGCAATGATTGGTTTGTAGTTTTGATTTTGGGGTTGGTGTTGTTGTTCCTTGGCGTCAACAGTGGTCATCTGTGTTTATCAAGACGTGCTGTGATAGCGTAATCTGTCTTCGGAGGCGCTCACTCACCGATATTCTCATGGAGGTCGTGATGGGGCGTTTGTCTTAGCGGCGTTAGTTTTATTTCCGTCAACAGCTGGCCTGTCGGACGGTGTCCATGGTGTCGAGGCCTCGTTTCTTGAACCATAGGCGCCAGTCGCCCTTTCGTAGGCGATAGGCGCGCAGGACCCGGTCTGGTGGGTCGAGGTTCTCCGGATGGAGACGACCGTGTATCCCAGGTCCGGGTCGGACATCGACCCGGGTCACGGGTCCTGTGCCGGCGCGTGCTCACGCCCGGTGAGCCGAGTGCCCGCCGACGTCGTCGCACTGGTGGACGCGCTGGACCCGCTGGCTGGGTGTTCGGTGGCACGGTGGTGCTGCGCGCTCCTGCTTGACGACACCCGGCCAGCACCGGGCATCCTGCGGTGTCGCGGTGCCGGCGACACCTGCGAATCGACGGTGAGACCACGTTGTCCACGAGCACACCCAATCGGTGATGGCCGGAATCAACTGGAAGGTCGTGTAGACTGACTATGCCTCGCACATCACATACGAGCCGGACAGATCACCGATCCCTATGATCTCGCTGACCGACCTCAGCCTGCTCACCCAGTCCACCGGCGTCTTCCTCCGGATCTCACGCTCCATCACCTCCCAGCCCAGCGTCACCGTCAGGTCCTCCCGCTGCGACGCGGGTGGAGTCGCTTTCAACTCGTCCGCCCTACGGTCTCGCAGACGTCAACCACTGAGCCGGCCTGTACCCGACCTGCCGCTCCTCAAGGACTCCAGGCCCTAGGTCCAGATCAGGGCGCACCGACTCCGTCTCCGACGACGCCTCCAACCAGACCCTCTCCGAGCAGCGGGCGGGCGGTCACCAGGCGCTCACCTCCAGCAGCGTCACCGCCTCGATCGATCCGTCGGCTACGGCAGGACCAGGCCAGTAGCCCCCAGCGAGAACCCTGACGGATCCGACACCGGCGGTCGCCGCCTCAACCGTCGCGTCGACGTCTTCGTCCCGGCCTTCTGAGCCGTCCGGCCAAAGGTGCCGGCGCAGCTGCAGAGTGGAGAAGTGCGGCTCACCGTGCACCTACTGTCTATAGGTGCATGTACAGAAGGGTTGCCATGCCGCTCTCGGTCGTCCTGTCCAACACGGCGGGGAGTTCCCCATCTACGAGCAGATCGCCCAGCAGGTCAGGGATGCGATCTGACGGGCCAGGTGGAGGCCGACGAGATGCTGCCCTCGATCCGGGCTCCTGGCCCGGGACCTGCGTCGTCAGCGTCATCACCACCACCTGCGCCTGACTCCGACCTCGTCACTGACGGCTTCCCTGGCCAACGTTCCCTGGCAAGGGGCTACTTCGTCCTGCCCCTGACTCCGAGCTGGTGCGCGAGCAGAGTGCTGCGGGAGGTCGAGGAGCACCCGACCGGGCCGTGGAGCGCGCACGCCTGGCTCCAGCTCAGCGACGAGGAGCTCCACACCATGCTTCAGACCATCATCACCACCTCCACCACTTCCAAGGACAAGCAGTGAACCCCGTCGAGATCTCCCACCTGACCAAGCACTACCCGGACTTCAGCCTCAACGACGTCACCTTCTCCGTCCCCACCGGATACGTGACGGGCTTCGTCGGGGCCAACGGCGCGGGAAGACCACCACCATCAAGGCGCGCCCTGGGCATGATCCACCCCGATGCCGGCTCAGCCACCACCCTGGGCCATGAGCGCATCGGCGTCGTCTTCGATGCCCCGCCCTACAACCCCGAATGGCGCCTGAAGGACCTGGGCCGTGGCATCGGGCGCTTCTACCCCGCCTGGTCCCAGGAGCGCTATGACTCCGAGCTCCAGGCCGCTGGCCTCACCCCCACCAAGAAGGTCAAGGAGCTCAGCCGGGGCATGGGCATACGCCTGCAGATGGCGGTGGCCCTGGCCCACGATCCCGAGCTGCTCATCCTCGATGAGCCCACTGGTGGACTGGATCCTCTGGCCCGCACTGAGATGGTGGACATGCTGGCCCAGTTCATGGTGGAGGAGGGCCGCACCATCCTGTTCTCCACCCACATCACCTCCGACCTCGATCGGCTGGCCGACTACCTGGTCATCCTCAGCCGAGGCAGGGTCGTGGCCAACGGCACCGTCGAGGAGATCATCGGTTCCTTCCGACTCGTGCGCGGCACCCCCGAGCACCTGACCGACGCCGTGCGCCAGGCCAGCCTCGGGCTGCGCCGCACGCTGGGCTGGGAGGCCATGATGCCGGCCGACGCCGCCGAGGCGCTGGCCGACCTGATCGTCGTCGAGGCCCCCACTATCGAGGACCTTGCCGTGCACATCGCCAAGGAGGTGGGCCGTGAATGACCTCATGACCACGGATCGACGCGAGCACCCCGAGGCAGCCGCAGTGGCCGAGGCACCGGCCGACCCGATGACGAGGGGCGCCGCGGCCGGGCCCGGACGGGTCGGTCGGGTGCTCTCCCTGGTGCGGCTCCACCTCCTGGTCCTGCGGGGGCCCTGTGCCCTCCCTCCTCGGCCTTCTTCTCATTTTTGGTTCCTACGGCCTCATCATCGGCAGTATCGCCCCGGTCAGCGGATTCCTCGCGGGGACCGCCCTGGTCGGGGGCCTTTCAGGGGTCATGGCCGACCGCTCCGGCATCAACCGTCTGCTGGCCTCTCTGCCCGTCTCCCGGGCCGACGTCGTCAATTCCTACTGGGCGGTCGCGGTGCTGTTCCTCCTGGCCGCCTCGGCCCTCTACGCCGTCGTGGGTCTCCCTGTGGGCGTGCCCCCGGGTGATCTGCTCGTCCTCCCCCTCGTCCTCATCACGGGCCAGGCCCTGGGAATCCCCGTATTCCTGCACTTCGGGCGTGGGCGCGGCCTGCTCATCTGGCTGATCGCGATCGTGGTCCTGGTGGCGCTGGGTGTGCTGGTGCTCGGCTTCGGACCGATCCAGGACCTCGCTGTGGGGACGACGACGGGACGCGGCGTGCTCCTGGTGCTGGGGGCCGTCGCCCTCATCGGCCTGTGGGTCCTGAGCCACCGCCTCTACCTCAAGCAGGACCAGTGAGCGTCATGATGGGGGCTGTGCCGGTGAGAGGACGGTGCATCGGCCGGGGCGCGCCGACTGGGCCGGCCCGCCCCGGGGGTGGCGGCGAGATGGCGCGCGCCAGGGTGGGGGCGGTGCTGCGACTCGACCTCATCGTGCTGCGCCGTCGTGGTCCGCTACTCCTCCTGCCCCTGTCGTTCGCGCTGTTCATCGCCATGGACGTCCTCGTCGGCAGGCTTCAGGCGGTATTGCTGGCAAGCATCGCCCTGGGGGTGTGCGCCCAGTACGCCCAGAGTGCGCGTCGAGGCGGCTCACCTCATGGTGCGCCTCCACGGAGCGCTGCCGCTGCGGCGCAGCGAGCTGGTCGGTGCCCGCTGGATCGAAGGGCTCGCCCTGGCGCTCCTGTCCTGCCTGGTCTGCGTGCCGGTGGCCGCTCTCACCGGTGACTGGGGTGGTCTCATGGCCGGCCTGGTCGTCATCTGCCTGTCCGTGGCCCTCGGGCTGCCCCTGTTCCTGTGCCTGGCCCCGGAGAGGGCCCTGTGGATGTGGGGGCTGTGCCTGGGGATGGGAGCCGGCGCCCTCTATGGCGGCACTCCGCTGCTGGCAGGACCCGCGACTGAGGTACTGCGCGAGCCGGTGCCCGCGGTGCTGGCTGCCCTGGCCTGCCCCGCCCTCCTGGGCTGCCTCCCTGGCGGTGGCCCTCCGCTGGTACGGGCGCCAGGACCACTGAGAGGGTCGCCTCAGAGCGCCAGTGGCGGTGGCCGGTAACGATGTCGCCTCACGGAAAGGGCGTCGCCTCGCCCAGTGCGCTCGCCGGCGACCGGTCAACGCTCCCAGGGCCTTCCCCATGGACCGTTACCCTGGGCCCGTGACCACCGCTGCCCCGCCCGTTGCTCCCGGCGCCCCGTTCCGCCCCACGTCCGGCCCTCGGTCTGTTCATCTCCTTCGAGGGAGGAGCGGCGTCGGCAAAGACGACGCAGATCCGCATCCTCGCCGACCTCCTGGCCGCAGCGGACGTCGACCACATCCTCACCCGCGAGCCGGGCGGCACGGGCTCGGCGTCGAGATCCCGCCGCCTCCTCTGCACAGCAGGGCACGTCGCCCCGCGCGCCGAGGCCCTCCTGTACGCCGCCGACCGCGCCCACCACATCGCCACCCGCGTGCGGCCCGCCCTCGAGCGCGGCGCCGTCGTCCTGGCCGACCGCTACCTCGACTCCTCGGTCGCCTACCAGGGGCGCGGCCCGCTCGCTCGGCCCCAGGAAGTCCGTGACCTGTCCTGTGGGCCACCGGGCCTCCTGCCGGACCTGACCCTCCTGCTCGACAGCGACCCGCCTGGCCAGGCGGCGCACCACCGGCCGCGGCGCCAGGACCCGCCTCGAGCAGGAGGGACACCTCCGCACCTCCCTGCGTCCGGCAGTTCCTCACCCTGGCCCAGGCCGAGCCCGAGCGCTTCGTCGTCGTCGGCGCCGACCGGCCCGTCGACCAGGTGGCCGACGACGTCATCGAGGCCGTTGTCACCGTCGTGCGCCGCCACGGCGTGCACCTCGCCCACGGCGGCGCAGGGCGTGCTCCTCGGCCTGGAGGCCTTCGTGGAGCCGCCGCCCGCCGCGTGCCGCAGGACCCGGACGAGGAGGCGCGCTCGCGTGAGCGTGTGGGAGGACGTTGTCGGTCAGGAGAGCGCCGTGGCCGCCTTCACCGCCGCAGCCCGGGCCGCCCGCCAGGCCGCTGAGCAGCGCGAGGCGCAGGCCGACGTCGGTCTCGCCCCGGGCGGCGCGAGGCGCGGACAGTGCAGCGGACTCAGAGCGACGTCGCCGGTCGGGCTCGCCATGACCCACGCCTGGCTGGTGACCGGACCGCCCGGGTCGGGTCGCTCGAATGCCGCCCGAGCCTTCGCCGCCGCCCTGCAGTGCACCGGTCCCCGTGCCCGGCTGCGGGCAGTGCAGCCCTGCCGTGACGTCATGGCGGCTCCCACCCCGACGTCGTGCGCCTGAGCCACCGAGAAGCTCATCATCACCATGGAGGTCAAGACCCTCATCGGTGAGGCCAGCGCCGTCCCTGGACCGGGCGCTGGCGCGTCATTCTCGTTGAGGACGCCGACCGCATGGCCGAGCGCACCACCAACGTTCTGCTCAAGTCCATCGAGGCCCCCGCCCCAGACCGTCTGGCTGCTGTGCACCCCCAGCGCCGACGACGTCCTGCCCACCATCCGCTCCCGCTGCCGCCGGTGACGCTGGGGATCCCACCGGCCGACGCCGTCGCCGAGCCTCGTGCGTCGCGACGGCGCCGACGTGAGCAGCCGCCAGGGCCGCCCGCGCCAGCCAGTCACATATCGGGCTCGCCCGCCAGCATGGCCACCGACGCCGATGCCTGGGACCGGCGCCGTCGCCTCCTGCTCGCCCGGTCTCGCTGCGCAGCGTCGGTGACGCCGTCCTGGCCGCCGCCTCCCTGGTCGATGCTGCCGAGTCCGAGGCGAGGAGGCCACCGCCGAGCGCGACGCGCCCGTGAGAAGGCCGAGCTCACCGCCCGCTCGCGCCTCGGAGGCGACAGGAAGATCCCGGCGGCCCTACGCCCAGATCCGCCAGCTCGAGGAGGACCAGAGCGCCGCGCCAGCGTGCCCGCACCGACGTGCTGGACCGGGCCATGATCGACCTGCTGTCCTTCTACCGCGACGTGCTCTGCCACCCAGATGGGCGGCGACGTCGAGCGCGTCAACTCGACGCTGTCCGACGCCGTCGACCAGGGCCGCCCGCGACAGGTCCCGAGCGGTCCCTGGCCCGCATCGCCGCCATCGAGAGTGTCGCGCCGTCTGCGCTCAACGCAGCCCCCTGCTGGCCGTCGAGGCCCTCATGGTTCAGGCTGCCCCCAGGCCGGAGGAAGGTGGGCGCCATTCCCCATCCGTCCTGTAGCGGGCCGTGAGGGCCGCCGTTTGCAGGGCTCAGGGCACCCGAGGCGCCGTCGGGCGCGCTGACGCTCATGCGGTGCCCGCCGCCGCATGAGCGGACTGCCCCCGCTCGGACGTCGCGCCCCCGGAGTCCCTGCCGACGCACCTCAAACCAGGACGGCCAGGGCCGGGTATGAAAGAGTCGTGACATGGCCGTGACGCGCAGTCGGGGTCAAGCGGCGGTCGCGCCGCACGGTTTGAGCCGATCATCCGCAGGTCGAGCCCGCAGGAGCGAGGTCATCGCCTGAGGCTCCTCGCCGTCGGCGCCCTGCGGGGCTGGCCATCGGGTTGGCGATCGGCGGGCGGTACCGGGGATGCTCGCCTGCTTCGCCGCGGCGGCACTGTGCCTCCTCATGGGGTACCTGACCCTGCGGCGCGGACCGTCTTCGACCGGACCGTATTCACAGCAGGACGCTGCTGCACTCTACGACGTCGCCTGCTGGCTCCGGGACGACTTCGACATCGTCGGGACCCGACCGGGTTCGCTGCGCATCCGACGCAGGGGCCCGAGCGTGCAGGCGACGCAGTGCGCGCGGGCGGGCGCGGTGGGCTGGGAATGGTACTGCGCTCACCGAGGCCCAGGGCTGCACTACCTCATGGAGGAGGGACTCGATCGGATATGGGCCTGGGCCGTCGTCCTGGGGGCTGCGTGCATTGCGAGGATCCGCAGGCAATGGGGCCTCGTGGAGGAGAGATCACGGATCCATCTCATCCCTGAGAGGATCACACACCGACCGATCGGTTCATACGATGTCGGGTATGGAAGCGAAACGAGAACGAAGCATCATCCAGAATGTGGTCGATCGGTCCCTTGTCCGCGGTCGTGGATCAGGGGAGGACGGGCTCGGAGGTCCTCGCGCCGTCGGGTGTCTGCTGGGGTGCTGGCGGCTGTGGCGGGTGTGTGCCTGGGGTGCCGGTGCGGTTCCTGCTGCTGCTGCCGCCTGCCTCGGGCCGGCCCCGGCTGCGTCGTCGACGGCGGCGGTTCCCAAGGGCTGGAGTCCTTCTACTGGTCAGAAGGTCGAGTGGTATGACTGCGTGGCCACTGCCGGGTGGAGAAGTCGGCTGACAGGACCGGTTTTCAGTGCGCCAAAGGTCACGGTGCCGTTGGATTACTCCCAGCCGGGTGGGCAGACCGTTGAGATCGCGATGAAGAAGCACCGGCCACCGGCTCGACGCGCCAGGGCACCCCTCTTCGCATGAACCCGGCGGCCCCGGTGGGTCCGGGGTGGACAGCGTTGGCGTCGATGGCGACGACGACCTTCGCCGGCGTGCAGAGCGCCTACGACATCATCGGCTTCGACCCCCGCGGCGTCGGCTGCCTCCACCGCCATCACCTGCACCTCCGACACCGGTGAAGGCCATGGCAGGGCCGCTCCAGTCGAACGCCGCAGCCAGGCGCCCCGACATTCGAGCAGCGGGCCGCCGCCATCTCCACGCAGCTCAAAGCGGCTGGAGGCCAGTTGCGCGCGAACACCAAGCCGACCGGGCTGCTCGACCATGTGGACACCGTCTCGGTGGCCCGAGACCTCGATGTTCTGCGGGCGCTGTCGGGGCCAAGCTCAACTACGCGGGCTTCTCCTACGGCACCTACCGGTGCTCACTACGCCGAGGTCTTCCCCGCCAACACCGGGCGGCTGGTCCTCGATGGTGCCATGGACTGCAGCCTGACCTACAGCGAACGCAGGGCAGGGGCAGGGCCCGGGGCTTCGAGCGGGCGCTGCGCAACTACGTCGCCTGGTGCCAGTCGGGGCAGGCGCCCCTGTCCGGTGACGAGCCGACGCGGGCGTCCAGCAGATCGGGGACATCTTCACCTCGGCCAGCCAGTCGCCCGTACCTCCTCGGACCCGAATCGACCGGTGACGGGCGGGAGATGAAGCAGGTCGTGGGGCTCATGCTCTCATTCTCCGGAGGTTGCTTGGGCACCGTGGGATGAAGCCCTGGGGACGGGTCATCATCAGCACGACGCCTCGACGCTTCAGGACCATCGCGGACCAGATCGACGCTCACCCGCTGGTCAACATGGAGTGCGATGGTCGCATCAACTGCCTGGACTACCGGGTCGAGGGCGACATGGCCGACCCTGGGAGAGCGCAGGCAAGGCTGGAGAGAAGTCGCGCTTCGCCACCCATATCGGAGGCCGGTGACCTCGGCTGCCAGGCCTGGGGCACACCGGCACCCAGCCGTCAGGCGGCTCCACGCCAAGGGGCCGCGCCGATCCTCGTGATCAGGACGACCGGTGACCCAGCCACTCCGCACGAGTGGGCGGTGGCGCTGGCCGATCAGCTGGAGTCCGGCCAGCTCCTCACCTGGGAGGGGCAACGGGCGCGGCCTGCTCGAACGGGCACGGACCCTGCGTCACCAGGCGGTCGACACCTACCTGCTCACCGGCACCATGCCCAGAAGGGGCTGACGTGCCACGGCACAGAGTGAGCCGCCGAGGAGCCGTCAACTCTCCCGCGCCTCCACTGAGGGATCGTCAAGAGGTCCTGCGGGTACTCATCACCGTGGTTGGGACGCTGAGGACCAGGGCGCCCCCAACCACTGTCGGTTCTTTTCTCTCTCAGGCGATGTGCCGATGAGCGCGGCGCGTTCCGTTCACTGTTGTAATATGACGGTTATGAAAAATAGTGTGAAACTCTTTCTCGGTCCGGGGCGAGCCGCTGGGGCGTCGTCAGGTGTCTGCTGGGGTGCTGGCGGCCGTGGCGGTGTGTGCCTGGGGGTGGGGGCCGGTGTGGTTCCTGCTGCGGGGCGGCCCCGGCTGCGGCTCCGGCTGCCAAGGCGGCGGTTCCCAGGGGCTGGAGTCCTTCTACGGCCAGAAGGTCGAGTGGTACGACTGTGGTGCTACTGGCGGGATGGAGAGTCGGCTGACAGGACCGGTTTTCAGTGCGCCAAGGTGAGGGTGCCGTTGGACTATTCCCAGCCAGGTGGGCAGACCATTGAGATCGCGATGAAGAAGCACCCGGCCATGGCTCGCAGCGCCGGGCACCCCTGTTCGTCAATCCCGGTGGCCCCGGCTACTCCCGGGTGGACATGCTGGAGAACAACGAGACCGAGTTCTCGCCCACCCTCAACCAGGCCTGCGACATCATCGGCTTCGACCCCCGCGGCGTCGGCTCCACCCCATCACCTGCGACGACGCGCGGGTCAGCAGGACCGCCGAGGCGCGGGGCGGCTGGGGTCGCGACCTGCCCGGTTCCCTCGTCGCCGACGCCGCGGAACGACCCCACCCTTCCGGGACGCTCAGGACCCTGTCGCCGACGGCGGCGCGGAGGGCAGCATCAGGCTTCCCGACCCTGATCGACGGATCACCGGGGACTACGCAGGAGGCCAGGCTGCGCGGCGGCGAACACCAAGCCAGCCGGGCTGCTCGACCACGTGGACACCGTCTCAGTGGCCCGGGACCTCGATGTTCTGCGGGCGCTGTCCGGGACCAAAGCTCAACTACCTGGGATTCTCCTGCGGCACCTACCTGGGTGCTCACTACGCCAGCTGTTCCCCGGCCAACACCGGCCGCATGGTCCTCGACGGCGCTGTCGACCTCCTGTCACTGGCCGGCCGGGCCGCCGGGCAGGCCAGAGGTTTTGAGGCCTCGCTGCGCACCCTGCGTCGAGACGCTGCCAGTCGGTCAGGCCGTCCGGAAGACCCAGAGCTGCCCCCTGTACCGGTGACGCCGACGCCGGGGTTCAGCAGATCCGGGCCCTCATCTCCCTCGTCCGACCAGACGCCGTTGCGAACCGCGGACGAATGTCACCGTGGACGGCGGCACGGTTCGCGCGTTGTCCGTCGATTCCTGTACTCCTCCGAGTACTGGCCTCTCCACCTACGCCCTCGACCAGGCCATCACCCAGAAGGACGGCTCCTATATCCAGCCTGCTCCACGGGCGGGTGACGGCCGGAGGCAGACACCGACCTCTCGCCGTCAACTGCCAGGACATCTCGTCAGGGCGACGCACGACGGGCTGGGAGAAAGATTACCGGCAGAACCTCCAGACCGGCGCCAGCAGCTTCGGCGCCTCGCCGAGCAACAGCAGGATGCGCGCTGGCCATGCCTGGGGCAACAGCGGGACCCGCGAGGCCCGCACCCATTCGCGCCAGGGGGCGGCCCCCATTCCTGGTGGTGGGCACCACCGGTGACCCAGCCACGCACGCCTGGGCTCAGGCGCTGGCCGAGCGTACCGAGTCGGATGAGCTCCCTCACCTGGAGGGGCGATCGGGCACACCGCTCTGGCACGGACGCTCGGGTCCACTGCATCCACGACGCCGTCGACGCTCTACTCTCAGCGCGGGACCGTGCCCGAGGCCGGGCCCGACCTGCAAGAGGCGGTCCAGTGACGCCGACCTGCCCACGGCCGCGCGCGCCCTCAATAATGTTCTTTTGTTCCCACTCCGTCTCCAGGAGGAGGCTCCCGTGGGCGGCAGCATGTTCTTGGCTCACGTGAGCACTGCGCACGACCTCCCTCGGCCTCGCATCAGGCCTCGTTCGCGGCGCTCGCTGCGCGCCTGGCACGTGCGCCTGACCGCTCGCGGCGAGAGCCGACATCAAAGGCACCTCGCCGTCACGGCGTCGCTCGGCAGCGGTCCCGCCGGGCTGGAGCTTTCTACAGCCATGCAGCTGGCCTGCACGCCTGTGCCAAGAAGCGACGCTGAGGCGACGTCAGCGGGACACCGGCTTCACCTGCGCTGAGGTCAAGGTGCCGCTGGACCCAGACAACCCTCGGTATGGCCGAACGGTCGAGATCGCGGTAGAAGAAGCGGGCCGCCGGCGGCGACTCGATCGGGTCGCTGTTCGTCAGCGGCGTGGCCAGGAGGGTCGGGCATCGACCCGGTCGGCATTTGCGACGGCTCCTGCTTCTCCAAGCAGCTCGCACGCTCCATGACGTCGTCGGCTTTCGCCCGCGGGGCGTGAGCGCCTCCACGGCGGTCGACTGCCTCGACCGACGCCGAGCTCGACGCCGAACGCGCCGCGAGCGGAACGACCCGGCGACCCCTCGGCATCGGCCACCGAGGACAGGCTCAGAAGATGGGTGAGGCCTGGCGTCGCTGAAGACCAGCACCTCGGGGCTCCTGGACCACATCGACGCATTAGTGTCGCCAGGGACGACATCCTGCGTGGTCGAGCGGCCCAGCAGGCACTCACTACCTGGGCTACCTCTACGGCGCTCACCTAGCCGCTTACGCCGAGTCTCTTCCCGGCCAGCACGGGGCGGCTGGTTTCTCGACAGTGGTGGCGTCGTCGATCCTCTGAGCGCCGAGGAGCGGCTCTAGCACGCTACGAGGCTTCGTGAGGCCTCGCTGGGCCTACGTGGATGAGCCTGTCAGAGCCCAGGCTGCTGTCCCCTGAGCGGGGACGTCGACTCGGCGTCTCCCAGGTCCGCGAGGTTCCCTCGAGTCCACGAAGGCGGCGCCGGTTCCGACCTCCGACAGCAAGCGCGCGCTGACCATCGACCCTGGCCGTCTGCGTCTGGGGATCGATGCGCCTGCGACGGGCGTGGCCCCTCCCTCACCTGGGGGTTGTCCCCAGGCGATGCACGGAGGAAGCCGGACGGAAGCGCGCTGCTGGAGCTCGCCGGCCTCGTCTCCTCCCGCGAGAGCGACGCGGCACGTACTCCAATCACGGCGCGCCGGGCCCTCATGGCGGCTGTCAACTGTCTGGACTACCCGGTCGAGCAAACGCCGGCGTCCCTGGGAGAAGAACTGCCAAGGCCATCAAGGAGCACCTCGCCCGCCTTCGGCTCCCCAGGCGTGCTCTACGACGCCTACTGCCAGGGCTGGGGACACACGTCCGGAGCCGCAAGCGCAGAAGATCGCGGCCTCGGTGCCGCACCGATCCTCGTGGCGGGCTACCGGTGGCACCGGCCACGCCCCACGCCTGGTCCCAGGCGCGCTGGCCGAGCAGGCTCGAGTCGGACGAACTCCCTCACCTGCGGGAGGGTCTGACGGGCACACCGCCTACGGACGCCCAACGACCGCGTCGCAAGAAGGCCCAGTGGACACCTACCTGCTCAACAGGACTGATGCCGGACGCAGGGACCTCACCTGGCTGACCAATGCGGGCGAGGCCTGGCACGCCCGGCCCTGTCGACCATGGATCGGCCCCGGACGGCGATTCCCGTCGTCCGCCGGTCTCTATCAGCGGGCGGTGGGTGCCGGTGCTGCCGAGCTCCTGGTCGTCCGAGTCACTGGCTCGCTCGCCGGCGATGGACCGTCCGTCCAGTAGGTCAGGAACATCGCCGGCCAGTCCGCTGCGAGCGAGAACGACCTATGGCGTAGGTGGGCCTCCAGGGTCATGTCGCGACTGCCGACGGCGCCACTGCGGGCCAGTGCGTCCCCGGCCTCGCCAGTGCCCCGAGGAGGACCTCGGACTCGTGGCACTGGGAGGTGACGATGACGGCCGTCGGCGGCGATCGCCCGTTCGACGACGCCAGCCGGTCGCGCTGCCTGGGACGGCACGTTGCCGACTCCGAAGGCCCGCGGGACTGCGGCCTCGAGGCAGCGGCGTCAGCGGCGCCTCCAGGCGGGCCGCGGTGATGCCGGACCAGGTCACGACCGACGACGTCGTGGCGGTGTAGGGGCGGTCGTCACTCATCCGGCTCCCGCCCACGCGGTCTGCGCCCACTGCCACGGGCCGCCGGCAGTAGCCAGAGGCCGCGTTGTGAGCCGAGGCTCAGTAAAGGCGAGGAGGACTTCGTCGCCCCGAAGTTTCCGGCCATGAGCCGATGACTGAGGCACCAGTGCCACCTTCAATGAGGTGCCCGGAGGTGGCGGGCCTGAGCCGCACCGGTGACGTTCGCGCGGCGTCGGTTCCCAGCACTCCGAGCGGGAGCGGGAACCGGTGATGACTGACGTGAACGCGCGCAGGTCGGTCAGCGCGTAGGACAAGTGGCAACACTGGTGTGGCCATCGTGTCGGTCCCGTGCGGGATGACGAGCGCGGTCTGCGGGTCGGCCGCGGTGAGCGCGCGCAGGTCGTCCGCCACACGATCGCCCGCCAGGACGGTGGGGTGGCGTTCGAGGAGTCGATGAGCGGCTCCAGCGGGGTCACGGACACCGGGCGAGCCAGGCGTGCCCGCCAGGCTGCGAGTCGTGAGCCACCCCTCCAGGTCACGCACCCGGCACGAGGGCCGTGAGAGTCCACCATTCGATGGTGCCTCCGGTGTAGGTGATGTGGACGTGGCGTGCTCGGCCTCCCGCCGGTCGGGCCTCGTGCGTGAGGTGGACGCGGACCCGTCCACCTCGTCGGCGAGGACCTCGTCTCGAGCAGGTCGCCCGGATGCGCCCTCGCACCGCTGTGCCAGCCCGCCACCACATCGCGGCGACGACGCATTGACGACATGAGATCAGGGTCCAGCGTCCGGCCAGTCGGCCGTGTCTGAGGCGACGACGACGGTGAAGAAGGCCAGAGGCCGCGTAGTTGGTCCAGCGCCCGGCATCCGGTAGGCCGGCTGCACCTCCTTACCCTCCTGCGCCGGCGCGAGGAGCGCGGTGGGTGATGATGGCTGCTGGGTCCCGGCGATGCCGATTCCGGCCAGGTTCATGACGTGATGTCAGAAGGCATCACCGGGCAGGTAGTGCGTTGAGGAGATGACGCCGAGCAGTCCCAGGGCGGAGGTGATGATGATGCCCCCGGCGGAAATCGAGTGCTTGTTGAGTCCGGCCGCCAGCGAGGCGCTTCACCGGCACGGCCATGCGCTGGAAGTGCGCTGGTGGCGGCAGACCGGCAGCGTTGAGGGAGGACAGCGCGGCGGTGGGGACCACGACCCGAAAGATGACGTCACCGGCGTAGGGCACCGATACCGGAGAAGAAGGTGACGAAGGGCGACTCGGTCTGCAGTAGGACGTGTAGCAGGACGAGCGCTGCAGCATGACCGAGCCGACGTAGAAGACGAAGATACGCAGAGTCATCGAGGTTGATCGCGCTTTGCGAGGATCTCCGCGTCGCGCGCCTCTCCGGCTGCCACTCTCACTTTACTTCCAAAGCCGCCGCAGGCGAAGACGACACCGAGGGTCAGGGCGAAGACGATCGGGAATCCTCGGGGAAGAAGCCCTCCGTCCCGAGTGGATGTATGAGCCCTACGATGCAGATCGCCCCTCCATCACGAGTCTGTTCCGATGCATGAAAGCCGAGAACACTGGCGACGATGCCCACCACCATGAAGGATACGATAGCGGCAGCCTGGATGAGCGCGAAGCAGGCTCTGCGCCCTTGAACATCGCCGACGTTGAGCATAGTTGAGGATGAACGCAGGACGAGCGTGTGCGATGAGCGCGAAGACCCACTGCAGGACAACCCTCAGCGCCGATCCAGTAGCCGTGGAGGTAGAGGGCCACAGCCGTGATGTCGGCGCGACGGTGACCGACCAGTCCAGGAAGAAGAACCAGCCGGTGATGTAGGCGCCCTCTCGCCGAGGAACTCACGGGCGTAGGAGACGAATGCGCTGGAGGGTCTGCGGATGGCGAGGCTGCGCCCAGTGCACGCTCGCATGAGGAAGGCGAGACTCCACAGACGGCGCAGGCGAACATCAAACCCGCGCCGTCCTGATGGGTCAGCCGGCACTGCATGAAAAAGCGCTCCGTGCCGATGGAGCCGCCACAATGGCGATCATCTGCGAGATGCCGGTTCTTCAGGGAGACTTGTTGTAACCGGCGTCGCCGCGGTCAGCAGATCTGGTCCTGCTGGGAAGTGTTGGAGGGGAGGATGACTTGCTCCATGCGTGCAGATGGAGGAGGTGGGGAGTGACTGGACGGAGACCTCGCTCATGGGGATCGCCCACGAGAGGGAGACCCGTTGAATGTGACGTGCAGAATACCGGGACCGTCAGTTCCGGATGCATGGTGGCGGCTCCTGGAAACTCAGCCGTGCCTGCATCCAGGATGAGTGACTGCTGCTGTCGCCTTCCAGTGCTGAGCCAGGGAGACTGAGTGCGAGAGGCATAGAAGGATCCCGTCATCGGTCGCGGTTCTGACACGGCAGGGAGGGCGGATGACTGTGTCGCGAACACGACCTGCCCGTTGTGGTGCTGGATTGCGGTGGTGGCCGTAGCGGCATCTCTCGGCTCTGCTGTTGCGCCAGCGCCGCCCTAGGCTCCAGTCGGCAGAGACGATTCACTCATGTAATGAATAGGTCGTGGGTTCGATTCCTCACAGGCGCTCGTTCGACCTCGGGAGGTCATGCCTCCCGGG
>BNJS01002867.1_pt1 | contig 15292 bp, 16 predicted proteins | sample 8540461 | NCBI WGS metagenome assembly BNJS01 (sample SAMD00202454, study PRJDB9452) | human saliva metagenome | isolation source: human saliva | place: Japan
TGGGATCACTAATGTGTCGGTGGGTGTCGGCCGCCGCCCAAGCTCACCGGCGGTCACCACCAGCGCATCGGTGGCTGACCAGCTGACACCGACCATGGACACCGTCGTCCACGGCAGCCCCTACGCCGGGCGGTAGGTGAAGCGGTCCCAGCCCAGGGCCTCGATGCGCTCGGCCATGCGCTCGCACGCCCCGTCCCAACCGGGCGCCACGACGTCGAACTCGCCGCTCGTCCCTCGGAGCGGGCCTGCTGGAGGGCGTAGACCCGCGCCCCCGCCGCGTGCACCCGCCGAGCCACCTCCACGGCGTCGTCGGCCGTCACATCCCCGGGCACCACGGTGGTACGCACCTCGAAGTCGGGCCCGCCGCGGCCGGCCGCCTCGACGAGCACCTCCAGACTCTCCCAGGCCCTCGCGGCCGCGTTCGCCCGGCCGACCACCTGCCCGTAGTGCTCGGGCAGGGCCTTGATGTCCAACCCCACCCAGTCGACGAGCCCGGCCTCGATCATGTCCCGCAGCCGCCGCGGGTAGGGCCCTGCCGTATGCAGCCCCACCTGGAAGCCCATGTCGATGACCTCGCGGGCGGCGTCAGCCAGGGCGTCCTGGCGCAGCGCCTCACCTCCGGTCAGCACGACGCCGTCGAGCAGCCCCCGCCGGCGGCGCAGCGGGCGCGCACCTCCTCCCACGCCACCTGGCCGGGCGTGCGGGCAGGGATGAGGTCCTGGTTGTGGCAGTAGAAGCAGTTCCAGGGGCAGCCCCTGCAGGAAGACGGTCGCGGTCAGGGTGGTCGGGCCAGTCGACCGTGCTCATGGGGACGAGCCCGGCGATCACCAGGTCGTCGGCGGGCCGGCGCTCGGCGCTGCCCTGCTGTCCGGCGGCGCCCTCAGCGGCCCGGACCGGCTGGGCGGCGTGCTGGCCGGTCGGCGGACGCGTCTGCGGTGAGGTCACTGTTCCCTCCTCTCGGGACGTCGTCGGGACTGCGGGGAACTGCCGGGCTGCGGGGCCGGCCCGAGGGCCGGCGTCGTCGCGACACCGAGCCCGCTGGGCGCCGTCGCCGGATCATCCGACGGCGCCCAGCGGTCCCGGCGGGTCCTCTCAGGCGCTGACCGCGCTCAGGCGCGAGACGGCCGGGCCGTGGCCGCCGGCGGCGACCTCGGTGAACATCTGCCGCTCGGCGTACTCGCCCTTCTTGCCGATGTTGAAGGAGCGCACCGGCCGGAAGTAGCCCATGACACGCGTCCACACTCGCACTCGACCGGCTCGGCCTCCGGGTGGAGCTCGGCGCACTTGTCGCAGGTGAGGTGCTCGCCGACCAGGTATCCGTGGACGGGGCAGATGGAGAAGGTCGGTGTGATGGTGATGTAGGGCGTGCGGAAGGCGGTCAGGGAGCGGCGCACGAGCTCCTTGCAGGCGGCGGCCGAGGAGATGCGCTCGTTCATGTACAGGTGCAGGACGGTGCCGCCGGTGTACTTGGTCTGGAGCTCCTCCTGCATCTCCTGGGCCTCGAAGGGGTCGTCGGTGTAACCCACGGGGATCTGGGAGGAGTTCGTGTAGTAGGGGTTGGTCTCCGTTCCGGCCTGGAGGATGCCGGGGTAGCGCTTGCGGTCCTCCTTGGCGAAGCGGTAGGTGGTGCCCTCGGCCGGGGTGGCCTCGAGGTTGTAGAGGTGGCCGGTGGCCTCCTGGAACTCGACCATCTTGTCGCGCACGTGGTCCAGGAGGCGCACGCACATGGCGTGGCCGCGCGGGTCGGTCAGGTCGTAGGCGTCGTGGGTGAAGTTGCGGACCATCTCATTCATGCCGTTGACGCCCAGGGTGGAGAAGTGGTTGTCCAGGGTGCCCAGGTACCGCTTGGTGAAGGGAACAGGCCGGCGTCGATGTGGTGCTGGATAACGGTGCGCTTGAGCTCCAGGGTGTCGCGGCCGATCTCGAGGAGCTCGTCCAACCGGGCAGTCAGGGCGGCCTCGTCGTCGGCGTAGAGGTAGCCGAGGCGGGCCATGTTGATGGTGACGACGCCGACCGAGCCGGTCTGCTCGGCCGAGCCGAACAGGCCGTTGCCGCGTTTGAGCAGCTCGCGCAGGTCGAGCTGGAGGCGGCAACACATGGAGCGGATCATGCCGGGGTCGAGCTCGGAGTTGATGAAGTTCTGGAAGTAGGGCAGGCCGTACTTCGCGGTCATGGTGAACAGGAGCTCGGTGTTAGGGGCGTCCCAGTCGAAGTCGCGGGTGATGTTGTAGGTGGGGATGGGGAAGGTGAAGACGCGGCCCTCGGCGTCACCCTCGGTCATGACCTCCATGAAGGCGCGGTTGATGAGGTCCATCTCCGCCTGGAGGTCGCCGTAGGCGAAGTCGCGAGACGTCGTCGCCGATAAGGGGGTGCTCGTCCGCGAGGTCCGCAGGGCAGGTCCAGTCGAAGGTGAGGTTGGTGAAGGGCGTCTGGGTGCCCCAGCGCGAGGGGACGTTGAGGTTGAAGATGAGCTCCTGCATGCACTGCTTGACCTGGGCGTAGGGTCATGTCGTCCAGGCGGACGAAGGGCGCCATGTGGGTGTCGAAGGAGGAGAAGGCCTGGGCGCCGGCCCACTCTGTTCTGCAGGGTCCCCAGGAAGTTGACGATCTGCCCGACGGCCGAGGAGAAGTGCTTGGCGGGGCCGGCGGCGATGGCGCCGGGGACGCCGTTGAAGCCCTGCTGGAGGAGGTCCTTGAGGGACCAGCCGGCGCAGTAGCCGGCGAACATGTCCAGGTCGTGGATGTGGAGGTCCGCGTTGCGGTGGGCCTCACCGGCGGCGGCCGGGTAGACCTGGCTGAGCCAGTAGTTGGCGACGACCTTGCCGGAGGTGTTGAGCATCATCCCGCCCAGCGAGTATCCCTGGTTGGCGTTGGCATTGACGCGCCAGTCGGAGCGGTCCAGGTACTCGGTGATGGTGGCGATGGCGTCCACGGTGGGGCGCTTCGCCGCGGGCGACGGCCGAGTCGGCCCGAGCCGGGGGCCACGAGGCGTGGGTCGGTGGCGGGGTGGCGGCCGGCGGCTGCGCCGAGCCGTCAGGTGCGAGGGGCGGTGGAGGCAAGGTTCTTCTCGCGCACGGGTCTCTCCGATGGTCCTTCTCGTTCCTGTTCGCGGCCCCGTCGAGCGTGGATGGGGCCAGTCCTTCCGGGTGCCGTCAGCGGTTGCGCGCTGCCTGCGGGGAGCGGGGCGGTGGGCGGCACCGGTGCCGACCCTACGCCCAAATCACACCAATGAGACACATCATCTTGTGTCTTAATTGTATCTCAACCACAACATCTTGCGATAGAGGTATGGACTTTTCGTCCCGATAGGCGTCGCCTTCCCGCACGATCTCGCGGATGCCGTCAAAGCTGGAACGCGAGCCAGCAGGGACCGCCCGGAGCGCACATATGAGGCCCAGATCACTCCTGCCCGGCGTGTTGCGGGACACCATTTACGACGGCGCGTCAGATCCTTGCCGCCTTTACGACAGCCCCCCTGGACGCCACCGCGAGCCGCCACATGGACGGGGAGCTCTACTGCGAGCACCGGGGAGAAGCGCGCGGCCTCCAGGCTCACCAGTACGCCTACGGGATCGGCTCCTACCACTACAACTGGACTACAACTGGTACCCGGCCCCGGAAATCCTCGTCGTCATCTCCGGTGGGATGGAGGGTGTACAGACGGCAGAGCGAAGCGCTGCGAGCCCGGCGACGTCGTCGTCATCAATTCCAATGACGGCCACGCCACTCTCGCCACGCAGCCGCACACGACCGTACTGTTGCTGCACATCGACGCCAGCTACCTGGCCGGCTTCACGCGGGACGACTCTGTCCCCCGCTTCCAGCCGCCTTTCCGCCGGGCGCACCGCGACCAGCCCGGCTTCGCGCGTCTGCGCATGCTCCTGGCACGGATGATGCTTGCCAGCGATCGCCCCGGCGGAAATGAGGCCACCTGGAAGGCCGGGCCGCTGAGCATCGTCGCCACCTCTTCGATCACTTCCCGCCCGAGCCCTCCCGGGAACCGGCCACCGATCTACCCGCCGCCATCGAGAACCACCGGGCCCTGCGCCGTGAGGTGGCCTACATGGACCAGAGCTTCCGTGAGTGTGTCACGCTCGACCTGCTCGCCCAGCACTCGGGCTTCAGCCCAGCCCCCTCAGCACGTGGGCGTGATCTTCTCCAAGTACCTCACTCGCGCGCGGCCGCGCCAGGCGGATTTGGTCTTCCACCAAAGCCACATCTCGCACACGGACGCCGGGGGCACACGGAATCTGCACCACTGAATGAGGCTACCTTTTGGAACCGACCATGAAGGAACCCCCATGAGACCGGGGCACGCCGGGTCCGCCCACCTCTATGGAAGAGACCGTCGAACCGCCCCACACTCTGTCATAGCGCCCGAGAAGAACTCACCCCCAGCCCCAATAGCGAGCACAGCCTTCCGGCATCACGTACACCCCACGGAGACGGCTAGTAGAAGCGGAGACCAAGTCTCCGATAGACATTGAAGGGATCACAATAAGTGACCCCCATAGCGTCACACGCATCTGGGATGAGTACTCGCCTTCTTGAGTTGGGGGAAGGTAACTCAAAGGTCACCACAGCAGCCCCAGCACTGTGCGCCTGAGCCACAAGATAGTAGTCGGCCACTCCCAGAAATTCGGCTCGAGCAGAGTCCCAGTACGGCCGATCCGGATGCATTGCCCAGTCAGCAAGCCGAGTCATAGACGTCATCGCATTTGCACCCGGTTGAAGCCAGAAAGTACTCGGCAGTTCCGATGACCACTTCTTGAGATGGCCGCTATTGCCGTCATTAATTTCATCTTTAACACGAGACACCGAAGCGATGTATCCGATCCGATTCTGCTCGGTCAACCACTCCCAAAACGTGGGCGCCATGTCTGGATGATAATATAGTCGAGAGGCGCTGATGAAGACGTTTGAGTCCAACAGAAACAACATCATCCCACCACCCCTAGGGCGGTCGGCATACCGATCAAACACCGCCACCTTCTTGAAAGACATCAGGCGCAACGCCTCGGTCATAGAGGTAGCACCACGAAGAGTGTCTCGAATAATGGCTCGACTCAGCGTTCTCCCCACCCGAAACGACTGATTGCCATAGAAGTCACCACCCTTGCCGTGCGATACTCGCCCCTCAAACTCCAGCAACCGTTTGACTTCATCGTCATAGATCTTCTGAAAGTCTCTACGATCCAGAAGCATCAAGTCGCGCAGTTTGATCAGGACAACGAGAGTGGAGCATTTGTAGCGACCGGACAATCGATCCAACTCTTGAGTCAAGTCGATCTCGGAGATCGAACTGAACGCGAAGGTCATATGCTGGCACTGCAACCTCAGCTGCCACCGCGTCACACCACCGCTCAACACGGTTATGGCGATCTTTCGGCAATACCCCACCAGCGCTGACACCAAACTCTCCACGCCATACGTGCGCGAACTCATGAAGAAGAGAGAACACTTGCCCCCGCTTAGTATCCCGAGCATTGACAAATACGAGCGGCGCGACAGGGGACTGCAGCGTGAATCCACGAAACTCATCGAGATCTAGCATGCGGTGACTATTATTCTCAACCATGGAATTGATGACCACCAGGCCGCCGAGATCCTCGAAGGAGTTGATGAGGTGATTCCTCACTTCATCAAAGGTTCGCATTTGTTTGCGAGATTCGACCTCATAACCCAGAGACTTGCGAATATCTGCTGCGGCGACCTCGACAGAAGCGCGCCGAGCAGAACCAACAAACGTTAGCGGCTCATCGTCACCAAGTTCAGCCAGATAGTCTTCATACCACTTTTGACGACGCTGATTGATATAAATCGTCTCGAGAAGATCGTCCGTCGGCACCCCAGTTTCGCCTCGACCGTCCCTAAAATCGGGAATCGGCAACTCCTCACGAGGAGGCTCAGACAAGAACAGGTACCCGAGAGGGACATGGGTGAATTGAGCGACAGCCTCGACCTCAGCGAACCGTGGTTGCCGTTCCTCGGACAACCACTGATCCCAGTTCGTGAACTTAGCTCGCATGTCATCATCCCCGCGACCGCTGCGGCGCCGCGCCCATTCGAGAACAGGAGGCCTCACGGCGACGGTCGTGGCCATGGCACCCCTCCTCATCCTCCGACTAGTCACCATAGTAAGGCTCCTCGTCAAGCCGACAAGGAGACGATTCGAGCCCCCGCTCTGGCGCATCCGTCAGCCTGTGGCCTCCAGGACCCGACGTGTCACCGATCTCCCAATACATGACACCTGCTCGACGGCCGACATTCTTTTTGTCAGGCTGACCCGACATCGACCGACCAGGTGGCTGGATCGTGTGGGCGATCACGCTTCGACAGCCCTGGTCCCGCATGAGCACCGACACCTCTCCCTTCCACCGTTCCCGACCCCCATCGCAGGAGGCCAGACCCGCATCTCCCACCCGGCCTCGGGGCTACCTGCCCCGCTGGGCCTGCACGGTCCTGGCGGCCTGCCTGGCCCTAGCAGTCTTCGCTGTCGGACCGCACGCGCTGAAGGCCGATACCTCCTCCATCACGGGCGACAAGGACCTGGCCAAGCAGGTCATCAGCCTTCTGCCCGATGACTACCAGGCCCGAGGCATCCACGTCTCCGTCATCACCGCCGAAGGCGCCCGCCACGCCGGCATCGGAACCTCCGCCTCCGGCCAGCAGTACACATCAACCACCCCCATGGAGATCGGCTCGATCACCAAGACCTTCAGCGGCCAGCTCCTGGCCGACGCCATCGCGCGCGGCGAGGTCAAGGCGAGCGACCCGCTGTCCACCCACCTGCCCGAGCTCGCCGGCACCCCGGCGGGCGAAGCCACCCTGGAGGAAGTCGCCTCGCACCGCTCCGGCATCCCGGGCGTCCCCTCGCAGGACCTGACCTGGTTCGTGCTGCGAGGTGACGTCCTGGGCCTCAACCCCTTCACCGACAGCACCGACCAGCTCATCGAGAAGACCCGCACCACCAAGATGGGCAAGCGCGGCGAGTTCGCCTACTCCAACCTGGGCATCTCACTGCTGGGCGAGGGCCCTCAGGCGCGCCACCGGGGCCGAGTCGTGGAAGTCCTACGTCTCGGAGCGGCTCTTCACGCCCCTGGGCATGGAGCACACGACCCTCACCGCCGGCCAGTCGGAGATTCCCGACGGCGCCATCCACGGGGTCCAGACCAACAGGCGCCGCGGCCAGTCGCTCAGCGGACCGGGCTCCAACCCGGCCGGCGCCGGGGTGTGGAGCACCCCGGAGGACATGACCCGTTACGCCCAGGCGGTCCTGACCGACACCGTCCCCGGCGGGGCCGCTCCTCAGGAGGCGCGGTGGCCCGCGGAGGTCTTGGCCGGCTTCCAGCTGCCGGGCAAGAAGATCGGTGATACCTGGTACACCGATGTCGTCGACGGGCACACGATTATCAGCCACGGCGGCACCACGATGGAGTACATGACGCACCTGGCCATCGACAAGGAGTCGGGCAAGGCCGTCATGGTCTACACCGACCAGAACACGGACGGCACCGCCGCCGCGCTCGCCGCGACGCTCCTGACCGACGGGCGAAAATTCCGACGGCGCGCATTCCTATGCGAGGCCGAGATGCTGCTTCAGGAATGATCCTTGGCATCTTCACCATCCTGACGCTGGTGATGGGCCTGTACACGGCCGCCCGCGCGGCGAGCGCGCCCAGCCGCATGGCGGTGGTCTGCCGCGTGTCCGCGCTCCTCAGCTGCCTGGCGGCGGCCGCGGCCTCGGGCCCTGGGCGTATGTGCCCACCTGGATCCTGGCGGCGGTGGCGCTGCCCGGCCTGTGCAGGATCGTCCGGGGCATCACGCTGTGGCCGGTTCTGCCCGCCCTGCCGCGTCGTCGGGTCTGGCTCGGCTGGACACAGGTGGCGCTGACTGTCGCCTTCGTCGCCGTCTGCCTGGTCGTCGCCTGGCCCAAGGCCTGAGCGGGCCACGCCTGACGTCGCCTTCGCCCCCACGCCGCACCCCGAGACCCTGTCCTCACCGCCGGCGAGCCGGAGGCGTGAAGGCGATGCCGCCCCTCCTCCCCCATTCACCACCAACTCACGTCCGGAAGGTTGACACCATGACTGATCGCCGTTTCTCCGCGCCCGATCTCGCCCGGCGCCTGCTGGCCCCGATCGCCGCCCTGCTGGGACTGGTGGCGGGCCTGAGCGTCCTCATCCTGCCCTCACCCGCACCAACCACCGCCGACCCGACCACCTTCTCCGCCGAGCGCGCCATGGCCTCCATCAACCGGCTCGCCGACGAGCCCCACAGCGTCCTGCGCCGCGAGGCGCACGACCGGGCGCGCGACGACGTCATCGGCATGTTCGCCAACCTGGGTTACACCGCCAACGTGCACTCCGACCCACTGTTCGACTTCAGCATCCCGGAGGACAAGGAGACCTTCGACATGCTGTCCACCGAGCAGCAGGCGGCGGTCAAGGACGCGACGGCCGACACGATCGTCGTCGACGTGCCGGGGAAGTCCGAGCGCACCATGGCGCTCATGGCCCACTACGACTCGGCCACAGTCGAGGGGACTGAAAACGATGAGCAGTCTTACTCCTCCGGGACCTCCCACGGGGCTGCCGACGACGGCTACGGCGTGGCAGCCATCATCGAGACGCTCCGGGCGATCAAAGCCGAGGGGCGCCAGCCGGAGAACTCACTGAAGATCGTCATCACCGACGGCGAGGAGATCGGCCTCGTCGGCGCCCGCAACGAGATGCGCCACCACCGCGCCGACTACGACAACGTCGACCTCTTCCTCAACCTCGAGGCGCGCGGCATGAGCGGCCCGGCATTCATGTTCGAGACCTCCCGAACAACAGCGCCGTCGCCGGCTACTTCCTCAGCCACGTGAAGCAGCCCGTGAGCAGCTCGCTGCTCCCCTCGCTGAATGCGCGCATGCCCAACACCACTGACATGGCGAAAGTCATCCCCGAGGGCTTCACGGTGCTCAACATCGCGGCGATCGGAGAGGCCGACCACTACCACCACGCCACCGACGCCCCACGCTACGTCAACCACTCGACCCTCCAGCACTACGGCGACCAAGTCCTCGACCTCACCCGGGCCTGGGCCTTCGACGGGCGAGACCCCCACGCTGACGGCCAACGGCGACCTCCACTTCTTCCAGCTGTGGCGGGGGATGACAGTGAGCTACCCGGCGACGGTCGGGACGGGGCTGAGCTGCCTGGCCATCATCGCCGCGCTCGGCGTCGTCGTGGTACGGGCCAGGTCGCTGCGCTGGAAGCGAGTCCTGGGGACCGTCTGGGGCCTGATCTGGCGGGCCGCGTCCGTCTCCGCCACCGCGGGACTGGTGCAGCTCGGCGCCATGGCGATGAAGTGGGCGCCGGAGACCGGGATCGGGCCGAACCCGCTGCTGGTGTGGATGTTCGCCGGCGGGGCCCTCATCGGGGCCGGGCTCACGGCGCACTTCGTGGTGCGGCGCTGGAAGGAGGGGCTCGGGCAGGAGACCCTCGCCGCGGTGCTGCTCCTGCTGGCAGCCGCCTGCGTGCCGCTCATGGTGCTAGTGCCCGGCACCGCCTATGTCCTGGTCTTCACCACGCTCGCCCTGGCGCTGACCGCGCTGGCGCCACAGCGGGTGCGGCCAGTGGTCGGAGCCCTGGCGGCCTTCATCATGGTGGTGATCTTCGCACCCACGGTTTTGCTCATCCACGAGCTGCTCAGCCTCAGCGCGGTGTGGGTGACCGTGTTCTTCGCGATCGTGCCGGTGGCGCCGCTGACGCTCTCGTGCTCCTGCAGGCCGGTTCCCAGCGCACCGAAACACCACCGCGCGGACCAGCAGCGGTTCTGACGCCGTTCCCGACGGCGCTGCCACTGCAGGTCGGGCCGCCGCGACAGCGTAAGGCGGTGCGCGAGGGAGGGCGCGCAGGAAGGAGTAGCTGCGAGCACGGCCTCGGGGCCTCAGGACCACTCCTGGTGAGTGACACCGAGGCCCTCGGCCTGTCGAACAGGGCAAATCAAGGGGCCCGGTCGGGTGCGACGGGACTGGTGCACGAGTCTCTTTTCGAGGTTTTCCACAGGGTGCCCTCGGGGGCTGGTTTGGGGGCGTTGTTGCAGGTAATGTCAATGCACCGTCTGGACGGGCAGTGTCGCCCGGTCGGTCGGGGTATGGAGTTGTTTCGGCGGCGAGGAGGCTTCCGTGATGAGTACGTCCCTACGATCCGTTGCGCCCGCTAGCGCTCGGCATCCTGCATACGGCTCTGGCCGGGTCACCGTGCTGGAGCGCCACCCTGCCCCGCTCAGCCGCCGCAGGGGTGTGGCTGGCCTGGTAGCGGTGTGTGTGCTGGCGCTGGGGGTGGCGGCCTGCTCGGTGAGGGATGCCAAGGCTGAGGCCAGTGCGAGCGCCAGTGCCAGCGCGTCGGCGGCTATTGCTCGGGCTGAGAAGGGCATCGCGGATGCCAACGCCAGTGCGACCGCCTCGCGGGAAGCGGCCCTGACTCCTGAGCTGCGCGCCAAGCGCGATGCCGCCCTGGCCGAACCCGCACCGGCCAAACCCCCACAGTTGAACGAGGAGAGCGCCGAGGGGCGCAGCAGCCAGCGTCGGCTACTTCCTCAACCTCTACCGCTACGCCTACGTCACCGGCAACACCACCGAACTAGCAAAGATGAGCGAAGACGAGTGCAAATTCTGTCGCTCAACAATCGACAACGCGACGACCCTCCACAACGCAGGAGGCTGGAACGATAAGTGGGAACAAGAGATCACGAACATCAGGTATTACGAGAAACTTGACGGATACGACTTCAATAGGGTTGAAGCTACCGTGAGCCGACAAACAATTACGTCCCACCCGGGAGGTGGGGCGGCCACTGAGACCTCAAGTCCCACTGAGAATGAGATACTAGACTTTGCCGTACGCTACGTCGGTGGTCGTTGGATGATTGGCGGAGTAAGGGTTGAGCAAAAATGAGCAGCCGCACCATTGCCTTAACTATCGCCTTAGCCTCCACATATCTGATAAGCAATGGACACAACTCCCTGACATTACCTTCCGAAACAAAAGGGAACTACAGTGTTGAGAGCCAGGACAACACCCAGACTTTCCGCGGAGAAAAGAGCGAGACCATCACCCAAGAAGGCCCATCAGATTCTGGTGAGCCTTCGTCTCAGGAGCGTCCGGTTGTGACGGCTTCGGATCCGTCGTTGTGGGAGGAGCAGTCTCATCGGGAGTGCTCGCCCGAGAAGGACGCCTACGGGCTGGACAAGTACAGGTGCAACCTGGCCACCCTCAACCGCCCCGGCCAGCCCAGCCCGCCACCGGTGGTGGGCCTCGCACGGTCACGGTCACCACCCGTCAGGCCGCCACCCTGATCGCCTCAGGCTCAGGCATCACCCGCCAGCCCCGGGACCCAAGGTCATCATCTCCAAGGCCTTCATCGTCTACACCAACCCCGCCGTGCGTACCAGACCACCACCATCCTGGGCACCTCCATCAGGGTGGGTTCACCCCACCTCCTACACCTGGGGCTGGGGAGACGGCACCACCACAACCACCACCGACCCCAGCTACCCCCACCAGACGGTGACCCACCACTACCAGCACACCGCCACCGGCGTCACCACCACCCTGACCACGACCTGGACCACCAGGTTCCGCCCCGCCGGCGAGAGCCAGTGGCGGCCCATCGAGGGCACCATCACCACCACCGAGACCTCCACCCCCTACGACCTGGTCCGCGTCATCACCTACCTCACCGACGACGCCGAAGAGCCCAAGGCCACTAGCCCCAACACCCAGACACCAACACACAGCCAGCGGGCAGGCCGTCCACGTTCGCACCCCTGCTCCACTCACAAGGTACGAACGCACCAGTCAGGGTGCAGGTGATCGGAGAACGGCATCTCGCCGAACCTCGAATGACACCCTGAACCTTCCAGTCCTAACGACGCACCTTCATTCATTCGCCTTACCCGCAGCCTGCAGAGGCTCTGAGGCGAGTACAGAGGCGAGGTCCGCGAAGTACGGATACTGCGCCCACGCAGCGCGGTCACCGATGACGTATAGACGGCGCTTCGCTCGACTTGCAGCGACATTGACAAGGTTGACGGTCGACGAGGCCCAGGCCTTTGCTCCGGGAGCACCTGGATCGCCGCCCAGAACGAGGAAGACCACATCCGCCTCCCGGCCCTGGGCGGTATGGATTGTGCCGCCGCGCAACCCGGAATATCTCCCCCTAAGGGACCCCAGCGCGTTGGCCACCACCCGGAACGGCGAAATAGCTATGATCTGCGATATAGCGACGCCTTGCTCCTGGAGTTGCTCAATCTGATTGCGCAACTCCTCGATCTGGTTGTCTTGAAGATGCGTGCCAGGGGTTCTCGCAGGAACGTCGATCCACTGGCTCGGTAAAATCTTCTGCTCATGAGGCCCGTCAAAGAGATCGGGGTGCTCGGGATCATCCAGGCGACGCTGGACGCCGCTCACCATCATGCTCCCGTAGGCGATCTCATTGCACAGTCTGAACATCGGATCGTCGCATCGGCGATGCACTGTCAGTGGTGCGCTCACCCACATGGGCTTCTCTCCGTGATACAGAGTGGTCCCATAGCGTGAAACGCGGTCAGCGAGAGTCTGGACCGAGGCGAGCGGCGGAATCCAAACCGATGAGACACCGAACGCAGCAGCGATGTCGTATTGGGCTTTGCGCGGCATCGTCACTACCGGCTGCAACTGCAACGGGTCACCAACAGCAACAACCCTCCGGGAGCGCCAGATCCCTCCGACGGCGTACTGCGGGCAGGCCTGTCCAGCCTCGTCAATGAGCAGCCATCCGAGAGACTCGGCACCAAGACCGGCGAACATGCGCCCAAAGGAGGCGAAGGTCGTCGAAACCATCGGCACAACCAGGAAGAAGATCTGCCACGCTGCACGTATCTTTTCCGGCTCTAGGTTACGCGGGTAGGCACCGGCAACCACCTCAATGGCCGCACGTAACCCCTTCACCATGTCCCCAGCCGCATTGGCCAGAAAATCCTCATGCAGGCGCAACGCTGCCAGGAACAGGTCGGACCGAGCTGCATCGAGCTCGGCGTCGAGCCACGGGGCATACTTCTCGCGGTCTTCTCTTTCCCGATCCTCCTCTGGGTAGCCACGCCCGTAGCGCTCGCGGTCCTCAGCGACTTGCCGGTGTAGATCAGCTACTTCCTGTGAGAGGTGCTTACGTCGATTCTCGACGCTTACCAGCTCGCCAGAAATGTACCGCGCTCGCTCGTCGAGGGACTGTGCATGCTGACGCACCTGCTGCCAGTTCTGCTCCGCTGCCCGCAGCTGCTCCTCGAGCGGCTCCAACCGTTCCCTCCACTCGCGAACAGCTCGCCCCATGGTGAAGAACGTCTCGAGCACCCCGGGCCTGGCCTCCGCGTGCCGGTTCCGTATGCTGCTGGCCTCGGAGTACTCCGCCTGTGCACGCTCGACGACATTCGCATACCTCTGCCTGTCATCCGCAGCCTCGGTGGCCTCCATCGTGAGGCGCTGAGCCTGCGCAGCAAGCTCCGGTTCCTCCCTAAGGGCATCCTTGAGACGTTCTCTTCGACACTGAGCCGCCTCCCGCTGAGCGAGGAGCTCGTCTACACGCCGCTCGGCCCGACGGAAGTCCTCTCGCGCCTGAGACCAGCTCTTATATGGCATCTTTCCGTCGCGCCACTGATTCAGACGCGTCTGCATGCGCGGAGCCGTTCCCGGAATGGGTTTTTTGTCCCGCCCTGTGACGTCAAACCAGAAGGCCGAGCGGAAGGCCCCCCGATTTCGCTTGTTGCCCAGTCGGGCCGCTACCAACCCCCAGGCCCTGTGCTCCTTGCCACCCACATCTGAATCCATCAGAGTCGCGGAGGCGATGTCAGCAAAATAGTCGGCGTCTTCCCGCCATTTGCCATCGATTGCACCAAGAGAGGGAATCTCAACACTGATGTTCTCAACGGCGGCGTTGTTCGCTGAAGCGACGACCATCTCGAATCCGGTGAGTTTCGATTGAAGCTGACGAACCTCACGTCGATAGCCATCACCTGACTGCCAGCAGTGCGTGGTCGCGGTGAAGGCGTCGTCAGGGCATTCCAATTCGGCGAGGCACTGCGCACGTTTGACGACATTACCGGCGAGGATGTCGCGCAACATCGTCGTCTTTCCGGTGCCAGGAGGCCCGTTGACCCCCATCAGACCACCCGCATCAGCCAGATCTTCCAAGGCCTGGTTGACGGCGAATTGCTGACGCAGTGCCAGGCTGTGTTCAGGGTTGGAAGGCCAGCGACCTTTCGGCAGCCTGTCGACTCGGACTCCTGCGTCGGCAACGGCGCTGTCCCGGATAACGTCCGCCCGCTGCCCCGCAGGAAGATCAGCGTCGGCGGTCAGGTACTCAGACAATGCCTGCGGGCACTCCCCATTGGACAGCCCTCTCGTGACGGTTGCGAGATCGTCAAGGAAGAAGCTGTTGAGAAAGTCAATGTCCGCACCCGTATCGTCGGCACGACGGCTGGAGACGGCAACTGACGAGATGATGATGCGTTCACTGGCCAGTTTAGGGACTCCGGCGACCCTAGAGACCTTGTGGGCGATACGCAACAGCTCGTGCAGCGAGTCCGCATCCTGAGGAGGAGGTGTTTCCGCATCGGCCGCCTCACGTCGGTCTCCCTCGAAGGAATCCACCTCTTTCGTGAACTCTTCTGCAGCCTGGGAGAATCCACCACCCCAGTGCGGACTTGGCACTTCACGGGTGCTCCGGATCCGGGCGACGGCCCAGAGCGCCGAGGAAAGCGTTGCAGAGTCCACCATGAGCGCACCACGTTCGTCGAGCATGACCGCCGCGCAGGCGCTGAGTCCAGCCGTACGTTCATCGTAGGCATCCCGATCCTCTGCGAAGACATCGTGCAGGTCCTGATAGATGCCCTCGAGGTCGTACACACCGAGGTAGACGGTGTGCTGCCATTTCATAGACGTGTCATTCACCGGAGGCGGAGGGCGCAGCACTTCCCAAGGCAGAGCCTCCCTGAGGCTCCCATTCGATCACCTGACGGTCTTTCGGTTGTGTCGACCGCCTGGGTACCTCAGGCACCTTCTGAGGCTGAACAGCTCCAGCATCCACCAGTACCTGCAGGATCCGCTGATGAGTCTCAGCAGGGAGTATTCATATCCATGGAAGGATTCTGCCAGGTCGAGGCGGTTCGTGCGGATGATTTACACGGGATACTTTAGCAAAGAGGGATCGCCGTGCTCGGCCCGGGACACCGCCGAGGCCCCACGGACGCCTCCACCCACTGGTGGTGCAC
>BNJS01003515.1_pt1 | contig 15265 bp, 19 predicted proteins | sample 8540461 | NCBI WGS metagenome assembly BNJS01 (sample SAMD00202454, study PRJDB9452) | human saliva metagenome | isolation source: human saliva | place: Japan
GCTCCGAGCAGACCCTGAGCGTGAAGAATAATCACATACTGACCCTGCGGGCAAGGGCCCACAGTGCGGTGCGTCGAAGACCCCAAAAACCGACACTCATGCGTCTGGGATCTGTATCTGGCCGATGTCGGCGGCGGCTCGGCATGTTTGCTGCAGGCGCGAACGGCGGCAGAACTGCTGAACGTGCGCGGCCCACGCTCGGGTGGCCGCTCGCGGGTGGTTAATCGGCGCAAACAGCAAAACCATGAAGGTAATAGACCGCGTCACGATGCCGAAGTGACGCTGGGAACCAAACCGCATGCGCCAAATCCCTAACACCGCCATAACAACTGGAAGCGCGAATACAGCGGCAAGAAGCGCCGATATTCGGCTCTACATCAAAAATCAGAAATTTGAGTTTTGCGGCCACCTCGCCCGCACATGCCGGGAAGCGCGAGAACCGCAAACGAGTGCTGTGTCGGCCGCCAGAATCGCCAGGCGCGGCACCGGAAGGGACCGCGTGGTCAGTCGAACTGTGCCGCCCGTCTTGCGGTAGCGATAAATCTGTGAGGGAGCTATTGCCCACACCCATATGAAATAGAGCTCACCGTTACCGCGCCGGACGCCAGATATTCTGCAGAATTCCGGTCGAAGATGGCGGCATGAAGACTGAGAGATGCCGTAAAGAAGTGCAAAGGCTAAAAGGACCTGCACCACCGCAAGCGGCGCGTTGATGGCGTTACGATCAACGCTGACCAGCGGATCAGCTTCCTCGACCGTCAGCGTGCACGTACCGTCGAAATTCGTGAGGACACGAGGGCGCTGGTCATGGTTAATCATCTCCTCGTAGTTATCGGCCAGCACGCCGAGCCTCGGCGTGGTAGCTGTCGACATCCTTACGAATTCCTGAAAGCACATGGGGTGAGGCCAGCTCAAGCGCATCGGTACTCTGGTTGGCTGGTAAACTCCTGAGGGATGGAAGAACTCGTCTTCTATGCGCTTTTCGATATATTCCGTATCTGGCATGTTGCCCCAGCGAGGATGATGTTTTACATCTAGGCACGCTGCGAAGTTCGCCGAAGGAACCTGCAGCCGTGATCGAGAGCGTGCATCTTTGTCTCGCCAAACCCAGCGCGCTTGTCGGTTCATCACGAACTAGCCGCCTTATTGAACAGCAGGTACCTATCGGCATGGCGCTCTCACCTCCAGGAGGTTTGTGGGTTACGATCAGCACCGTGGCACCCTGCTCGGCGCGCTCGCAGCATCGTCCACAGCAGTTCACGCGGCGCACCGGATCGACATCGTTCGTGGGCTCGTCAGAAGAGATAGATGGGGGCGGGTGCGGTGACCGCCATGCCGAATGAGGTCGAGGCGCTGATACCGCCCGAGAGCTATGCCCCGGCCTGTCCGCCCAATCCCCTAAATCGAGAGTATCGAGGTTTCCTGAACCGCCGTTGTGCTGGCTTCGACTGCCCCGCGAATGCGAACCGCCGTCGCAATCGCCTGGCGGGTCACTCTAGGGATGACGTTACCTGCGGCATGATCGCGCACATCTGCCGGGCTTGCGCCGGGTGGGCAATGAGGTCGGTGCCGTCGCGTGCCGAGTGCTGCCCGCATCCGGCCCATGGTCAGCCCGACGTTGGGTGAGAAAGTCGTTTTCGGCAACGTTGTGACCGATCAGCGCCGTTACCTCCCGGGTATAAGCCGCACACTAATATCGTCTATTCGCACGGGTTTTGTGAATGACGCGCCTCCCCGTGACGATAAGACCGCCCTGCGCTTTTCGCGCGGATCACACCCCGGGATGAGCGGAACCAGATACCCTGCCATAGGTGCCTAACCTGCCTGCTCTTGTCGTGAACACCGAATGCAATAGCGTATCCCCGTTTTTTCGGCGTACCCGTGACATCTCGTCAGATGCGGCTAGGGAGCATCCTCGCGTCAAAAAGTCGACCTTGAAACCGGTTCGGCAATCCATGACATTTAACGCAGGCGCCTTCCGCTCAGCGGTGTATGCTCAAAGAGTCTCATTTATGAGGGATACAGTCCGGCAGCGAGTACCAACGGAGCGAGCAGCGTGACAACGACGCGCACACCGCATGTCTCCCAGCGCGATGCGGGTACGCCGGAGAAACCGTCTTCAGCTGGTGGCGCCGATGCCCATTCTTCGATAAAGTCAGGTATTGTGCAGGAGCTGATCTGGGAAACTGTCTCCGGCATTTCTCAGGTTTTATTACTGTTGTCCTAGCGGATCAGCTGAAGCTGAACTCGTCAAAAAGTACATAGACCTGTGCACGCTGTATCAGATATCTGCGGTGCTGTTCTTTTCGTGGCGCATACGATGCCGCTAAACATACCGTAGAAATACACGATACGTCCACGTACTGCGCTGTGGTGCGTGCTGGTGACGGCGCCTGTCGAGCTTCGTCGTAATCTGCACCGCCTGCCCGCAGGCGCGTGAGATGCTCTACCATGTCTCTCATGTGGGCGGCGGCACTGTGGCTGATGAACACTGCACCGGCTTCAGGCACGTAAGCAATGGCTGTTGCAGTGCGTGTGGTCTTCTGCGCTCGCTACTTTGTCACGGCGTGGTGGGGCGAGGTAGCGACGCTCGCCAACACTTGCGTGCGCTCTGATCGTTCGGCGATAAAAGCCTCAGCTTGGGTTCTTCATCTTTTCGATATTTGTCACCACGTTCGCATTGTCTTACTACTTCGTGGGGCGCTGGCATGCACAAAGGCGAGGAACGCAAGGCGCTGAAAAGAGAACTCCGGTATCCTCAGCGAACGTGAAACGCATCGCCCGCGATGTCGCACGATGTTCTGGGGCACTCTCGCGATCGTGAACCTCAAAGCCGAGCTGGCCTCAAAACTCTGGTAAACCAGCACCCCGCCGCGCAGGAGCAGATGCGGCAGGTCGCCAGCTCTCCCGCCAAGCCCTCGCGGAGGTGCACTCGCCGTCACCCGTTTGCGCGTTCCCGACCTTGAAGGTGAGATTCTGGCATCCTCGCGCCCTCGGAAACCGCCGGAATACGGCGAACCTGCCCGATACGACAACCGCCGCGAACATTGCGGCATGAATCTCTTCCCTGTTCAGTTGGGCGCTGCGCGAGACCGTTACCAATATCGTGAGGCACTCTCACGCCACCCAGCCACCGTGCGGCTGAACTCCCACCGGGTTAGAGGTTATCGACAACGGCATAGGAGTGGGCGATGCCCCGATGCAAGAGCGGGCTCACCGGTCTCGCACCCGCATCGAAGACGCAGGCGGCACCCTCGACGCTCGGGAATGCACCCGAACACTGGCGTGCAGAGCGCGCACTGTGTCAGGTGTGGGGGTGGGTGCCGCATCCGCATCAGCATGGACGAGAAGACCGACGAGATTATGGGTAGCCGTGCCGCTGAGAATGCTTCTTGCCGACGATCGGCAGATGATTCGTGAAGCGCTTGCCATGATTCTCGATCTTGAAATTGATCTTGAGGTGGTCAAGCAAGTGGGCCGCGGTGATGAGGTGCTGCCTGCCGTGCGTGAAACCCGCCCGGATGTGTGGCGCTGTGATATTGAAATGCCCGGCGCCACCGGGATTGAGGCAGCCGCCGATCTGCCCGTTCGGGCCTGACATCGCGGGCGGGCGCGCCGGTTCGTTCGCTTATTCTGACGACTCTTTCGCCGTCCCGGGTATTTACGCCGCGCCCTGAGGCAGGGGCGAAGGCGGGTCTGGTGGTGAAAGACGTACGGCATCGCAGCTGGCACAGGCGGTTCGCCGTACCGCGGCGGGGCTGCGCGTGGTCGATTCGGTGCTGGCTGAGGAGCAAAATGGCAGGGTTCTTCGCCAGCCGACCGGGCGTGAGACCGAGGTTCTTCGCGCCGCCGAGACTGCCGGGGCGTCAAAGAAATTGCGGGGATGCTCCGGGCTGTCTTCGGGAACGGTACGCAACCACCTCTCGGCGGCTCATGGCGAGATCGACGCCATTAACCGGCATGAGGCGGTGCGCATCGCCCGCGACAACGGGTGGCTTTGGTCGCGCCCTCTTACCATAAAGTCGTACACTTGCCCGCATATCGTGCGTTTTAACCCTACGAATATGCAGGAAAAGTGTACGATATATACCGTTATATCGTGCCCTAGGTGCACACATACCGACAATACATTCTCCCGCCGCGTCAGGCGGCGGGAGAGAAAGAACTCGGTGAAATACCTCAAACCATATTTTTATATTTTGTGCTCGCGTTATGACTTTAGCCTGGCGAGTATCATCCCTCGAAAACCAGCGTACTGGCCGCCGTCATTATCTCTGCGCTCGCTCTAATCGCCTGCCCAATTCTGCTGGGTTATGGTGTTCAGCGCACCCTTGAAAACCCCGAAGTTTGGCGTCAAAACCTTGCCATCCTCGTGATCCTTTACAGTTTTCTATGGCTAATCGGGCAGAGCTTTCGGTATCTTTTCTACCCTGCCTACGGGTTCATCGAGCAGAAAAATGCAATCGCGCCATATGGCGGATGCACTCGTCACCAGCATCGGCGCCGACCCGCGCGCACGCGCTATGCTAGGCGCCTCCGAAATTGCGGTATGCCGTCGATGCGCAGGCCGCATCCATTCGCGAAACCCTCGCCACCTTGTACCTCTCAATCTCTGCCCGCCGGGGTTGGTTGTATCGCCGGTGCTGTCTCAATTCTGGTGATGGGTGGCGTGCCGGAGCTAGGCATATTTTGCGGGTTTGTAGCCCTCTGATCTGGCTGGAAGCGTGCCGCTGATTGCGCGTCATCAGAAGTTTCAAGGCGAATTCTTTGACGGCTCAATGCGCAGTTTTCGGCACCCTGGAAAAACACGCTCCGCCTGTGGCGTGAAAGCAGAATCTTGGGGCGGCTCCCTTTCTGCGTGACCGATACGCCCAGGCCGCCTGCCTGTGAAGCAAAAGCCCTCAAAAGTTACCGTTACACCATGTTGTTACACACCTGGCAGGGGCGCGATGCTGGCTCTATGTCTGCTCGCAATAGTGCTCAAAACCGTATTATTTGGTGAAGGTTCTCCGGCGCAGATTACGGGTACTGCGGTGGCACTCATCGGAGTGTGCGCGGCGGCAATTGGTCCGCTCCAAGCCGTCGGCTTTGGGGTATCGACCATCGCGGTCTCGGCGGAGCGTTACCGGCAGGCGCACCATAAAAATAGCCACTCCTGCCGCTGAGAGTTCGGCGTATCTCGTCGACTATGTCGTAACCACAGGTGAACTTTCCCTCCGCCTGGATGCACGCAACCTGAGTGAAACATCCTATGGTGTGCATACGGTGAAGCCGGGACGCCCGTGTTGGGTGCGTGGCGCATCCGGTGCGGGAAAAAGTTTGCTTTTAGAACGGTTTCTTGGGGTACGTGCGACAACTAGCACTTATATGTCGATGAGCGCACCGCAAGGCACTCTTCGGTTTGTCTACTTGCCGCAGGAAGCTGGGCTGCTGGCCGGTACCGCGCATGAGAATGTGGCGTTTGGGCGCGACATTCCGGCGCATATATGCGACCGGTACCCTGCAGGCGGTGGGGCTAAGCGAATTTCACCTCTAGTGGTGCTCGATGTCATCGACGCCGTCGCGGGTGAGAGCGGCAGCGTGTCCGGGGAGAGGGCAGGCGCATCGCCTTGGCGCGTACTTTGGCGGCGGCCGAAGCCTTGAATGAGCGAAAGCCCTGAGCCCCGCGACCGTCATGGTTCTCGATGAGCCGACCGCCGGGCTGGATGCGCCTACCCGCGCCCGAGTCTGGGAACTGATCGAGCGAGCGGCCCATACCGCAATCGTGCTGGTGAGCACCCACAATGAGGATGCGCCCGCCCGGCAGGACGATACCGTAATCGAGCTCTAATGCGGCGCGAAGTCTAAGAATGAGAGAGTTTTACCTGTAAAACATGCGGTAAAGATTGAATCAACCCTTTTCACCGGGGTAAGAGCACACGGCACGCATTATGAAATTTACCCCCGTGATGACTCTTAGGGTGGGAGGGGTGAGTAGAATGCTGTTCTACGAGATAGTAGAAACGGCCAAGCGATCCTCATCAGCTACATTCTGATTGATGGATCGGCTCAAAGCCGTTTCACACATCGTAGGCGTTATCTCAACCTGGATTAGGAACCTGAGGTAACGACCCTGCTCACTGGAGGGGCTGGTGGCGGAACTACTGAGCCCCTCCGTTCGCAGAGCGTTTGCATCATGAAATATGCTTTTAGTCTAGCACACCGCCTACTGGCTGCCGGAGGGCTGTTCTTCCGCAAAGAGAACCTTGAGGTACAACCTTTGTCTGGGAAGCGCAACAGCTTCTGCAACCGCCTCAGAAAATACGGCTGCGCGGTAGGTTATCTCAACGTATCCCCCAGAAATCCCTTTAAAAAGGGATAACTAGCTTTTGCCGCTTATCTCAACCTATCGGGACTTATCTTTAAAAATCCCCGATAACCCCCGATAGGTTCCGATAACTTCCTGTAGACTAAAAATCTAAGGAGGCTTTCGCAGACCATGACTCTTAACCCATTCCGCCCGGGCGCCGGGCATACTCCGCCCGAATTTGCGGGCAGGCAAGAACCGCTTTAATACGTTTACTAACATCCTGCGTCGTACTGAGATAGGAGCCATTAGCCGTGGCATGATGCTTTACGGGCTGCGGGGGATGGGCAAAACCGTGCTTCTGCGCCGTCTGCAGGAAGACGCAAAACGTGCCGGATGGGTAACGATCTCTCTAGAAAGCGGAATGGGGAAGAATGCATATACTCAAGTTCGCACCCGCCTGGGTAAAGAACTTGCCCTAGCTGTTCGAGGCTACCAACAGCAAAGTCACTGGAAGAAACTCTTATCGAATATTGCTTCTCTATCAGCGACGCTTGGTTTTGCCGGAGCCTCCGTCGTGCTTAAAGCTGATACGCACCACTCCGATACAACGGGTCTTCTAGACTTTGATCTTCCAGAGACACTACTGTTCTATGGCTCGGGAGCTCAAAGACCAAACGCCTAGTACTGGTGTGGGTATTTTCATTGATGAGATTCAAGATCTTGATAACGAGATGCTCGATATTCTGCTGACAACCCAACATGAAGCCGGGCAAAAGAGCTTCCATTCTATATTTTTGGAGCTGGACTGCCTTCAGTTCCCCACGAAACTGGGCGAGATTAAGACTTACGCCGAAAGGCTCTTTCAGCTACCATCCTTTAGAGCGTCTCAATGATGATCAGACCAGGCTGGCTTATGCTGATCCTATTGCTAAAAAAATGGCGGTAGTATCACGCAGGATGCGCTTAGCAGAACTTGTGGACCAATCTCACGGATACCCTTATTTCATTCAGCAGTTTGGGCGGGATGCCTGGGACTGTGCCAGCGCGGGCAATATCACTCAGGATGATGTTCGTGTGGGCGTTACTTTTGGGCTGGGAAAGAACTAAACCGCGGGTTCTATATGACGCGGTGGGAACAGGGCAACAGAATCTGAGAAACACTACTTGGTGGCGGTCGCCGACCTTATGTCTGAGGAAGAAGGGGACTCTGTGCCGGTCTCAGAGGTATCCAGCCGGATGAAATCTATTACAACGTCTTTGAGTGCCCGCCGCGCATCCTTAATTGAGAAAGGTGTACTGTACAGCCCTGCATATGGTCGGATCGCTTTTACGGTGCCGGGGATGGATCGGTTCATTAAGCGGTCGGCACAGTAGCTGCACAAAGTTATCTCAACCTATCGGGACTTATCTTAAAAATTCCGATAACCCCCGATAGGTTCCGATAACTTTTGTTCTCCCACATAAAGGCTCTTTTTATACGCAGGGAGAGGCAGAGAGAGCCTATCGAATTAGCGAGAGCAGTTCCTCGTGCACGGTGGTATCGCCCGTGACTTCCGGGTGGAAAGAAATGCCGATAATGTTCCCGGCGCGCACGCCCACAATCTTGTCCTCATGATGCGCCACCACCTGCACGCCTTCACCGGTGCGGGTCACAATCGGCGCGCGAATAAACGCCGTATCGATCACGACTTCCTCACCTGAGGGTGTAAGCCACGGCAGATGAACCTGCGCCGAATCGACCTGCGAGCCGAAGGCGTTACGCCCAACCGAAACATCCAAAACACCGAGCGACTGCTGCCCCGGAGCCGGATCGTCAATCACAGTCGAGCATAATCAGCCCGGCACAGGTTCCCAGGGTCGGCAAAGCCCCCGAAATCGCCTCAATCAACGGCTGACGCGGCAAAAAATCCGGGTCAGCCTGTCAATCGTGGAAGATTCGCCGCCGGGCAGAACCAGCGCATCCAGGTTCGCCAGCTGCTCGGCACTTTTGACGAGCACCACATGCGCCCCCAGGGATTCGAGCATGCGCACGTGTTCGGCAACGCCGCCCTGCAGCGCCAAAACACCCACGGTTTTGCCCACACCGGGCAGGGCATCCGGGGGAAGGACCTCAGTCCTCACTCATGAGCCTATCTTTCTGCAACACGAGGTTGCGCACTTTGTAGAACGTTGAGTTGCGGGCTGCGTTTGAGAGCACCAAACCCACCGAGCAGATAACGTATCTGAACAGAGTCGAGGGGCGAAGCCCGCACCGAGCTTCACCCCCTGCATGCCTTGACCGGGCGCCCTCACCTGAATCGAATATATCGATCGGCGAGCGCGCATCCGTCACGCGGCGGCCTGTACTTACCAGCCGCGCTCCGCCAGACGATGCGGCGCGGGCAGATCGGCAACGTTGATGCCGACCATGGCCTCGCCCAAACCGCGTGATGCATCCGCCAGTTTTTCGGGGTCGTTGTAGAACGCGGTTTGTCTTCACGATGGCCTGGCACGTGCCTCGGGGTTGCTGGATTTGAAGATGCCGGAGCCGACGAATACGCCGTCCGCGCCCAGCTGCATCATCATGGCGGCGTCGGCGGGGGTTGCCATGCCACCGGCGGTAAAAGCATGACCACGGGCAGCTTACCGGTCTTCGCAACTTCGAGCACCAGTCGTCGAGGGCGGCAAGTTCTTTCGCCTTCACGTACAGCCTCGTCGGGCATGGTGCTGTACAGGCCCCTGCAGCTCGGCGATCTGGCGCTTAATGGTGCGGATATGCTTGCAGTTGCTCCAGACGTCACCGGTGCCAGCCCTCACCTTCGAGCGGATCATAGCGGCACCTCGGCGATACGGCGCAGCGCCTCGCCCGAGTTGGTGGCGCTCGCATACGAACGGCACCGTGAACTGGTGCTTGTCAATGTGGGTTCACGATAGTCCGGCGGGAGAGTACTCTCTGACTCGTCGATGTAATCCACCCTTGAGGCTTTCAAGAATCTGCGCCTCAACAAAATGCCCGATGCGCGCCTTCGCCATCACGGGAATCGAGACGGCGTTAATGATGCCCCTCAATCATATCGGGGTCGGACATACGGGCCACGCCGCCCTGCGCACGAATATCGGCGGGTACGCGCTCAAGCGCCATGACGGCGACGGCGACCCAGCATCTTCGGCGATCTTGGCCTGTCTCGGGGGTGACGACGTCCATGATGACGCCGCCCTTGAGCATAGTCGGCAAGCCCGCGCTTCACGAGCGGGAGCCGTTACTGGGGAATTAGTCTGTTCAGTCATGCCCCCATTTTTCTCACGTTCGGTGCATGGACGCTCACTTTGCGACGGAATTTCTGCGGATGCGCGCGCATCTTTGTGTCTGGCTATGACACGAATCGTCATATTTCGTGAGGTTTGCGGCGCTATAAAGCCTCGTAAGCCGAATCCTATAGAACAGATAACTAGACTGCCTCGGTGTGCACCCCTGCACGGGGTATCTCTACAATCGCGCGTCTTTTGCATTTAGAACCACAGTACCGCGAAGAGAGTACAGCTCAGTATTAAAGCCCCGTATTTTTACCCCGTGATATGTTGGAATATGCGCGCCTTCACAGGTGTTATTCTGGCGCTGTTTATTCCTCTTCAACCTCCAACACACATCAAGGAACGTCACCGTGCTTGAAGTCAGTATGTGCTCTGTCGCTGGCAATTCTTCTGGGTAATATCCTCGCCCATAAAATACGAATAACCCCCGCCATTATGCTCATTTTTATGGGGCTTGTGCTGGCACTCATCCCCGTTCACGCCATGCACGAGGTGCGTGAGGCCGGGCTGCCCCCGCACGTGATTCTCGAAATCTTCCTGCCCGTGATGCTGTTCTGGGAGACCCGAAACACCTCTTGGCGTGAGGTACGCACCCGCATGCGCGGCATTCTGCTCTCCGGTACGGCGCTGGTTATTTTCACGGCCTTTGTGATTGCCTGGGTACTGTATGCCTTCACCGGTGTGTACATGTGGCATGTAGCATTGATTATCGGTGTTGCGCTCGCCCCAACCGACGCTGTGGCTGTGGCAACGCTCAACGGCAAACTCCCCAAATCCTCCATTACTACCCCTCAAAGCGGAAGCAATCATTAACGACGGCACCACTCTAGTTCTTTTTCGCGCTCGCTCCTGCAGCTTGCGGGCGGTACATGAACTGACCCCTCGGGAATGCATCCGGAATGTTCTTCTCTCGTTCCTGATTAAACTCTCGCTGGCCTCGCGCGTTGGGTGGGGTGCGATAAGCTGCGTGCGTATATGGGCAGCCCCATGAACTTCAGTGTGTTCTATGTTTACCATACCGTTTATTGCTTTCTTCCTCTCTGAAGAGATCGAACCTTTTGAAGGCATGAAAGGTTCCGGAGTGGTAGCCGTGGTGGTCGCAGCGTTCTACCTGACCTACCGTGGGCCGGATACCATCAAACCCCAAAACCGTTTCTATGGTCTGCCCATCTGGTCTTTTGTCTCTTTATACGTCATGAACGGTGCGCTCTTCGTGCTCGTGGGTGTTCAGCTGCCCTAGCGCCACCGAGCATATGGAAGGCGTTATCCACGAGTACAACTATGCGGGCTTCTGCGCTCGTCGTGATTGTGGTGGCATGGCTCGTTTCCATTGCGGCGCGTTTTATTTTCCTGCACGTCACGATCGGTATTATTCGTGCCCTTGACCGCTCCGAGAAACGAGAGGCTGCTGCGCATGACCCTTCCCGCGGCCGTGTGGTTTCAACCTTCGCCGGACTCCGCGGCGGCGTTTCTCTCGCAGTAGCGCTCTCTGTGCCGAACGATGTTGTGGGACGCGACTTCATTATCTTCATTGTTGCCGGTGTGGTTCTGCTGTCGATGGTGGTTCAGGGTATGCTTCTGCCGCTCGTTATTAGGTGGGCTAACTTCCCGGTTGACACCTCCGAAGAGGATGAAATCAACGAGGCAATACGCACGATAATTGCCGAGTCCTTCGACTCTGTGGCTGAGATCGGCCAGGAAATTGGTGCGTCGCAGGAGATTATCGACCGCATTGCCGAAGAACAGATGTACCACGCGAGTATGTACCGCAACCTGCATACCATTCGTAAACACGGTGCGAACGCGCCGGAAGAAGCTCGCCGCATCATTGAGGCGAGCGACCTTGAGAAAGAGCTGCGTCTGCGGCATTTGGAGAAACAGCGTGAGGTGCTTAAACGCCTGCGTAATGAGCGCACCATCGATATGAACGTGCTCCACGCGATTCAGGAGATCCTGGATATTGAGGAGATACGCGTGCTCGGTCCGGTCGAACTGGAGTAGCCCCGAACGGCTCCAGAAGCGCTAAACTCCGGGCGTATTCTATATTCCGTATATGGGATATTAAGGACGCTCCCGGGGTTTTATGCGGAATTTTAGGGTGCTGCACGGTATTCTGGTACACGTGAGCACGAAACCCTCGGCATCGACCCCGCCCCCGAGCGGAAAAGTTCCGCGCGCTGTTGGTACCGCGCAAGGGCGCGCATCGTTAATGCTGCACGCGCTGATATACCTTATCTTTGGGATTATCACCGTTTTTGTGCAGACCCCTGATAATGTCTTCACCAAAATACTTTTTGGGCCTCTGGATGCTCGCACTCGGCACCTCACACGCGCTCACGGCCCGCGGGATGCACTACGGACCCGCGACAAGCACATCAGCTCAGCTCGACGGCGCTCGTGCAGGCGGCATCTGGGCTTTGCTCGTGATAATGCCGGATACCCTGCTCTTATTATTCTGACGGTATGCGCCGGTTCGGGTCTGCCGGGGCGTGATTAAAGCTGCTCTTAGGGATGCGCTACCGTAGTGCGGGTGGCTGTGGCGTGACTGGGTTCTGGAAGGGCGTGCTTCTTGCAGTTGCTTAATTCTGCCGTTTGTAGGGGAGATCGGGCGAGCGACCCTGGGAGTTCCCGGGCGGGGCGCTGATTATCGGCGTTTTTTCTGCTGGTGGGTTCTCGGGGCCGAATGAGAAGCGGGCGCTGACCGAACAAAAACCTTAGTTCATAGCACCCAGGTTTTAGGGGTGTATTGCAACGGCGCGTACACTGGTTAGACACACACAGAGAGGGAGGAACGAGTGGCTGAAGAACGCCCCCGCGATTTGAAAGCGCAGGTGAAAGGTCCCCTGCTGGTTGCCGCTCGCTCTGGCTGTGCGGCTCTTCGCCGTATTTATTTTTGCAACCGGCGGCACCCGCAACCGCCCCAACCTTGTGTTGGCCTTAGGTGTCAGCGGGCGCGGTTTTTGTGGTCACCCTCGTAGTGTGTGCAACCTGATCTTAGCGGAACGCTTTCGAACGATCCGTCCCTGGGGCAGGGGTACGGGTATCACAAATCTTCGGCAAAGCTTTATACGAACAGGCGAAGGCCAAGCGTGAGGCGGCGGAGCGTGAAAAAGCCCGAACAGGGGAACTCACAAGCGACTGGAACCAAAGAGACAACAGCCGGGAATAACGCTGAGCCCTCTAAGACGACTGACAGCTAATCGGCGCGCTGGGGCGGTATGCTGTTGGTTCTATCTTGCGAGGTTATACGTTTTATGGCGAGAGGAGCTGGTAGCACTAACTGCCAACCCTCTCTACGGGTAGAACATTACCTAGGCTCTTGGTGCTTATGCGCATCAAGAGCCTTTTTATGCGTCTGTGTGTGTGACGGCAAGAAAACTCATTTTGTGTGAAAGAGCCGCTTTTCGAGCGCCCATCATCGCGCGCTGCACCCCACTATTGAGGCAAGGACCAGCACGAAGCCGAGCATCGACAGCGGTGTCATGTTTTGTCCCAAGAAAATCCAGCCAAGGATAAATGCGGTGACCGGGCTGAGCGGTCCCAGGGATGCAATGACCGCGGGCGGCTAGCTTGAGAGCCCATGAAAAATACACGCAGTGAGGCGAGCGCTGTGCCCACTCAGGCAGAGGAAGGTGTATCCGCCGATATTTTGCGGCGGTGAGCGGTGGCAGTGGTTCCTCGGTCAGCAGGGCGACGGCAGCAGGGAATATTCCGCCCACGAGCAGCTGCCATCCTGTCATGGCGAGGTCGAGGAGACGATGTCCTGCATGGAGGTGAAGAAAATACCGCACGCCATGGCGACAGCCCCGGTGAGCGCCGCAAGAATGCCGATCACATCGAAGGTGGTGCTGGGGATGCGACCAGCAGGATAATGCCGATAATGCCCATAAGTGCGGCTGCCACGCCGATGCGGGGGTCGCTTTCTTGGTGACTGTTCGGGTGAGGACGAGGACGAAAATAGTTTGTGTTGAGCTAAGAATCGCCGCCAGTCCGCCGGGTAGGCGGTATGCAGAGACGAACAGCATCGCCTGGAATAGACCGATATTGAGGATGCCGAGAAGAATAATTCGACCCAGCTCTTTCTTGCGCGGGAACTCTCGGGTGATGAGCAGTAGCAGCAACCCTGCTGGCAGCACGCGGATCAGTGCGGCGGTGAAGGGACGGTTGAGCGGCAGAAATTCGGAGGTGATGAGGTAGGTTGATCCCCAAACCATGGGGACGAACGCCGTGATGATCAGCAGAGGAAGACGGTTTTTCATAGTTCTTCGCAGTCGGATAGATGCCTTGAGTTCAAGATAAATCCTAATCGCTTTTTGTCTTGGAAAGCAAGATAAAATAGTCGTGAGTCGATTTTAGGAGGAATATGTCGAGCGCCCGTTCCCGCAGTATCCACCCCGATGCCGTGGACGTCATTATTGATCAGTGGAAACGTGAACTCCCTGAATTGGCTTCTGAAAATATGGCCCTGATTGGCCGTCTTAGGCGATGCTCCATTCTGCTCGCGCCGCGTCTTGACGAGGTTTTTGCCGCCCATGATCTTAGTAATGGCGCCTTTGATGTGTTGGCGACGTTACGCCGCGCGGGTGCGCCCTATATTCTGACCCCAACCGAGCTTTTTGCCTCGCTCATGGTTACTTCGGGCACTATGACAACCCGCCTGCAGAAGGTGCAGAAGCGCGGGCTCATTGAGCGCATCCCTAACCCGGACGATGCCCGCAGTATGCTCGTGAAGCTGACGGGCGCTGGGCGTGAATTGGTGGAAAAAGTCGTCTTCGAACACGTGGACAATGAGCGGCGTATTCTGGAAAAGCTGCACTGAGACACGCCGTCAGCTGGATGCAGGCCTCGCCGAACTGATGCGAGGTGCTGGAGGATGCGAAAAAGAGCTGAAGGAAAAGGTGTAGCGAACCTGCGTGCTCTAATCCTCCAGCGGTTCCGCCAGAGCCTCCTCCTGCCCGTTATCCGCTACGATGCTCAGGGCACGTTCCAAGATCTGCACATCCTCGCAGGTCTCTATCGACGTAACCTTACCCCAGACGAGCGTGAAAAACTGAAACACCGTATTCTGGTAACGCTCCCCACCGGGTAGATCGCCACTCACCCGCGCCAGCACTGCCACACGCGTGCGCCACGGGTAACCCGAGACCAGAATATCCTGAACGTCAAAATGGGCGCCCGGCAACAGACGATTCACACGTTCCCACCACAGGATCATGGTCTTTTTACTCGTGCGGGTGCCGCCAAGAGCGTGGCTGCCATGAAATCGGTATTGAAAAGAATCCGCCAACGAATCAATCATCGCTTGGTAGTTTCCGGCGTTAATTTCTCGGAAAGTAGCGCGTATTTTATTTGCCACTATGCGCCTATACATTTCTTGCTCCTCGTCTCAACATTACCCGAAAGGTACATGCGATTCTGTGTGGTTGGCCTCTCTGAAGTCAAGGGTTTACCGGTATATACAGATATATGACGCTTTATCAGTGAGAATTTACGCGGGTTCCTTACAGAAGAACAGTCTTCGAAGGTAAGGGGCCGTGTGCTAAGCTGGAACCATATTTGCAACTGTTATTAGCCCTTCAAGGGCAAGAGGGGTCGATAGCGCTAACTACCAACCCCTCTTTAGTCAGGCAGATGCTACCTCAGTCGTTTAAGGAATACTGAGATAGCTACGACATTAGAAACGGC
>BNJS01002422.1_pt1 | contig 15262 bp, 17 predicted proteins | sample 8540461 | NCBI WGS metagenome assembly BNJS01 (sample SAMD00202454, study PRJDB9452) | human saliva metagenome | isolation source: human saliva | place: Japan
GTAGAGGGAAGAAAGGTTCAAGAAAATTGAAAGAATTTTTTGCATAAGAGGGATGTTACCAGACAGGTGTTAGCAGTTTAAAAGATGCTCATCTTCCGTATGTTGGATGGAACGATTGAGATGGTCTTGAATGTATTTAATAAATAGAGACGTCTCATGAGATAGCGGCTCATCTTTGTTCACAATCAGACCCAGCTGTATGTAGCTGTCTGTTTCCCAGAGGGATTGAAGTAATGGAAATTGGCGGAAAGTCTCTTAAAAGTCCGGTGCCGATGGTGAAAGCATCCGTGGTGCTCATAAAGGCATCCGCAGTAATACGATCTGTGACAGTAATGGATTTGTCGGGGCGACGCAGTGAATAGAGCATATATTCTTCTGAGAATTCAGAGGCTGAACATAGATCCAACTCGTAGTTGATGTACGGATAAGGAAGTAGATCTTCTTCGTGAACGGAAGAAAGCTTTGTGAGGGGATGAGATACTCTACAGAAGACGCAGGGATGGACGGATGCAAGTCCATGAAATTCCAAATTTTTGGAGGACATTAGAAAACGAATATATTTCTGGTTATATTCTGAGATGGAGATGACGCCGATGTTGGAACGGTGGTTGCTTACATCCTCAATTACCTGGTTCATGTTTTCTTCGCGGAAGGTGAGGTGATATCTTTCCATGTTCTTTACGCGAATATTTTCAGAAACTTTCAGGAAGGCCTCCTGCGCAAAGAAAAAGCGTTGGGAGGATACGGAAAAAGAAGAAGGAACGGGAGGAAGAGTGGAATTGGTGTTGTATAAAACTTCGATCTGCTGCTTTTGGTCGACCAGAGACACCGCATAGCCGACAAATTCACGTCCGGAGGACGTGACCGTTACCCCGCGAGCGGTACGTTCGAAAATAGCAATACCAAGTTCCTTTTCTAGGGCTTTAATGGCGGAAGAAAGAGCGGTTTGGGAAAGGAAAAGGTTTTTTGCCGCTTTGTTGATGGAACCATTTTTTGCCACCTCAACTACGTAGGTCAGCTGTTGAAAAGTCATCTCGTCACCTCGGTTAGATGTTGGACAGCAGACTTTGTGAATATTGTGCAGGACATCTTAATGACAACCTAGTTCCAACTATTAATTCTAACTGAATCCAGATATTCTGTATTATCGGTTCAGAAAAGGGGGATGATATAATCACCTTAGTTGCTAAGTTTAATATTATGAAAAATATATCACACATATTTCGCCCATACAAGTCGCCGATTTTTGGAAAATATTACGAAAAAAAGTGCTTTACTGCCGTTAAACGGAAAAATATTTTGTTAAAAATAGTGCGGAAGGTGGAACGTTATGTTGGAGAGAAAAAGCCGACAGTTAAAACTTCAAGCTGCAATTATTCGAAAGGTTGCGTTGATTGGAAGGCAGAATGCAGATTCTGGACATCTAGGTGGATCCTATTCAATCGCTGACATTCTGGCAGTGTTATATTTTGACAAAATGCGCATTGATCCGACGAGACCGGGCTGGGAGGATAGGGACAGATTTGTTCTTTCCAAGGGGCATTGTACGCCCGCGGTCTATGCGACACTAGCGCTTCGAGGTTATTTTCCCGTTGAAAAATACTATAACGAGTTCAGACGCCTGGAGCACCATATGTCCGGGCACATGGAAATGCGGTATGTGCCGGGGGTGGATATGTCGACCGGTTCTCTGGGACAGGGAATTTCCGCTGCCGTTGGCATGGCAATGTGCGCACGGGTGGATCGTAAGGATTACCGCACCTACTGTATTGTTGGGGATGGTGAGATTGAAGAAGGGCAGGTTTGGGAGGCGGCCATGTGCGCCGGTCATTACGGTCTGGATCATTTCACGCTGATTGTGGACAACAACAAGCTGCAGTTGGACGGCAAAACAGAGAGGATTATGGGAATTGAGCCTGTCGGTGAAAAATTTTCTTCCTTCGGTTTTCACGTGATTGCGTGTAATGGTCATGATGTTGAATCCATCTCGGATGCGCTGGAGGAAGCCATTGCACACCGGGGGAAGCCTTCCGTCATTGTTGCAGATACGATCAAGGGAGCGGGGGTTTCCTGTTTTGAAAATGACAATCGCTTCCACGGCGGTGATCTACAGAGGAAGAATATGAACAGGCGTACCGGGAGTTGGAGGAGCAGATTCGTAAATGGGAGAGTTAACAGATGGCAGATAAAATAGAAACAAGAGACGCCTACGGAGCGGCGCTGGAGGAATATGGGAGCGATGAGAGGGTTGTTGTGTTGGAGGCGGATCTAGGCGAGTGTACGCAAACCGTCAGGTTCGGTGCAAAATATCCAGAACGTTTTTTTGAGGTTGGTATCGCTGAAGCAAATATGATCGGGATCGCAGCGGGTTTTGCCACCTGCGGTAAAATTGCGATTGCCAATACTTTTGCCGTTTTTGCAGCAGGCAGAGTGTATGACCAGGTGAGAAACTCCTGTGCCTATCCTCATCTGAATGTAAAGATTCATGGAACCAATGCGGGTCTGACGGCGGCAAAGGACGGTGCGACGCACCAGATGTTCGAAGACCTCTCCTTGATGCGAGAGATTCCGGGCATGACGGTTCTGTATCCCTGTGATGCGAATGAAACAAGGGAAGCCGTTGCAGCAATGCTGGCTCACGAAGGCCCGGTTTATTTGAGAACGGATCACACTCCAGCGGAGGTGGTGACGAACCGGATTCCCTCGTATCATTTTGAAATTGGAAAAGCAGTGACGCTACGGGAAGGAGAAGACGTAACGATTATTGCCACGGGATTGATGGTGCAACAGGCGCTGTTGGCGGCGTTGGCTCTGGCGGAAGAATCCATTCGTGCAAGAGTCCTCGATATGCATACGATTAAGCCGCTCGATAGAGAGGCGGTCATCAGAGCCGCAAGGGAAACCGGAGCGATTGTTACGGTGGAAGAACACAGCATCAACGGCGGCTTGGGCGGTGCGGTGGCAGAGGTTGTAGTAGAGAATTGTCCCGTGCCGGTGAAACGAATCGGTATGCAGGATGTCTTCGGAAGATCCGGAGCGGCACAGGAGCTGCTGGATTTTTACGGACTGAATGCAGAACATATCGTGTGTGCTGTGAAAAAAATCATCGAAAAAAAGCAAAAATGTGAAGCGGCCGTATTCCGGGCGGAGACGGCATAATCAAATAAAAGGAGGATTGGTCATGAAAAAGAGTGCGATTTCAGTGATGCTCGCAGGTGTAATGACAGCAGTGGCGCTGGGGGCATGTGGCGGTACGGATCAGGGAGCGACACCGGCAGCATCCGCAACGTCGGAAGAGTCTACAACGCCCGCAGCAGCCACGGACTCGGACACCATTAAAATCGGATATATTTCCGATTTGTCGGGGGCAACTACCCTATGGGGACAGGCTGGACTGAACGGCGCAATGATGGCAGTAGAGGATATCAACGAAAAAGGGGGCGTTCTTGGCAAGAAAATCGAAGTCGTCGCAGGAGATGGAAAGGGAGAGGCGACAGATTCTGTGAATGCTTTGAAGAAGCTGATTACAAGCGACGGTATCGTTGCGGAGGTCGGCACAAACTTCTCCAGCTGCAATATTCCCATGGCGGAGGTTGCCGACGAAATGAAGGTTCCTATTATCGGCACCGCGACTTCGAACGAACTGGTGACACAGGATGAGAACGGGAACTTGAAGCCATACAGCTTCCGGATGTGCTTCCTGGATTCCTATATGGGGACTGTGATGGGGAATTATCTGGTTGAGAAGATGGGGTACAAGAGCGCTGCGATTCTCTCAGACAATACCAGTGCTTATTCCGTTGCCATCAGTGATTTCTTTACGAAGGCATTCGAAGAAAGGCGGAAAAGTTGTGGCAAATGAGCAGATTCAGTCTTCGGATACCGATTTCCGCTCGGTTCTTTCCAAGATTGCTTCCAAGGAGTTTGATGTGCTTTTCCTGCCGTTAACCGATTATGACAAGATTGCAACCATTGCATCGCAGGCGCGTTCTCTTGGCATGAAATGTCAGTTTGCAGGCGGTGACGGATGGGATTCCGATGAGCTTGCAGGCATGGCGGGAGGTGCTCTGGATGGAGGCATCTACGTTTCGCGTATCGGTTTCAATTCCAAAGAGGGTCAGGCATTCAAGGAAAGATATGTCAAAAAATATAATATCAATGCCGAGGGCGAATGTCTCTTCGGATACGATGGCGTTTCATGGATCTGTCAGGCAATCGAAAAGGCAGGTTCCGCGGATCCGACGGCAATCCGTGATGCATTGGAAAATACGGCTGAATTTAAAGGACTGATCGGTACGCTGGTGATGGATCCCAAGACGCATAATCCGCAGATGGATGCAGCAATCTACGAGTGTAAGGGCAAAAAGTTTAAGTATAAAGAGACTGTCAAGGTCAGTGATGTCAAGTAAGATGCTTTCACATATTGGTGCAACACATTCCGGTTGGGGGAGGATTATTGTCTCCTTCCCCAACCTATAGGGTTAGTTTTGTTTCCTACGGAGCGGCACCAAGATAAATGAGGTGAACCCACGTGACATTTTTTATTCAAGAAATTATTACCGGCGTATGCGTCGGAGGCATCTATGCACTAATCGCAACGGGATATTCGCTGATTTATAGCCTGTTGGATTTCTCCAACTGGGCGCATGGAGAGGTCTGCATGCTCGGTGCATATCTTGCGTGGATTATGGTTTCCCGGATGAGTCTGCCTTTTCAAATTGCAGCAGTGTCAGGTATTGTTTTTGCGGCAGTCATGAGTTATCTAAATGAACGCGTGGCATACAGGAGGATTCGTCATAACGGCTCGCCCAATATGTTCTTGATGATTGCTGCTATGGGGCTATCTACAACCTATCAGAATGTCGCCAACATTTATTTTACGGCGAAGTATCAAACGTTCAACCTTCCGCTGCAGAATTCGACCATTGAGATTCCGCTTGGCGCGTCAAACGTTTACATCGGGGTGCTGGATCTCATTTGTCTGGGGGTAACGTCGGTGGCGTTGATTGCTCTGATTTTCCTGATTAATCATACAAAATTCGGCTTAAATTCTAGAGCGGTTGCCTGTAACCGCTATGCAGCTGCTGTGCTTGGTATCAAAATTGACCGCACCATTGCATCGGTTTCTGATGGCGGGAGCATTGGCGGGAATTGCCGGCATTCTGCTCGGAGTAAAATACAACGTTTATCCCACAATGGGAAATATCGGGCTGAAGGCTTTTATTGCCTCTGTTATTGGGGGACTTGGAAGCATTCCCGGGGCGATTATCGGTGCGCTTATTCTGGGGATTCTGGAAACCATGGTCTCCGGCTATATTAATTCCGGTCTGCGCGACCTGATCTCCTTTGCACTACTGGTGGTTCTTCTGATTGTAAAGCCTAGCGGAATCATGGGAGTCAGTGTCGAAGAAAAGGCGTAAAAGGAGAGTAAAATACAGTGAATGCATATGTGGAAAGTGTGGTTATTTTAATCTGTATTAATGCTATCGCCGTTCTCGGAATGTCCGTCCTGACCGGATTCACCCGCTTGTTTTCTTTTGGGAACGCGGGATTTATGGCGATTGGAGCATATACGACAGCGATTCTGGTTGTCGAGTACCATCTCCCGTGGGTCGTGGCGGTTGCGGCAGGAGCGGTATTGGCAGGAATGATGGCATTTGCGCTGGGAAGCGTTACACTACGGCTACACGGAGACTACTTTTTGATTACCTGTCTTGGCTTTGGCGAATGTGTCCGCGTTTTATTCAATTATGTCAAGTTTACGGGGGGTGCGCAGGGGTATGCGGGGATACCCAGTTTTACGAAATTGCCGGTCGCCATCATCAGCCTAATACTGGCATTTTTTACGGCATGGAGGGTCATCCACTCCAAATACGGGGAGAATTTTACGACCATCCGAGAAAATGAGATGGCTGGAGAAGCAGTTGGTGTGGACACCTTTGGCATGAAGCGGATGTCTTTTGTGTTATCCGCGGTTTACGCGGGATGGGCAGGCGGCTTATATGCGGGCTATATTCAGTATCTCTCACCTAGCTCGTTTGCACTGGCAAAATCCTGCGAGCTGATTACCACCGTTGTCATTGGAGGCTTGGGCTCACTGACTGGATCGGTGCTGGGAACCATTGTTTGCACATTGCTGCCTGAGATTTTTCGCTCGCTTTCTGGATACAGGATGCTTGTATACGGAATAGCGGTTGTGTTGGTGATTCTGTTGAAGCCTTCGGGATTATATGGATATAAGGAATTTTCCATTCAAAGAATTGCGAGTTTCATCACGAAGGGCGCCGACAAGAAAGGGGCAGCGTCATGAGCGTATCGCGAGAAGGAAAGATTATTCTGGATATGGTGGCTGTGGACAAGTATTTTGGCGGTGTGCATGCGATTGATAATTTTAATTTGCAGGTTCTGGATCGTGAGATTCACGGTCTGATTGGTCCTAACGGTGCTGGCAAGACGACGATTTTTAACAATATCACCGGTATCTATAAACCGGACGCTGGACATATCTATTTCTGTGAAAATGAAATTACCGGAAAACAGCCCCATGAGGTGGCAAAGGCGGGGATTGCCAGAACATTTCAGAACATCCGTCTTTTTAGTTCGGAGACAGCGCTGGAAAACGTGATTATGGCATGTAATATGAGTGCTGAATACGGTTTTGCGGATGCCGTGTTACATACGCCCAAATATAAGAGGACAACGGCTCGCATCCGGGAGCATGCGCTGGAGCTGCTGGAGATTGTGGGACTGGCAGATAAGAAGGATGAACAGTCTAGCAGTCTGCCCTACGGGCATCAGAGAAAGCTGGAGATAGCGCGTGCCATGGCTCTGAATCCGAAACTTTTGCTGCTGGATGAGCCGGCGGCGGGAATGAACAAGGAAGAATCTATTGAATTGTGTCGCTTGTCACGGAGATTCATGAACATTTTGGAATAGCCATTCTGATGATCGAGCATCACATTGATGTTGTTGCAAATCTCTGCGACACCTGTACGGTACTGAACTTTGGCGAAACGATTTCCACGGGAACGCCGGAGGAGGTCACGAAGGATCCCAAGGTCATTACGGCATATCTGGGAGGTGACGAGAATTGAGACTATTGGATGTAAAAGAATTGACTGCGGGATATGGCGGTATCACAGCTCTGCACGGTGTTACGATTCATGTGGATGAGGGAGAGGCGGTTGCGGTTCTCGGTGCGAATGGAGCGGGTAAAAGCACCATGTTGAAGTGTATTGCTTCCGTGATGAAGCGTATCAGTGGCAGCATTGAATACTGCGGCAGCGAGATTTCCCCAAGGCCGTATGAACTGGTGAAGAACGGGCTAGTACTGGTGCCGGAGGGACGACAGATTTTTGCCAAGCTCTCGGTTATGGACAATCTGCGCGTCGGCGCGGAGCTGCGCAGTGATGCGGCGGGCGTAAAGAGAGACTTTGAAAGAGTTTTTGCCATGTTCCCGCGGTTAAAGGAGCGCGAAAATCAGTATGGGGGACTTCTTTCGGGCGGAGAGCAGCAGATGTTGGCGATTGCCAGAGGACTGATGGCGAAGCCACGCCTGATGATGTTGGACGAACCATCACTGGGGCTGGCACCCATTATTGTCAGTCATATTTTCGAAAATTTGAAAGAAATCAAGGAAGAGGGAACAGCACTTCTGTTGATCGAGCAGAACGCCAATAAGGCGATTTCACTCTGTGACCGTGCGTACGTATTCAGCACGGGCAAGGTCGTGCTGGAAGGCACGCAGGAAGAGCTGCACTCCAACGAAGTTATTACTGAAGTATACCTGCATTAGAAAGAGGGGACCATGTCTGCGTTCAATGAATTCTTTTTAATGAAACCGGAGGATGTCATCCGCTATGCAGTGGAGGTGCTACATTTCTTTTCTTCGGCAGAAAATCTGATGTGTGACGAGATTGGCGACGGCAATATTAATTATGTTTACCGTGTCAGAGATGTGAAGGAAGGGCGTTCGGTCATCGTCAAGCAGGCGGACAAGCTGTTGCGAAGTTCGGGCAGACCGTTGGATTTGAGGAGAAACAAGATAGAGGCACAAATTCTTCAGCTGGAAAAGAAGTTGGCACCGGAATACATCCCGGAAGTGTATTTTTATGATGAAACCATGGCAGCTGTTTCCATGGAGGATATCTCTGAATATGAAAATCTGCGCAAGCAGCTGATGACGGGGTGTGTATATGATCATCTTGCAGAAATATTTCAACGTTTGTGGCAGAAACCTTGATGTTGACGACAGACCTAGTGATGGAGCGCCAGGAGAAACGGAAACAGGTGATGTTCTTTACCAATCCGGAACTATGTGACATCACGGAGGATCTTGTGTTGACGGAGCCGTATTATGAGCCCTTTTATAATGAACGGAACAGGAATCGTTTGACGCCTGGTATGGAAGCGGTGGTTCGTGAAATGCTGTACCAGGACAGTATGTTGAAGGTGGAAATCGGAAAACTTCGGAATGGTTTTTTGAACAATACCCAGGCGCTGATTCACGGGGATTTGCATTCCGGCTCCATCTTTGTGAATGAACGTGGGATGAAGGTCATTGACCCGGAGTTTGCCTGCTATGCACCGATGGGATATGACATCGGCAATGTGACCGGAAATTTGTTTTTTTCATTGGCGCATCATTGTTTCACCGGGGGTGAAAAGACAGAAATGATTCGGGCGCTGGAAAGAACGATAGAAGAGTATATTGATTTGACGGATGAAAAGCTCAGCCGGAAATACGATGAGATGGTGCGCTTTCGATTCTACCGAGAACCGGAATTTAAGGGATGGTACCTTCACGGTGTACATGCGGATGCCATTGGATATGCCGGGACGGAGATCATCCGCAGGGTGGTGGGAGATTCCAAGGTCATGGAAGTTGAGAGCATCACGGATCCTGCACAGAAGATTCCTATGGAGAAATCACTGATTGCACTGGGAAAATGGATGATTTTGAATCGTGAAAGTATCGGCGGCGGAGCGGAGGTCGTAAATAAATACAAGGAGCTGGTTAAAGGGTGAAAAGATGCGATGAGGATATGCCTTTTTTGCTGCGGTATGAAAACGTGGCATGGTATGAAAGCGGCAAGGTCAGAATTTTAGACAGAAGAATCTACCCGACGCGGGTGGAGTTTGTAGAGTGTACTTCCTATCATGATGTCGTACAGGCAATTCGGAATATGGTCACGCAGAGCGCGGGACCGTATACAGCGGTTGGAATGGGGATGGCGCTGGCTGCCTGGGAGTGTAGAGAACTGTCAAAGAAGCAACAAATCGATTTTTTGACACAGGCGTCCCAGGACCTGGCACAGGCACGTTTAACGACAGCGAATCGTTACGGAAAGATTACGCGCGCCTGTCTGGAGGTGGCAAAGGAGGCTATCGAGAAGGGGGAAAGCCCCATGGAAGCTGTTTGTGAAACGACCGTGGAGTCGTTGAACCGCCGATATTCTACGATGCAGATTGTAGGAGATCATCTGGAGAAACTGATTCCGGAAGGCGGAACCATCCTGACGCAGTGCTTCGGAGAAACCATTGTCGGTACGCTCTCCCGTGCCGCACATCGTACCGGAAAAAGTTTAAGGTTATCTGTGCCGAGACCAGACCCTATTTGCAGGGGGCAAGGCTGACCGCCAGCTGTTTTTGCCAGTCGGGCTTTGATACGACGGTTATCACCGACAACATGGTTGCCTATGCGATGCAACATGAGTCCATCAGCCTGTTTACATCCGCAGCGGATTCGATAGCCGCAGATGGTCACATTGCCAATAAAATCGGTACCTTTCAGATTGCAATTCTGGCAAAGTACTTCGGCATTCCGTATTTCGTGACGGGCATTCCGGATGAGGACAAGCAGCATGGCGGCGATATTGTGATTGAGATGCGGGATCCGGAAATGGTGTTGAAGTACCGTGGGATTCCCAATACTGTGGAAGGGGTAGGGGCGATTTACCCTTCCTTTGACATTGTACCGCCACACCTGATTTCGGGTGTCGTAACGGATAAGGGAATCTATGCGCCCTATGTATTGAATGAATATTTTGAGGGTGGAACGAAACGGTTTTATTGATTGGCGGAAGGAGAAAAGGGAATGAAGGTCTATGTGAGAGCACCATTTTCCGAGGAGGGACTGGCGCAACTTGGCACCATGTTTACGGAGGTGGTTTATGAACCATGGACGAATACCGGTGAGAGATTCTATGAGGATGAAATGCTGGAGAATCTGTTACGAGTTCAGCCAGATGCGTTGATTACGGAACTGGATCGCATCACGCCAAAGGTGCTGAAGGGATATGACCGACTTCGGTTTATCGGTGACTGCCGCGGTACGCCTGCCAATATTGAAACGGAGGCGTGTGAAAAGGCAGGCGTGTCCGTCATCTGTACGCCCGGCAGAAATACGCAGGCGGTGGCGGAGATGGTCGTAGCTCTCATTCTTGCCTTTTACAGAAAAATTCTTCCGTCGGTGCAATGGGCACGTGAGGGATGTTGGATACAGGGCACCACACCATATTATCTCTGGATGGGACATGAATTACAAGGAAAAAAAGTCGGTCTGGTGGGCTTTGGGCGTATCGGCCGTGCACTGGCAAAGATCCTGGATGGATTTGACTGTGATATCTCCTTTTATGATCCGTTTGTGGAGCAAAATCAAGGGCATTGTCATAAAAAAACGCTGGAGGAAGTTTTTATGCAGAGCGATATCGTTTCACTTCACCTGCCGGTTCAGGAATCCACGAAGGGGATGATAACAGAAGAACTGTTGCGTAGCATGAAGCCGGAAGCAGTCTTTGTGAATGCGGCGCGCTCCGCGCTGGTAGACTATGAGGGACTGAAGCGAGTGCTATGTGAAAAAAAGATTGCAGGGGCGATTATTGACGTGCTGGACACTGAACCGCCAACATCGGAGGATGCGGCGTGGGCAACCTACGAACGTGTGCTTCTGACGCCGCATATCTGTGGGGCAACTTACGAAGTAACCGATCATCAGTCGGAGATTTGATTGACGGAATTCGTCGGTGGATGAAAGAAAACGGAAAGGAGAACTGATGAAGCGTCATTATCTGATGTTTGACCTGGGGACAGGGAATTCCCGTGTGCTCCTGGTAACATCGGAAGGAGTGATCCTGGGCAGTCGGTCGCTGCAAAATATTTACCAGCGGGACTCTCTGTACAGGGACGCACAGTTTTTTTTGCCGTCTGAGTGGTGGCAGGCGTTGGAAAAGTGTGTCAATGAACTGATGGAGGACTTTCCTGACGTGTGTGTAGATGCAGTGTCTGCTGCGGGAGCACGACAGACAATGGTTCTGTTTGATGAGGACGGAAAAGATTTCTATGCCCTGCCGAATATCGACAATCGCGGCCGGGAATTCATGCGCGAGATTACGGACAGGGCAGAAATTTACAGGCGTAGTGGCAAGTGGGTTACACAGGATTTCTGTGCTGCCAAGCTGATGGGCCTGCGAAAAAAAAAGACCGGAGCTGTACGGGAGGATTGCCTCCTTTACCAGTATAAGCGAGTGGATTGCCGCACATTTGACGGGGCAAATCGTTATTGAACCCTCACAGGCAGGAGAGACGCAGCTTTACAATATCCGTGAAAAGGCATGGTCTCAAACGCTGTGCAGACAGTACGGGGTAGACCGGTCTCTGCTGCCGGCGCTTGTCAGCGCGGGAGAAGTGGTTGGAGGAGTTCTTCCGAGGTGGCAAAAACAATGGCACATGGCGCAGAATGCAGTCTTCATTATGGGCGGAGGCGACACGCAGATGGCAGTGATGCAGACCGGCGTCAAAACCGGAGAGATAGCGATTATCAGCGGGACAACTTCGCCGGTTGTCGCGAAGATAGACGAGGTTATGTATGATGCGTGGGAGCGAGTATGGGTTGATATCGACCTAGGTGCCGAGGCATATCTCGTTGAAATGAATCCAGGTGTAACGGGGCTGAATTATCAAAGATTTAAAAATCAGTTTTTTCCTGATGTCAGTTATATGGAGTTGGAAGAATCCTATGCACGGAAAAAATCATTCGCCTGCACGGCCTCCTTTTCCTCTCTCTTGTTCTATAAAAAAACTTCTCTGCGCAATGGTGGCTTTTTTATGAGAGCCCCCTTGCGGGACAATGTGGATCGGTTTGACATGATTTGGGCTGTTCTAGCGGATATTGCCTGCTCGACCTACGAACAGTATGACCAGTTAGGAAAGCTCACGAAAAGTACGCCTGCTGTGATCAGGGGATGCGGCGGGGGATTTCAGTCAAGGGAATTGTGCAGAATGCTTGGTGCTCTGGCAGGAAAGGATATCTGTCTGGAGGACGGATACGAACAGGCGACGGCCTTTGGATTACTGGAACTCTGCAACAGACACTTTGGTGAAAAGCGGTTGTGGAAGAAGGAGCCTGTCTTCGTGCGGACACAGGAATACCCGTTAATTCATGAGTACTACGAAGAATGGATGCAAAACAGGGATTCCGTCAACCATACAGATCTGATGTGATTTCTGAAGGTGTGGTGCGCAGGAAGTGTAAAAGCGATTTTATGAATCCCAATACACTTTATATGATTCATATTTCAGGAGGAAAAGAAAATGTTAATGCAGAAAGAACGTGAACTTATAGTGGAATACGGAAAAATGATGAGCGCTGCAAGACTTAGCACCGGTACAAGCGGAAATATTAGCATTTATAATGCGGAACTGGGGTATATGGCGATCAGCCCCTCTGGAATGGACTATTTTGAAACCGAGGCGGAGGATATCGTGATTACGGATCTGGAGGCCAAAATCGTGGATGGTGTTCGCAAGCCCTCTAGTGAATGGGCATTGCATACGTTGTTTTACAAGAACAAGCCGGAAGCCGGGGCGGTGGTTCATACGCATTCGCTCTACTGCACGACTTTTGCGGTTTTGGGAAAGCCGATTGAGGCAGTGCATTATGTCATCGGCGATGCAGGCGCAGCTACTATTCCGTGTGCACCGTACCAGACTTTCGGCACGGTAGAACTGGCGGAGGCGGCAGTCAAGACAGCGGGAGAATGTAATGCGGTGCTGTTGGGGAATCATGGTCTGGTTGTCTGTGGCGGCAACATCAAGAGTGCATTCAGCCTTGCCGTCAACTGTGAATATTTGGCGCAGTTACAGTACAATGCCATGTGCATTGGTCAACCCAACATTTTGAGCGGCGCGGATATGGATCTTGTGATGGAAAAATTCAAGTCTACGGACAGACGCCGGGCAAAAAGACCGGATATTAATTCCGGGTGAAAGGGCAATGCAGATTTGTGTCTAGTAGCATGCAATGGATGATAATGGGGAAGAGGATAAGAGGGGATATCCCGAAAATGAAAGGGATAATTGTGACAGTCAGTGTCTGGTGACACGGAAAGGAAGGATAGAATGATCAATTTTCAGTATTATAATCCGGCGAAGGTGGTCTTTGGCGTTGGTTCCGAGAAGGAGATAGGACGTCTTTTGAAAGAGGAGAAGGCATCCTCGTTGCTAATGGTTTATAGTGGGGAATTTGTCAAGGAACTCGGTATTTTTGATACCGTAAAGAATGCCTGTGCGGAAAACGGCATTGCTTTTTATGAAAACGGGAATGTAGTTCCCAATCCGCAGATAGAGCTGGTTCGCGAAATGATTCGCATGGGAAAGGAAAAAAGGGTTGATTTCCTGCTGGCGGTGGGCGGAGGAAGCGCAGTGGATACTGCCAAGGCAATCGCTATGGGGATTCCCTACGAGGGGGATGCGTGGGATTTCTTCCAGTCGGGAGTCGTACCGGAAACGGTTCTGCCGGTTGGAGTTATTTCCACCAATTCCTCCAGCGGTTCGGAGACTTCTAACTGTGCGATTCTTTCTAGCGGAGAGTGGAAGCTGGGGTATGAGGATGACAGAATTATCCCTCGCTTTGCTATCATGAATCCGGCGTACACGGCGAATCTGCCCACGTTTCAGACGGCAGCGGGACTGGCGGATATTCTTTCTCACCTGATGGAAAGATATTTTTCGGACGTCAGGCATACCGATGTGACTGATTATCTGATTGAGGGAGGAATCAAAGCGCTGCTGGTGAATGCGGAAAGGCTGATGAAGAATCCAAACAATTTGGATGCACGTGCCGAGGTGCAGTGGCTTGCATCCGTTGCACATAATAATTTACTAGATGCGGGACGCGCAGCGGACTGGGGTTCGCATCGTATCGAGCATGAGCTAAGCGCACAGTACGGACTGACCCATGGAGAAGGCATGGCGGTTGTCTTTACTGCATGGACCAAATATGCCGCCGGAATCAAACCATGGAAGCTGGCACAGCTGGCAAACCGCGTTTTCGGCGTGGACTGTTTTGACCATACCGAAGAGGAAATGGCATACATCCTGTCGGAGCGTTTGCGGACCTACTTCAAGAGTCTGGGACTTCGTACAACGTTGAGTGAAATGGGCATCGACGATACGCATTTTGAAGAGATGGCGAAACGTGCGACAAAGGGAGGAACCGTCGGGCATTATATCCCGATGAATGCGGAAGAATTCGTCAAGGTTCTTCGTCTTGCAATCTGAAAGAACAATGCCTGTTTTGCGGTAGATAATCGTTTTGTTTAGACTGCCTAAGGTAGCGCTTTGTTTTATTCTGTAACCAGATTTTTTTCGTGACGATGAAACAATTTTATCATCGTTTATTCAAAAACATCGTAGTAAGAGAAAAGGCGTCGCAAAAAAAAGAAGCGGCGTCTTTTTTGGTTGTTTTAGAGATCTTATAAGGTAAGGGGATTTAAGATCCATGAAACGCTGACTACCACCCGCAAAGAAAGGAGTTCACAATGAAAGTAATGTCTGCAAAGAATGCCGGCTTTTCCCTAACTATTGGGCTTTAAAACGTTTTTCAGATTCCTACCGCTGTATATAATACGGATAATAGTGACAGTTAGGGAAGAATCGTCTGCCAGATAGAATATGTTAAAGTTGTTCATAGGCAATATGGGCGTAAATATCTTTTTAGTCGATCAGAGCCTTCGGCGAATAGAGAACTTTATAATCGCCGTTCATATGCCAAATTCCTTGGAGAGCTCTTCATCCACTTCTTTCACAGAATAAGTTCTGCCACTGCGAAGGGATTCCATGCCCTTTTGCAACTGGGCATCTAGCTGCTCCCCAGATATGCTGTAGGTGGTAGTTGGCTGCGGGGAAGGGAGATGATTGGAATCAGTACGAGCGTGGATGATTGATGTTTTTGCCATGTATTCATACTCCTTTTTTTCTCGTA
>BNJS01002617.1_pt1 | contig 15253 bp, 18 predicted proteins | sample 8540461 | NCBI WGS metagenome assembly BNJS01 (sample SAMD00202454, study PRJDB9452) | human saliva metagenome | isolation source: human saliva | place: Japan
TCGATAAAAAGGGAAACCAGTTGATATTGTTCTTCGTCATCGTGGTGTTGCTGAACGTATGATTGAGTCCTTTATGTTGATTGCTAACGAAACAGTTGCCGAGCACTTTAGCAAGCTGGACCTACCTTTTATCTATCGGATTCACGAGGAACCTAAAGCTGAAAAAGTTCAGAAATTTATTCATTACGCTTCAAGTTTTGGATTACGAATCTATGGGACTGCCAGTGAGATAAGCCAGGAAGCCCTTCAAGACATCATGCGTGCTGTTGAAGGCGAGCCATATGCGGATGTATTGTCCATGATGCTTCTGCGTTCGATGCAGCAGGCTCGTTATTCTGAGCATAATCACGGTCACTATGGATTAGCTGCAGATTACTACACTCACTTTACCAGCCCAATTCGTCGTTATCCTGACCTTCTTGTTCATCGTATGATTCGTGACTATGGACGTTCTAAGGATGTAGCAGATCATTTTGAACAGGTCATTCCTGAGATTGCCACCCAGTCTTCCAACCGTGAGCGCCGTGCTATCGAGGCAGAGCGTGAAGTCGAAGCTATGAAAAAAGCTGAGTACATGGAAGAGTATGTTGGCGAAGAGTATGATGCAGTTGTTTCAAGTATCGTTAAATTTGGTCTTTTTGTTGAGTTGCCAAATACAGTCGAAGGCTTGATTCACATCACAAATCTGCCTGAGTTTTATCATTTTAACGAACGTGATTTGACTCTTCGTGGGGATAAATCAGGTATTACCTTCCGAGTAGGGCAACAGATCCGTATCCGAGTTGAGAGAGCGGATAAAATGACGGGTGAGATTGATTTCTCCTTTATCCCAAGTGAATTTGATGTCATTGACAAAGGTTTGAAACAGTCTGGTCGTAAGGATAGAGGTCGTCGTTCAGAAAAGAAAGAAAACAAGAGAAAAGTTGGTCGCTTAGGTGATAAGCGCAAGCATTCTCCAAAAGACAAGAAGAAAAGAGCGAGAAACCTTTTATAAGGAAGTAGCAAAGAAAGGAGCTAAGCATGTGGCAAAGAGGGCGAGGGAAGGTCGTCGCGCCGAAATAGAGCGCATCACGGATTATACAATCGTAGATGCCTAGACAGCAGGAATGGTCCTGACAGGAACTGAAATCAAGAGTGTGCGACAGCCCGCATCAACCTGAAGATGTTTTGCCCAAGGTTAAGAATGAAGTTTGGTCTGAGCAATGTCATATCGCTCCGTCTGCGAGGGCAATATCTGGAATCGAACCCGTATCGCCGTCGTAAACTCCTCCCTTCATAAAACAAATCGAGATTAGAACAAGATACCAAGGACGAGGATAGACCTTAGCAGTTTCCTCTGAAAGTTATATCAAAGATGGTTTACATGAAGTTACTAGGACTTGCAGGGAAACGCGATTTACGATAAACGTGAGGTCTGTCAAACGTCGAGAAACAAGATCGTGCGTGTGCGCAGTGTCATGAAAGCTGCTGTTAACCACCGATGAGAGAGTGAAGAACATGCAAAAACTATGTTGCCTACACAAACGCATGCCTGTTTCGAATAAAGACACCATGCCAGAAGGCTGTTCAAAGAACACTGTCACTAAGGTCGGAACGCAGGGCAAAGATTAGCGTTAAAAGGAGACTCCTTGAAGTTTATTGAGTGACTCGAGGACGGAGAAGTTATAGCTGAGCACCTCTTTGAAGCGGGTGCTGATAATCCCATGGCTCATGCAACCTCAAGCCTGGCTGCCGTGTAGAGGCCAGCAACAGGAACTGATAGTGGAATGGTACTTGGAATTTTATTGTAAAAACGCTGAGGATTATTTCCCTAAGAATATACAATACTCATCGGTTCTATTCGGAAGTTTTAGGTTGCTATGGAGACGATGTCCAAACCATGTGAGGCACTAGACCTAGGTTGGTGGTCAAGGAAGAAATGCACTTCTAGCGTCAACACGATATTGATGTACAGCTAGTAGGATCAAAATGAGCTATCTCGTTGAAATCTCAGCAAAGCATTGTGGGAGCAAGAAGATTTAGCAAAATACCCTGTCGGTATCTACGATATCAATTCAGCTAGCATTGACACGACTTGTGATTTTTATCGGCTAATCAACGGTTGTTCTGCATGCTTTACAGCAGAATCGCGATTCGCTGGCATCATTCAAAACATGCGTGAACAAACCTCAATTGGAGGTTACAATTTGATTGGTAGGTGCCATGGATGTTGCACGGAGGATTATCCTTGTTCAGTGAACTCTTCCATTTCACAACTTTAAAGAGGGGGAATTAGCAGATTACTACCAGGACTGGGGAATTAGTGAAGTGGCTAATGAAAATCCTGGCCATCTCCACCGTCGTGATGAAAATGGCAAATCGTATCCAACTCACGCTGCGACCATGTTGGCAGTAAATAATGATAGTAAGTGAGCAGATAATAGACATTATCTACTCACTTTTTCTTATATGTAAGTTTGAGGTCTTATAATCCTATTTTTATGCTATACTAGAAGTGGATAAGATTACTTAAACTAGTAGAGTAGAAATTTGGGTGTATGCATGTGATAAGCAAGGGTTTTCTATAGTCGGAGGTATGCTATGACTAGTCTTTTTGGTAGAACTTTACGATAGACATGTTTTGGAAAAGAATGTCTATCAAGCCTATATCAGTAATAGTGATGAGCTCCTTTTCCTATCTTTGGACAAGATAGATAATGATAAGAAATTCTCCTTCGGCAATTTATTTTTGGATCAAGCAGCTCATGTCAAGAGAGTAACTTTTCGTCAGGTTTCTTAGAGCAACTGGAGGCTCAGTTAGATTTTTAGTTTGCCTAACTATGACCAGGTTCTTATTGATGTTTTTGGTGGAGACTCTCTATTAGCAATATCACTCTACCAATATGGCTTAGTCGAAATCTACCCATAGTCGCTATGGATATTGAGAAGGGTAAGCAGTACAAGTGGCAAGCCGGTAGATTATTAAAGGAAGATTTAGATATTCCTACTCTGACAATCCAAGAGTTAATAGCCCTTCGTGGTGGCAAGTTGCTCAAATCAAAAAGACCAATATTTAGCTAGCAACAGGGTTGTAGCTATAAAAAATTAGCGAAACTTGCTATTGCTGACCCTAGTCACTGGTACCAAGTAACTCAATTTTTCTCCTTAGCAAAAACAAATGACCTACATGCAGAAACAGAAAAAACACTAGCAAACAATGGTAAATCTTACGCCTACCCAAAGACACTAATTCCCTTGCTGCAAGAGGCAGGAATGCTTCAAGTGAAGTTGGAGAATAAAAAGAAAGTTGTCTATACATTTCCTAATCAAGAGGCACAGATTTTCTGCCGAAGCAAGGGTCATGTTTTAGAGTTGTATCTCTATCTCTTGGCACTTGAATCTCAAATTGTTTGATGAATGTATGGTTGGTGGAGAAATAGATTGGAATGGGATTTTCCCAGAAGCTGACAATGTTCAAAATGAGATTGATGTTATCTTGCGTAAGGGCCGGTCCATCGTTTTTATTTCCTGTAAAATGACCGACTTAGCAGTAGAGGCAATTAATGAACTGGAGGTTTATGCTAATCACTTCGCAGGAGAAACTTGTCATAAACTCATTGTTTGTACAGGAAAGGTCAATCCTGTTTATGCAAATCGTTGTCAGGAGTATGGAATTTTCGTGATTCGAAGTGAACAGATACCTAATATCATCCCTATGTTGACAAAAATATACAAAAACAAAAAGGTAAATAATTCTACCAAAGAAAGACCGGTATTGCCGGTCTCTTTCTATTTCGAATAAAGTAGAAAAAGGAGGAGACTATGTTTGTAGCGAGAGATGCCAAAGGCCACTTAGTAAACGCCCTAGAGGATGAATTGAATAGGCAGACTTATACCTGTCTCGCATGCGGAGGTGGACTTCGTTTGCGTAAAGGAAAGGTTGTACGGAGTCATTTTGCTCACAAATCCTTAAAAGACTGTTCCTATTATTTCGAAAATGAAAGTCCAGAACACCTTGGCAATAAAGAAGCCCTCTATCATTGGGCTAAGAAGGATAGTACGGTTGCCCTAGAGTTTCCCATAGCAGAGATTCAACAGATAGCAGATATTTTGGTAAATGAAAAGCTAGCACTTGAAGTTCAATGTAGTCCCTTACCTCAGAAAATGTTAAGAGCTAGAAGTCAGGGTTACAGAAGTCTAGGATATCAAGTTCTCTGGCTACTAGGAACAAAACTTTGGTTAAAAGATAGGCTGACAAATCTACAAAGAGATTTTCTCTATTTTAGCCAAAATCTAGGATTTTATGTCTGGGAAATAGATCAGAAAAAACAAGTTTTAAGACTTAAGTATCTCCTTCATCAAGATTTACGAGCAAGATTACATTATCAAGTCAAGGAATTTCCTTTTGGAAAGGGCAAACTTTTTGGACATATTACAGAAGTCCTTACCAAAAAGCAAGGATTAACCACTTTTGCAGTTAAGCAAGATCCAAGTATTTGTCACTACATTCGCCAACAACTCTACTATCAAAATCCCTATTGGATGAATAAACAGGCTCAGGCCTATCAGCAAGGCCAAAACATCCTCAACTATGAATTAAAGGATTGGTACCCGCAGATTAGACCTATCGAAAAAGCAGATTTTTGTCAGATTGACCAGAATTTGAGTGCCTATTATAAAGAGTTTTTGGCCTTTTATCACAAGCATCCTCAAAATAATAAACAAAACCTTTACCCGCCAGCATTTTATCACCAATATTTCTCAAAAAATATGGTAAAATAGAAAGGATGGAGGTATCTTATGGTATTACAAAGAAATGAAATTAATGAAAAAGATACATGGGATCTATCAACGATCTATGAAACTGACCAAGCTTGGGAAAAAGAACTTGAACTTTTAAGCCAGGCTACCAAAGAATCAGCTAGTTCTGAAGGCCATCTATTAGATAGTGCTACGAGCTTACTTGAAATTACTGAGCTTTATCTAGATTTGAATCGTCGTCTAGAAAAACTTTATGTTTATGCTCATATGAAAAATGACCAAGACACACGCGAAGCTAAGTATCAAGAATACTACGCAAAGGCTATGACTTTGTCTAGCCAACTCGACCAAGTATTCTCTTTTTATGAGCCAGAGTTTATGGAGATTACTGAGGAACAGTATCATGCATTTTTAGAAGCTGAGCCAAAACTTCAAGTCTACAAACACTTTTTTGACAAACTCTTGCAAAATAAGAATCATGTACTTTCTCAACGTGAAGAAGAATTACTAGCTGGAGCTGGAGAAATTTTTGGTGCAGCCAGTGAGACCTTTGCTATCTTGGACAATGCTGATATCACATTCCCTCATGTTTTAGATGATGAAGGAAATGAAGTACAACTCTCTCACGGGACTTACATTCGTTTGATGGAGTCAAATCGTGAAGTTCGCCGTGGTGCTTATGAAGCTCTATATGCGACTTACGAGCAATTCCAGCATACATATGCTAAGACTTTGCAAACAAATGTCCAAGGTGCAAAAACTACCGTGCTAAAGTCCGCAATCATAGGAGTGCTCGTCAGGCTGCTCTTGCAGCGAACTTTGTCCCCAGAAAGTGTTTATGATAATTTGGTGACTGCAGTTCTAAGCATTTCACCACTTTTACACCGTTATCTGAGCCCTTCGTTCAAAAAGATTTTGGGGATTTCAGACCTTAAGATGTATGATGTTTATACGCCACTTTCTTCCAGTAGACTATGGCTTTACCTATGAAGAAGCTTTGCAGAAGGCAGAAGAAGCTTGGCATTACTGGTGACGACTACTTGAGTCGTGTTAAACGTGCCTCTGGCGAGCGTTGGATCGATGTTTATGAAAACCAAGGCAAGCGTTCGAGGCGCCTATTCAGGTGGATCTATGATCACCACGCCTTTCATGCTCCTTAACTGGCAGGATAATCTGGACAATCTATTTACTCTTGTACACGAGACTGGGCACAGTATGCACTCAAAAGCTATACACGTGAAACACAGCCTTATGTCTATGGAGAGTTACTCAATTTTCTTAGCAGAGATTGCTTCAACAACCAACGAAAATATCCTAACTGAAAAATTATTGGAAGAAGTTCAAGACGATGCGACACGCTTTGCAATCTTAAACAACTTCCTAGATGGATTCCGTGGTACAGTCTTCCGTCAAACTCAGTTTGCTGAATTTGAACACGCTATCCACCAAGCAGACCAAAATGGCGAGGTCTTGACAAGCGAATTCTTAAACAATCTCTATGCTGACTTGAACCAAGAGTACTATGGACTTAACATGGAAGACAATCCTCAAATTCAATACGAATGGGCACGCATTCCTCATTTCTACTACAACTACTATGTGTATCAATATTCAACAGGCTTTGCAGCAGCTTCAGCCTTGGCTGAAAAGATTGTTCATGGTAGCAAAGAAGATCGTGATCGCTATATCGATTACCTCAAAGCAGGGAAGTCAGACTATCCACTTAATGTCATGAGAAAAGCAGGCGTTGATATGGAGAAGGAAGACTACCTCAACGATGCCTTTGCTGTCTTTGAACGCCGTTTAGATGAGTTTGAAGCCCTCGTTGAAAAATTAGGATTGGCATAAGATGGTAGAATCTTATAGTAAAAATGCCAACCATAACATGCGTCGACCAGTTGTCAAAGAAGAAATCGTAGACTTTATGCGCCAGCGTCAAAAGCAGGTGACAGGTTCCTTAAAAGAGCTAGAAAATTTTGCTCGTAAGGAAAATATTCCCATTATTCCCCATGAAACGGTTGCTTATTTTCGTTTTCTCATGGAGACTATGCAACCAAAAATATTTTAGAGATTGGCACAGCAATTGGCTTTTCTGCTCTTTTAATGGCAAATCATGCTCCAAATGCAAAAATAACAACCATTGATCGTAATCCAGAAATGATTGGTTTTGCCAAGGAGAATTTTGATCGCTTTGATAGTCGCAAGCAGATTACCCTTTTAGAAGGCGATGCTGTAGATGTTTTATCGACCTTAACAGAATCCTATGATTTTGTCTTTATGGACTCAGCCAAGTCTAAGTATATCGTCTTTCTACCAGAAATCTGTAAACATCTGGATGTTGGAGGAGTGGTTGTTTTGGATGATATTTTCCAAGGAGGGGATATTGCCAAAGATATCATGGAAGTCCGGAGAGGCCAGAGGACAATCTATCGAGGTTTACAACGACTTTTTGATGCAACTCTAGACAATCCAGGATTAACCGCTACATTAGTTCCACTCGGAGACGGAATTCTCATGCTGAGAAAAAATGTGAAAAATGTAAGTTTACCTGAAATGGAATAATTTTAAAAAATCGTATAATCCTTCTGTATCAAAAACAGGAGGATTTTTATGTTTCAAACCACCATCAATATAGGCTATGCTCGCGTTTCTACCCAAAAGCAAGATTTGGGCTTGGAGGTGCAAATCGAGGCTCTCAAGCACTGCGACCAGCTCTTTATCGAACGTGAATCTGGTTCAAATAATCTACGCCCAGAACTCGAAAAAGCCTTAAAAGTGGCTTGTGACCTTTCAAAGGAAGGCAAACAGGTCACTTTTACTATCTATAAGTTAGATCGCCTGACTCGCTCCATGTTCAAATTACTAGAACTGATTGAACAATTTAATGTTTCGGATATTCAGCTAGTCAGTTTACATGAAAAACTGGAAACTGACTCACTCATTGGTAGGTTACTTTGCGTCATTTTAGGTTTTGTGGCAGAAAGCGAGCTGGAAAATTTACGATTTCGTACCCGTGAAGGACTTCGTAAAGCCAAAGGAAAAAGGCGTCAAACTAGGCGCCAAGCGAATGTCAAGAGATAAGGAAGAGAATTATTGAGCAGTATTTGGCAGGGGAAATCAAGCATCAGAACAATAGCAAAAACAGAACGAATTTTCGACCTCAACCATCTATAAAGTGTTGGAACGAAACAAGGTGGCCATCAATCGTAAAAAAGTTTCGCAAAATTCTTGCTAAAAACAAGATAAAATGCTAAAATGAGGGCGTAAATATGTTTCGATTAACGACCGTTTGGCGAAACATTCAAAATAACAATGGGAATATTTCAGAAAATACGAATTTAACAAGGTTTTGAGCCTGTATGTTGGATTGGTATTTTTTTGTTTTTTAAGTGTATCGTTTAACGGTCCTTAGGCGATACACCAAAACCCTTGTCGCTCAAGTGCTTGAGGTGTATTTTTCGAAACACTAAAATCAAAAAAATTAGGATTTTGTAGTATTTGCCCACCTAAAAGGTAATCTACATGCCTATGGAGGAAATAATGAAAACGAATAAAGTGACCAAACTTGGTGTTTCTTTGCTATCTGTTGCTGCTCTTGGGGTTGTTGCTCCAGCTTTTACTGACGCTCCTATTTTTGGAGCTAGTGTTGTAAAAGCTGAAGAAACAAGGCCATTAAAATACACTATCGCATATTATGATAAAGATACGGGGGAGGAAATAGCTCCGAGAAAAACTGGAACTATCAATCCTGGTGAAGTTGTCAATATTTATAAAGATATTGATGGCTATCAGGTGGTCTCGAATTTTGATGAGTGGATGCCCGGTTTTAATGCAACCTACCGCATAGTAAGCGAAAACTTTGGGTTTTCGGACGGGCGTCTATTTATGGATCTATCGTATAAGAAGGTAAATGCGGATGCCAAACCATCTGATACACCGAAACCAGAAGTAAAACCGGAAACTAAACCTTCAGAGACACCAAAACCAGAAGTAAAACCGGAAACTAAGCCTTCTGACACACCAAAACCAGAAGTAAAACCAGAACCAGCACCAAAAGAAGAAGAAAAGCAGGAGCCCCTCAAATATCGTATTAGGTATCTAGATGAACATAGCAGGGAAATAGTGCCTATGGAGACTGGGGTTCTAAACCCTGGTGAATCTATAAATATCCACAAGGACATTGAAGGATATCAAGTGGTATCAAGTTATGCCTGGATGCCGGGCTATAACTTAACCTATAATATCGCAAGCACATTCTTTTACGGTGCTTCTGATGGGTATGTGGAGGATACCTAAGATATAGAAGTTAGATACAGCTCCAACACCGAGATCCAAATCCGAAGTTAAGCCAGAGACCAAGCTCTTAGAAAGCTCCCGAGAAACCAGAAGTAAAACCGGAAACTAAACATCACATGATACACAAAACCAGAGCAAAACTGAAACCCTTCAGATACACACCAAGGCAAGCAGTAAAACCGGCACCTAAACCTTCAGAGACACCAAAACCCGGAAGTTAAGCCAGAACCTAAACCATCTGATACACGAGAACCAGAAGTAAAACCGGCACCTAAACCTTCTGATACTTCAAAACCAGAGGTTAAGCCAGAACTAAACCTTCTGATGCTTCAAAAGCCAGAAGTTAAGCCAGAACCTAAGCCTTCAGAAACCCCAGAAACCAGAAGTGAAACCTGAGCCTGAAAACCTTCTAGAAACTCAGAGCAAGTAAAACCGGCACCTAGGCCTTCAGATACTCCGAGACCAGAAGTAAAACCGGCACCTAAACCTTCTGATACTTCTAAACCAGAAGTTAAGCCAGAGCTTAAACCGCAAACTAATTCGAATACTGCTCCAACAGCTCCTGTCAAACCTGTTGGGCAAACTTCAAACTCTAAAGCTGACAAACCTGTTTCGAAAACAGAAACTACAGCTTTACCAAACACTGGAGAACAAAATTCAATTCTTGGATTTGCAGGCTTCCTTCTTGCAAAGTCTTGGTTTAGCAGGTCTTGACTTACAAAGGACGTCACTAAAAAATAATACAAGACAAACAAAGGACTTGAACGATTGTTCAGGTTCTTTTTGGAATGATTGAATCGTTAAAAATTTAAAAGCTAGTATTTTTAGTCTTATTTAAGTTATCTGCTTTAAAATATGGTATAATAATTGAGTCGGTCTAGAGAAATTTTCGACCGTTTTTAGGAAAAGGAGTAAACATGAAGAAAAAATTAATGGCAGGAGCCATCACATTATTGTCAGTAGCTACTTTGGCTGCATGTTCAGAAAAGCTCTGAAGGAGCAGACTTAATCACTATGAAGGGTGATGTCATTACTGAGCATCAATTTTTTCGAAGAAGTTAAAAATAATTCAGTTACGCAACAAGTTTTTGCTCAATATGACTATTCAAAAAGTATTTGAAAAACAATACGGTTCTGAAGTCAGTGACAAAGAAGTAGAAGAAGCTGTTGCAGAAGAACAAAAGAAATACGGTGATAGCTACCAAACTGTATTGGCTCGTGCAGGGCATGACACCCATGAAAGTCGTAAAAGGCACAAATTCGAACAAGTAAATTAGTAGAATACGCTGTTAAAAAGCTGCAGAAGCTGAATTGACTGATGAAAACTACAAAAAGCATATGATGAGTACACTCCAGAAGTAACTGCACAGGTTATTCGTCTTGATAGTGAAGAAAAAGCTAAAGAAGTTCTGGCTAAAGCTAAAAGAATCAGGAGCTGATTTTGCACAGTTAGCTAAAAGACAATTCAGTAGATGAAAAACTAAAGAAAATGGTGGTGAAATCACATTTGACTCTGCATCGACAGAATTGCCAGATGTTGTAAAGAAAGCTGCCTTCGCTTTAGATGTTGATGGTGTATCTGATGTTATTACTGCCCCAGAAACAAAGCTTACACTAGTAATTTCTATATTGTTAAAACTAACCAAGAAATCTGAAAAAAATCAGCTAACTGGGAAGATTATAAAGAAAAGATTAAAAACTATAATCTTGACTCAAAAACAAAAATGATACTACTTTTTGTTCAAAGTGTCATTGGTGAAAAGTTTGCAAGAAGCAAATATTAAGGTTAAGGACCAAACCTTCCAAAGTATTTTCACTCAGTATATTAGTAACGAGACAACAACAACGACTGCAGATGAGACAACAAACTGCAAGCAGAAACAACTACTTCAAACTAAACTTTTAACTCTGCCTTTAGGTAGAGTTTTTTATGAAAGATTGAGTACAGAAAACATCGAGTCTAAGTCAAATTAAATATTAGGACTACTTTTTGTCTCAGTTTGTTATAGTAGAAATTCCTTCCTTTCATAGTATAAGAGTTTTTCTAGTCTAAAAATGGTATAATAGCTAGTAAAACTAGAAATGATGAAAGAAAACAAGATTTTTCTATAGATAGATGGTGAAGTATGAAAATTAGTAAAAAGGCACCTGCTGGAATTATTCCATTTAGTGCCATATCTACTCTTGTCTATTTTAGGCTTGATAGTAGTTTGTTCGACGACAAGTGCAACATTGATTGAAGAAGGTAAAAGTGCCTTTCAATTAGTTCGAAACCAAGGACTATTTTGGCTAGTCAGTTTTGTTCCTTATCGCTTGTGATTTATAAATTAAAATTGGGTTTTTACAGAAATGAACGCTTGATTTTTATAGTCATGTTTGCTGAGTTGATCTTACTAGCTTTGGCTCGTTTTAGTTGGGATTCCCATCAATGGAGCTTATGGTTTGGATTAAGGTTGGACCAGTTACGATTCAGCCATGCTGAGTACCTAAAGATTATTATTATTTGTGTATCTTGCTCAGCGTTTTTCAAAACAACAAGAAGAAATAGGGATCTATGATTTCAAGTTTTTGACTCAGAATCAATGGCTTCCGAGCTTTCAATGATTGGCGTTTTCGTCTCTTTGTTATGATTGGTGGTTTGGCTATTTTCCCCAGACCTGGGAAATGCAACCATCTACTATTGGTATCTATAATAATGTATACAATTAGTGGTATGCCCATCGCTGGTTTTGGAACTATCATAGGTTTGCTAATGGGAGCGTCTACCCTATCATTGACGGCTAGTGGTTATTGGTGTTGAGATTTTCTAAAATCCTGTATTTGGTTATGTAGCAAAAACGTTTTGTGCCTTTTTTCAATCCCTTCGATGACCTATCTGGGGCTGGGACCAGATTTGGCTAAATTCCTATTATGCCATGGTTAATGGTGGCTGGTTTTAGTTTTAGGATTGAAATTCGATTGAAAAAAACGTGGCTACCTTCAGAAGCCCACACAGATTTTTGTCTTTTCTATTGTGATTGAAGAATTTGGTTTTTTGGAGCTAGTCTTATTTTAGCCCTTGTTTTCTTCTTGATTTTGCGTATTATTTTGGTTGGTATTAGGGCCAAGGATCCCTTTAATTCAATGATGGCTATCGGTATTGGTGGTATGATTTTAGTTCAGGTCTTTGTTAATATCGGTGGAATTTTCAGGTTTGATCCTTCAACGGGAGTAACCTTCCCCTTCCTGTCACAAGGGGGAAATAGTCTTTTAGTTTTATCCGTAGCTATTGCCTTTGTTCTCAATATTGATGCCAGTGAAAACCGTGCAAAACTATACAGTGAAATGGGTTACCGTATCTAAAGACAGCTTAAAAAGGAGAAAAAATGTCTCTTCAAAAATTAGAAAATTATAGTAATAAATCAGTTGTAAAAGAAGAAGTTCAAATTTTGACAGAGTTGTTGGAAGACATCACTAAAAATATGTTGTCTCCTGAGACTTTTGACAAGATTATGCAACTGGAAAGAATTGTCAACTAACGAAGACTATCAAAGGTCTTAATGAAATTGTAACTAGTCTTACAAATGATGAAATGGTCTACATTTCTCGTTACTTTTCAATTTTGCCCCTTTTGATCAATATTTCAGAAGATGTTGACTTGGCCTACGAAATCAACCACCTTAATAACGTGGACCAAGATTATCTTGGTAAACTTTCAACAACCATTAAAATAGTTGCAGAGAAAAGAAAAATGCTAGTGAAATTCTTGAGCAGTTGAATGTGGTGCCTGTTTTGACAGCTCATCCAACACAAGTACAACATAAAAGTATGTTGGACTTGACCAATCACATCACAATCTCTTGCGTAAATACCGTGATGAAGATGGGCTGATTAACAAGGACAAATGGCACAATGATCTCCGCCGTTATATTCAAATCATCATGCAGACGGACATGATTCGTGAGAAGAAACTAAAAAGTGACTAATGAAAATCACTAACGTTATGGAATACTACAATAGTTCCTTCCTTCAAAGCCATTTCCGAACCTAATGCTGGAGTACAAACGTCTGGCTAAGGAGCAAGGGATTGATTTGAACCAGCCTAAACCAATTACCATGGGTATGTGGATTGGTGGGGACCGAGACGGAAATCCATTTGTGACAGCTGAGACACTTAAACTCTCAGCTACTATTCAAAGTGAAGTTATTTTAAACTACTATATCAGCAAGATTTCTAGTCTTTACCTTTAACTTTTCTCTCAACCAATCTTTCTAAAAACAAGTAAAAGCAGTAGAAGAGATGGCTGAACGTTCGGGTGACAATTCAGTCTTTCGTGAAAAGGAACCTTATCGCCGTGCTTTCCATTTGATTCAATCTAAACTAATCCAGACTTTACTCAACTTAAAACAATGGTCTCTAGTTGGTTCTACGGTAGAAGAGCGTCGTCCTGTTGCAGGTTTTATTGGGGGAAATAGTCATCAACAAGGAGTGATTTCAGATTACATCGGTAGTCGTATCTCAGGTGCTATACAGGAATTAGCAGACGATCGTGCTCCTTATTACCAAACTGTAGAAGAATTTAAAGATGATTTAAATACCATTCATGATTCCTTGATTGAGAATAAGGCAGAAGCTTTAATTACGGGTGAATTTGCTGAACTTTTAGAAGCAGTAGAAGTCTTTGGTTTCTACTTGGCTTCTATCGATATGCGTCAAGATTCTAGTGTTCATGAAGCCTGTGTAGCTGAATTGCTTGCATCCGCTGGTATCAATGACCACTATAGTGAACTATCAGAAGACGAAAAATGTGACTTGCTTTTACATGAGCTGCTAGAGGACCCTCGCATTTTGTCTGCAACTCATGCGCAAAAATCTGAACTACTCGAAAAAGAGTTGGCTATCTTCCAAACTGCTCGTGAATTAAAAGACCGCTTAGGGGAAGATGTCATTCGTCAAACCATCATCTCTCACGCAACTAGTGTGTCTGATATGTTAGAACTTGCCATTATGCTCAAAGAAGTTGGCCTTGTGGATGCTGAAAAAGCGCGTGTTCAGATTGTTCCACTCTTTGAAACGATTGAAGACTTGGACCATTCTGAAGAAACCATGAGAAAATATTTCTCACTCCCATTAGCTAAAAAATGGATTGCTTCAAAAAATAATTATCAGGAAATCATGCTTGGCTATTCTGACAGTAATAAAGATGGTGGTTACCTATCTTCATGTTGGACCCTTTATAGGCTCAACAACAACTAACAGCTAATAGGTGATGAATTTGGTGTTAAAGTTACACTTCTTCCATGGACGTGGGGACTGTTGGCCGTGGTGGACCAGCATACGATGCCATTGCTTCTCAACCGCTCCAAGTCATATCAAAGATCGTATCCGCTTTGACCGAGCAAGGTGAAGTCATTGGCAATAAATATGTAATAAAGACGCACCTACTATAACTTAGAAATGTTAGTATCTGCGGCCATCAACCGGATGATTACACAGAAGAAGAGTGACACCAATACTTCAAATCATTATGAAAGCCAGTATGGACCAGGTAGTTAATCGTTCTTATGATATTTACCGTGACTTGGTATTTGGAAATGAACATTTCTATGACTATTTCTTTGAGTCAAGTCCAATCAAGAATATTTCAAGCTTTAATATTGGCTCTCGTCCAGCTGCTCGTAAAACCATCACTGAAATTGGTGGACTTCGTGCTATTCCATGGGTATTCTCTTGGTCACAAAGTCGTGTGATGTTTCCCAGGTTGGTATGGCGTGGAGTTCTAGTTTTAAGGAATTTATCGACCAAGATCCACAAAATATCGAGATACCTTCGAGATATGTATCAAAACTGGCCATTCTTCCAGTCACTACTTTCTAACGTGGACATGGTCTTATCAAAATCAAATATGAATATTGCCTTTGAGTACGCTAAGCTATGTGAAAGCGAAGAAGTACAAGCAATCTACTATACCATCTTGGATGAGTGGCAGTTGACCAAGGATGTCATTTTAGCAATCGAAGACAAGACGATCTCTTTGGCTGAAAACCCATATTTGAAAAGTAGTCTACAACTATCGTATGCCTTACTTTAACTCAACTATATCCAGTTGGAATTGATTAGCGTCAACGTCGTGGTGAGTTATCTTCAGATGAAGAAAGATTGATTCTATACGACCATTAACGGAATCGCTAGGATTGCGTAATTCGGGTTAATTTTAAGATATTTTTATAAACATGC
>BNJS01002786.1_pt1 | contig 15175 bp, 25 predicted proteins | sample 8540461 | NCBI WGS metagenome assembly BNJS01 (sample SAMD00202454, study PRJDB9452) | human saliva metagenome | isolation source: human saliva | place: Japan
TTATTATAACATGTTTTTAGATAGAAAAGAATGATTGGAATGGTTTTTAAAGAATTTTTATTTTTTTATAATGATTATTACGTACCATTTAATATAAAATTTAATTTTTTTATAGAAAGAAAAACATGAAATAAAATTTCTTCTAACAATTATATTTCAATTAAAATTTATCATATTATTCATATCATATTATTTGACGATTCAATATAATAGTGATACAATCAAAAATGTTTGGTATATTAACTATAAAGGAGGACATATGAAAAATTATTGTTCACTGTTATTTCTGTGCTTGCAGCAATTTTTATTCTACTTTCTGTAGGAACAAAACAAGCTCAAGCCAAAGAATTAACTAGCCAGGTAAAGATTTCTCAGCTTCAAGCTGAAGGGGATAAGATTTCTTATCACTGGGAAATCGATGGAGGCGTGGAAGTTGGTGATACATTCAAAATTTCCATGCCAGAAGATGTTAGTTTTGCATCAAAAGTCTTTAGCTCAATGAAAAATGCTAGTGGCGAAGAGATTGCAACAGGACAAGTATCAGAAGATGGTAAGACTCTTACTATTACCTTCGTTAAAGGAGGAAATAAAGGAGCTTCAGGTAATGTATCTTTCTGGTATAAATGGGACAAAGAAAACACAACTGGTAAAGACCAGGACCGAACTCTTAAAGTTGGTTCAGAGTCTGTAATCGTAAAACGTTCTGGAACTGGACCTGTTCCAGTATTACTTCCAATCAAGAAGTACAACTCAGGTGGAACTGACCAAACAACTCTCCAGCATGCTCAAAAAATCTGGGGGCCTATGGGAATTCCAGACTATAGAGACACTATCACAGTAACTGATAACAAGACAGATGGTTTCTTATTCTGGCATATTTCAGTCAATAACTCAGTTGATAAAAAAGCACCAGCTTCAAGCATCGTGTTTACTGACCAAATGCCAAATCTACCAGCACTTGACTTTAGCCGTCTAAAATCAGCTAAAGGACAAGATGTTTCTCAATACTTCAAAGGTGGATACTACTTGCCTGCATCATTTGACTTAAAAGTTAACGGAAAAACTTTTGTAGTTGATGGAAAACCAATGGCAGGTCTTGGATTAGAACCATACATTGAGTGGACAGACCGCGGATTTAAACTTGATTTGACTAAGATCAGCGACCAATTTAAAATTGAATCTACAGACGAAATTACCCTATCATACCAAACACTTCTACAACATGCTGATCAAATCAAGAGCGTAACAAACGTTGCTTCTCTAACAAGCGATCAACACAAAACAGCTGTATCCAAAGAAAACACTTGGATTAACAAAGCTGCTTCAGCAGATGCGCAAGTCTTCAATAGTGATGTAACAACTACAACTACAACTACAACTACTTCTACTACAACTACAGAAGAGCCAACTACGACTACTTCTACTACAACTACAGAAGAGCCTACTACGACTACTTCTACTACAACTACAGAAGAGCCAACTACGACTACTTCTACTACAACTACGACTGAAGAGCCTAAGGCTTCATCTTCAACTACTACAACTACGACTGAAGAGCCTAAGACTTCATCTTCAACTACTACAACTACGACTGAAGAGCCTAAGACTTAAACTTCAACTACTACAACTACGACTGAAGAGCCCTGAGACTTCATCTTCAACTACTACAACTACGACTGAAGAGCCTAAGACTTCATCTTCCAACTACTACAACTACGACTGAAGAGCCTAAGACTTCATCTTCAACTACTACAACTACGACTGAAGAGCCTAAGACTTTAACTTCAACTACTACAACTACAACTACGACTGAAGAGCCTAAGACTACTTCTACAACTACAGAAGAGCCAGTTGTAACAGAAACAACAACAACTCCAGAACCAACAACACCACCGACACCATACGTTCCTAATGATGGTTCAACAACTACAACTACAACAACAACTACAACTACAGAAGGGCCGGTTGTAACAGAAACAACAACTCCAGAACCAACAACACCACTGACACCATACGTTCCTAATGATGGTTCAACAACAACAGAAGAGCCAACTGTATCTAATGAAGGAACAACAGAAGCAGCTTCTGAAAAACAAGCACCTTCTGTATCAACAACAGAAGAAGGATCTGGTCTTCCATTTACTGGTGAAGCTACAGGAACAACACTTGTATTGGCAGGTCTAGTAATCTTGTCAGGTACTGTAATCATGAAACACAAATTTTTCTAAATAATATTAGATAATTTTCTATAAAAAAATAATCAACCAATGTAGAAGTGATGTGAATAGGGATTCAAAAGATAAACATCTTTTGAAATACTTTATCCAATAACTTTACTTGTTTGATTCAAAAAAAGCGGACATAATTGTCCGCTTTTTGCTTTGCTCGTTTTATCATTTAAAGTCAGAAAAAGCTTTGGATAATGATTTCCAAAACTTTATTTCTTATAGCAGTCTATAGAGGGTAAACCTTGCGAAATTCTTCTAAAACCACCTTGCTGTCAGGTGTAAACGTCAGACCTGCTTCCTCCAACCACTCCGTGAAAAACTCCTCATGAACCTGACGCCAGTAGGCTAAGGATTTATCGCCTTCACCTTCCTTGTAGGCATGGTCGGCTGACACTTGATGGAAGGGCTGAACAGAAACCTTTGTAATTTCGACAATGCAGACAGCCTGATTTCGGCTGTCTAAAATAACATCAAAAGTTCCTTCTTGTGGAAGGGGTTCGTCCTCTAATGCGTAGAGGTCGTAGGCTGAGGCAGTTGCTGTCTTTTCGCCTTTAAAGACCAGATCCGCTAAAAGGTCTGCTTCCACTCCAAAAGCCCAGGCATCTATCTCATCTCCAATAGAGGGGTTGATTTTCTTGTAGGCATTCCACATTTCTTGAGGTGTCATTTATTTACCTTTCTTTCACCTTCCAATTCTTATAGCTTGTCAATTCTAATTCAGAAAATCCTCGTAACTCTGCCTTCACTTTCAATACTAAAGGCGAGGCATTTTCTTCGGTAATCTGCTCAAGAGGAAGCCAAATGGCATTTGCTGAATCATTACTTCCATCAAGAACTTCATGAGGAAGGGATTTTTGAGAACGTTCTAAATCAAGTACGATATCATAAAAGGCTATGATATGATGTACAGCGAAATCTTGCCCTTCTTCATGAACCAGCACATCATAAATCCTAGGATTTGAGTAACTGTTAAGTGTATATCCTGTCTCTTCCAGAACTTCTCTCTTGAGGGTTTCTGTCAGCCCCTCCCCTTCTTCCTGACTACCACCTGGTAGGTCAAAGCGATGTTGATAGGGGCCTCTTGTTTTTTCAATACAGAGCAGTTTCCCCTCTTGAAGACAGACTCCGTATACTCCAAAGTGTTTTTTGATTTCCATATTCTACTCTTTTCTAAAAGTCCAAGATCGATAACTTACCTTATCCCTTAAAAGGAAAGAGGCTATAGATTTCATGCTCCTTGATATACTTCTTTAGTATCTCCATAGTCTCTTCGATTTTTGTTTGGATATCTGTCTCTTCACAAGTTGACTCATCGATAAAAAGGTGAATCTTCAATAAATCTGTCAAGTATAGCAAACGGCGTTCCATTCCCGATTCAGGACTTGAAGCTTGCTCGATTTTTGCAAGCTTTTGCTCCAAGCTATCACCATTTAAAAATCTCTGATGAACTCTCCTTCTTATTTTTTGAGTTGATTCCTCCCCTTGTTCTAATGGAGATAAAAGAAGCTTTTTATAGACGACTACCTGATTTTCTACCTCTCTTTCCAGATAAGCCAATAAAACCAGAGAGCTATCAACAAAGGTCCAGGTGTTATAATTCCCTTCAAATGGAATCTGTATGAGCCTATCTAATAATTCCTTAGCCATTTCCTCCTGACCATCCAGATAAAGTAAATAGGCCAGATGATTCAGTGTTTCGAGATAGACAGCTTGGGTCTTCTTATTCTTTTTTGGTACGAGACTGATATAGGATGCTAAGTCAACATCATTTTCGATCTCTTCAATTAGTTCTTTCACATTCATTTCTTTTCTCCTATCCAATTCACTTTTTGTTACTGAGAAAGGCTTTTCTCAGGTCAATCTTACCGAAGTAGATATTCTTTCGCTGTTGCTTGGACGTCTGGGGAAAGGTAGCACTCTATCAAGTCACCTGTCCCTACAATATATTCCTCCAGAGGGACATCTTCTCTTTGCTCTCCAAAAATTTGAAAAAGCGAAATAGAACTCCAAAAACTCCGTCAAACTTTCGCTTAGTTTGTAGAAATTAGGATCTCCAGACCTGCCCGCGTAAACAGGAGAACTGTCATCTTTCATATCACAGAAAAGAATATCATCTGTATCTGTAGCAGCGAATATCTGGTATTGCCCTTCACTAAACTGAAAAATATCTTGTAAAGCCCAAGATTCAACTGTCCTTGCAGGAGAATCTAATGCCAACAAAATGATATTAAAATTTTGATTAGCAAAAAATAAATCCTCTTTGAACACTATATGTTGATAATAATCAAGTAATTCTCCTGTCAAATCTGAGGACTGGATCCTTAATTTTTCGTTTGAAAAACTCACTGGTTGGGGAATAAACGTTGTTTCCTCATAGAGTCTAATGATCTTTTTTAATACAGTCACTACTGCCATTTTTCTCTCCTTGGTCATTCCTCTTCCGTCTCCTTTAAGAATTCAATCCATATCTTCAGATCTGGATTTATGTCATGCGCTATCTCAGCATGCTTCCTATAATCCATATCCAAGTAGCCTTGTTCATTCCGGAAAATAATGCCTTGTTCATAACAGTTTTTAAGAGCTGCAAGCATAGATTTCAATGACCGGTATTCGACCTGGGTCTCTTCTTCAAATACATAAAAACCAAGAATTTGTCCCTGAGCTTCTGGAGCCAAGTTCATGGCATAAAAATCTCCACCTCCACTGGCAAAAATTGGGAACCAAGATTTGTCCCAAGCATCCGTTGCTCTTAGTTCCATGTAGGTCTGGATACTTTCTTCCAGAGACATCAAATAGAAGCCAGGAAAAAATGCCAGCTCACCGAGTGTGATTTCCTCACTATCTTCTGAACCGTTTCTCCAAGTATAAAGAGCACGCAAGTCCTGGTTTGGCTGTAATGGGATTTCCTCAAACAATTCTTGGATTTTTAGAGAAGTTATTCCCGAATTTAGATGTTCTACACAAGAATGATCTAGCTGTTGGAGACTTTTTTCAATCTCATTTAATAATTGGGTGATCGTTTCCATTTGTTCTCCTTACCTTGTAAATCATTAGAGACGAGTTTCTTCGTCCTTAGAAAAGAGCTTGCGATTATTCAATCCCATCTTCTTTATTGTACTCTATCATGCATTTGACTGCATATTCTACCCATTCCCAAAAATCGTTAAACTCTTTTCGTTGTTCCCAGCCTTCTGCAGCAAAGTCATGAATGAGTTGGACCTTATTGCCCTTTCCTATTTCAAAACAAGCGGTATCATCACAATCTCCTCTTTTAGCAAATGGAATCAACTTTCGGGTTGGGTACCTTTCCTGCAATCCCTCGTACAAAGACAGGGCCCATTCTGAATCCAACAGATACCAAATATCAAAATCAACTAAATTAAGTTCGATCAATTTTTTAAACGATTCAGGATACTGGAATATCTTTTCGTCCAGTAAATAGTTTTTCATTTCTTATTTCTCCTTTTAGAAGCATTTTCTACTGATCTATTTAGATTTATAATCACATTACAAAGGCAAGTTTAACCATTTAGAATCATCAAACCATTCTTTCTTATCTATCCGCTATTCTGCGTAAGTACTCTTCCCAGGTGAGGATTATAAACCTTAAATAGATCATCCACACTCAGCTAAATCTTGGGTTTAGGCTGTCAACTACTCTTAAAATACGCAACCTCGAAGTCCATAAATTTCATTCTTAAAATTCAAAAGGAAAATAAATGACTAGTCTGAGATGGACAAATAAAGAGACTAATATATCCTTAACCATTTCTAGAAAAAGCAACTTTATTCTTTGGCTCTTTTGAAGCGAAGCCAAATTCATATTCAAAAAAATACTCAACCACTTTATCTCCAGCCTGTAATACATCCTCAATGACCTTTAGCACTTGGTGTTGTTTTTCTTCTTCTAATTTCAAGAAATACTCTTTCACAAATGCGTCAAATACTGTAATGACATCTTCCTCTTTGCTCATATCCAAAGGATACAGTAACTCAGCCTCTTTACTGGTTACAACATTACTTTCTATGGACATCATTAGATTCCACAATACTAAATATTGTCTATGAAATTTGTCTCCGCTTTTCAACTTTTCCCCCAATTTTTGCGACATATCCTTTACTGAACAGGTTGAGACTAGCATTCTTGACTATTACTTACTTTATTGAGAAAATCTCCCCTTTGACCATCATCCCTTCCTAATCTCAACTTACTAGTAGTATTATTTTAAAACTTCTCCCGAACGAATATAGGTTTTAAAGAAGTTTTTAGGTACTGAGGCAATCTTAGGTGTAATGGATAAGCCATAGTTGGCAAAATCTAAAGCTAGCTTCCTAGAATCGATTGCATCATAATACTCAACATACAATCTGCATAAGTTCACTTTGGTGATAGAGAAATCTTTTAGCAACCCATCCTTCTCAAGATCTTTCTCGGGATTTATGCTCGAAAATACGCTAGGATACGATGAATACTGAGCAGTAAAATCAATGGCCTCTTGGACAGCCTTTCCCAATTCAGCTTGATCCATGCCATTTCTATTATCGATAGAACCTAATCGAGTCCTTAGAGCACAATCCACTTCTTCTAACAGTCCCGAGTCCAGAAAGAGGGGATGAATACCAATATTCACGAAATAGGCAGTCCCATCTGATTTTCGTTGAAAATAGATCACCGTGTAAAAATCATGATTGATTTTATAATAGTTATTGGTTTGCCTTAGTCGCGAAAAGCCATTTTTTACGAAGAGTTCTTTGGCCTCTTTCATTTCATTACCTCTATTTCTAACAGGATGTGGAGAATTCCTCATTGCATTTTCCTAGGAATCTAAATGGATATAGGTTATCCCTATAACTTTACCATTCTCAATATTGTATTGTTTTACTGTATCTATGTAGCTAATTAATCCTTCATCACTAATCTCTTCTAGCGTTGCTGGTACTATGTTGTCTTTTAATTTAAAATCCCTAGCCTTCTCTATATCCCCTACATCATCAATGGAAGTCCAAAAGAGCATATATTCATCGCAATAAAAATAGATCTGATGATCACAAAACTCCGGTATTTTACAGAACTCAACTCCATCACTTTGCCTTTCTATCGCTCCACTATCTCGATAAACAAAGTAAGTCTTTTTCATCTTCATTCTCCTTTAATATGAACGAGAGGAATATTCGCAATTCGTTATACTTCTAATCTAACAAAATGCTCTATCAGCGTCTCCATAGTCAATGATGGTCATCCCTTCAAGTGAAATCTTCATTCCTCTTCCATGCTCTACTTCAGCGTCCACTCTAAATAATAAGCCAAAAATAAAATCGGATGACGTCTGTTCGGATAGCAGATAGATCGCCATTAACTGCCCCATCATGGATAGTTCCGAAAAGATTCGTTTTTCAGCTAACTCATACCAATAAGCAGATGACCCAAGCATATGAACGATTTTTTCTTTGTAGTCATTGGATATTACTTCATCTGCTAAAGCAAGCTCATCCGATAGAACCAGGCGAATAGAATCTTGTTGCTCTGGTATAAAAACGCTCATTTCAAGATCATCATCAAATTTTATAGCTTCTAGATTCACGTGTTTTCTCCTCTTTGCGGCCTTTTCCCTACAATTCCCTGCGACTGCATGGGTTGTTGACAGTTTCCGTCTATTCTACCCAACTAGTATAAGATTGTTCCTAAGATCATCTTGTTTTGATCGGATAGCTGAAAGTCATCCATGAAATAGGGCAAAAAGTCATTAAGCAAGGCATGGTCAATGCCGTCTATTGGTAACCCTCTTTTCTGACGTTCTTTTAATAAAACTATGATTTCAATTGGGAAATATTGCCATAGTAAGGTATTGAATTCAACTAAATGACTGTCTTTGGTTTTCTCTAAATGATAATCACACATAAATTGAATCGTTTCTCTAAAAAAATAGCCACATCCTCTGAAAAAAATAGTTTCCATAACCTGTTTTATAGGCATCATTCACATTTTGATAAGGATTGGAGTTCAATGGTTTATATTTGGCATCACAAGCATTCTCCAATAGGTTAGCAAGTCGATCATGCTCCCCATTTCCATAAAGATAAACCACTAAAGGCAATAAACTACTGGATGAAAAGAAAATACATCTTTTTCCTTTTTCAACTTGAGCTTCTTTAAAATAGACTAATTTATCAATTAAAAACTCTACATAGGTATGATCCAAATAGGCAAGGGCAAATAAGATAGTCAAACAAATATCTGTATCAAAGTTTGAGCCACCTTTAGCCAAATATTTAGCTGAAGCCATATCAGCCATTACAGAACAAAAACAGCCATTTAGCAAAGATTGATAGGTTTCTGATGTTTTGTTTTCTATAAAATTAGAGACTAGAGGATACGGACTTATAGAATCAATCATATCTACATGATCATACAGGTATGATCTTATCTCACCATTTTCTTCGTAGGTAACTTTAACGCTTTTCTTATCAGATTTTAGAGCTGTTAAAATGGCTTCAGTATTAGATAGGTTTTCTGCCTCTAAGTGAAAATCTCTCGCCTTTAGTATTTGATTTTTGATAGTTGTTAATTTTTCTTTTTGATTTGAATGTGTTTTTATTCATATTGACCTCTAAAATTTCATTTCTTGTACTTAACTACTACCGTTTTTTGAAGTACATCTCTTCCTGCATTCCTATACTATCCAGTATGTCACAAGGAAGAATTGGTCCACTTCCCATCATCGAGCCATTCTTTCTTATTAATCCACCATTTCTCCTTTTGAAACACCATTTGAAAACGATAGAGGGTTTCTATACCAGAACGATTCTCCTTGATATAGAAATAAAGCTTGATTCCCGTCATGCTCTTCAGCAACGATGGGATGCGTTTCTAATTTATAGTCAAATGGAAAGCGGACTGACAAGGCCACTTCCCTTGCTCTGAGTGTTTTTTTAGATGTACAAAACTGATTAAAAATAGCAGCTAATTCATCCTTCAATATCTCTTTATCAGCTTTATTTCTTAAGTTCCTAGTGGCTTTTCTCTCCCAAGCATACATGGCCTGCATAAACTGGAGTAAGGTTTCTTTTGCTAGATTCGTATGAGTCATGTTTCCTCCTACTTTTCCCATTCTTCGGTTTTTATCATCAGCCCAACATAAAATCATTTCGATAGGCTTCAGGAAGTTGCTCCTCGATAATAGCCATGATTCCTGTTAAAAAACCTTCTTTATAGTCCGACAAGTCCTCATCAATGTAGATGTTATTCTCAAACTTGGTGATTTCTAGCTTTTTCATCTGACTATAGGTAGACAAGAAAGTAGATAAAGAGGGGCCTAAGCTATAGAGCTTAGAATTTCCAGGAATCTTGCCATATACAGGACTAAGCTCGCTAGTTAGATCACAAAAGATTGGCTCATCGCCCATCATGTGGGCAAAAATCACATAACTCTCTTTCCAGCTAGGATCCTGCCATCCTTCTGATGCAGCTTCACATAGAGGGAGAGGAATTAGAGCAAGATCATAGGGAGCTCCTCTAAAATAAGCTTCTTCATCAAAGTCTAAATGCTGGTAGAACTCTTTCAATTGACCAGACAAATCTGGCTTTTCGACATGGAGACAGTCACTAGTAAATACAAGCTCTCCTAAACCCTTGTTTCTATGATAGACTTCTACGAATTCCTTCAACAAATTGAGCATCATTATTGGACTCCTCTCACATTTTTGGGATTATATTTGGCTATTTTCAACTGACGATTACGTATCATTCTGACCGCTAGTGACAGCCTGAGCCCAAATTCGTTCAAATTCCTCTTGACTAATCTTGATGGAGTCTGATAGATCCAACTCATCTTTTCGACCATCATAGAGTAGAAACCCTACTTCTGGAACATAATCCTGTAGGCAAGAGGAAGCATAAGAGTGCCCATTCAAAACGTTAATTTGTCGACTTGCACGCTGACCAGTAAACTCTGTATAAATAACTCCTAGGCCTGTCATAAACTCACTATTGCCATAATAATAATATTCTTTTTCACACATTAGAATCTTCCTTTACCATTTGTCTCTCCAAGAATGGCATTCTTTCCTTTTTGCCTCTTTCATCGACTAATTCTATATTCATTTTCAATTTATAGAATCTACGGGCTCTTAGATTTATTCTCCAAGACTCTCACTTCTACTTTATCCTCCGCTAAATGGAGATCCAGTACTTTTTCCTGGTCTTGAAAGAAAAGTGTCAGGTCTCTGGTAGAAAATTCAGTAAAATAAGAGGGCAAAAAGTCATCCAAAGACTCCATTTGAAACAAGACGTAAACTGGTGAAAACTCCCAAAAAACTAGGATAAACCGACTGCTATTGCCAACAAGACTTTGAATTGACCTACTTAGATCTTTAGTAGTAAGGTCAACAGAAAACTCATAAAGGCAAGGAATCGGAGAATCGATAGGATTCAACTCCCCAGCATACCAAGCAATTTCTCTCGGTTTAGTGGTCAGAAAATGGACATCCTTTATCCCCTTCAAATTCTTGATTCATCTTTTCAAATTTTAATAAGGATAATTTCTTTTTTAAGTCACTCATTGTTCTCACTCTCTCGTTAGCTAAAGGGTGCTTGCTTCATGAAAAACATTTGATAGGTCAGAATAAATCTCTAGCAAAGCCTCATACTTTTATATTTACTTTTAATCATGTTATCTCAAATAGCAAACAGGATCCCTTCAAAATACCCTATCGGCCAATGTCCCATATAATACAAGTTAACAATATTTTTCCCAATAAGAGCCCTAACGACAAGGACTTTTCTACTAAATATTGTCTAAAAAGCAAAGGCCATTCCCATTTTTAGCAACATTTGAAAAAAATCATGCGCTCTGGATACAAACAGGCTTTTTATCCATCTCTCTTGCCTTTTTGGAATATAATTTGACTAACCCTTTTTCCTATAATCTACAAGTTCCTCTGGAACCTTAAGATCCCCATAAAATGGATCTTTATCACTCAGCGACGACGGAAGCCAATTCATTTTTATATAGTTTCTCAAAAGCTTCTTCCGTAGGGATATATAAAAAGCTTCATTGACGTTTTTTATAAAAGATAACATGATCTATTTGTTCAGTTTCTCCCATTTTTAAAAAGAAATCACTTTTTATAAGACGTTCAATCTCATCATCCCAATTCATCCAGTCTACCTCAATTCTGTCATTTAAAAAAATTATCTGATTTCATAACTAAATGTTGATTCCTCTTGCTTTTAAACTTTCAATAATTCTTTTTTCTAAATGAGAAGAAAGCCAAACTGTCCATTCTTCATAATCCTTGCTCTCCTCAAAAGAAATAAACTTTTTCTTGACCATTCTGCCATAATCTAGGCTTTTTCATGCGGTAAGGCAGGAAGAACAAACTGTATTTGAGAAAAATGAGAATCTATTTCGCAGTCATACTTCTCTTCTTGTCCGACTTTCGGCCAACGTTTTTTATATATTCCCAGACCATTTATAGTAATTGGCGGAAATAACCTTCCTGATTGGATGATGTCCTCTATTTCAGGAGACAATCCATTGATTAAAGTAAAAACCTCTATGAGTATACCGCCACCACCTAGATCTTTGATAATTCTACAATAAGCGAATTTTTTATCTTCCCTAAAAAAATCAGACTTTTTAAATCTCTCTAATTCGGATCTATCAGATAAAAACAAAGGAATTGCGAAAATTTCTCCACCAGCAACATTTGCTAATTTATTTACCATAGTTTTTGAGCCTCAACTTTTTGTATTTCTACCTCGTCCTATTTTGGTATTTTCGACTATCCTGATTACTTGCTATAGACAGGTTACTTAAGAAAGAGCGATAGGTTTTTGCGCTCATTCAGCTATTGTTTCAAACTCTAGCTTGCTCACAACCTCATTCTGTTTATCCAACAGATAAAGGAAGTTCCCTTTTGTTTCCAGTTTACCAAGCTTAGCCCCATAATCCATCTCATGAGCAGGGTAGGATTGAATCAACTGACGGATGCTCTTGTCCTTGTGCTCTATCTTCCAAAACAAATCCACTTTATCAAGCTGATGCTCCACTTGAATGGAATAGGTCGTGGATTGGATCTTCTTCCTTTTCCACTCCCAGCTATTTTCGTAATCGTTTTTCTCTATTTCATTGACTACATCCTCTATCAATGAGCATGGAATAGAGAGTTCCAGAAACACGCGCCTCGCCCCTTTTATCAAGGCTCCTAAAAGCATCTTTTTCTGTTCCAATGGACTCAAGGTTTTATAGCTAGAAAAATCAAATAAGACCTGAACAGTATAGACACCTAGTAGGTTCATGATAGCTGGATTGCTAATCGTATCTACACATTCTACGATGATTTTCCAGCAATCCTTGGTCATAACTGGTTTGAAGAGGCGCTCTACCATAGAGGTCATACATTTGGATTCATATATGAATGCGTTTCTCCGATCTTTCCAATTTTGTCGGTAGTCTTCAACTCTAGCTTCCTCGTATGTTAGCATAGCTGAGTCCATCAGCTCCTCAATCCTCTGTTGATTTTCCACATAGGGCTTATCTAATTCAAAATACTGTAACTTCATATTCGTGGTCTCGTAGTTTTTTTCTTGTAGAAAGGTTTATCCTTAGGTCAAGGTCTAATATTTGTGCTCTTCCTTCACTTTTTTCTTCCAATTCTTTGAGAAGCAACTGAATCCCCTTGGAATAAAAGTCTTGTTTTTAAGAGTTATTGTTTCGCTCTTTAAGGAGATTTTAGAATAGACTGACCCTCCTGCCGTCCTTTCCTTTTGTAACGTCATTGATTAAGTCCTTGACGATAGATATATCAAACTGACGAGAAAAGTCTACAATTTTCTGACGATTCTGTTCTGAATATAGATAAGATGCAGCTAAAATAAATAAAAATGGATTTGTGACTTTGCCAATATGCTCAAGGTATTTAGGCTGAGCTACATAAGACATAATTTTGTTAAAATCATCATCTTTAAGTACTATCTTTTTCATATAAATAGCAGCACAAGCACCTGCAACTTGCGAGAAGTTATTCGATTCCAAGGACTCATAAACGAAAGACAAGTTCTCTGTTTCTGAATTTTCTAGATAAGCAATCGCTACTGCTAGAGAGCGATAGGTTACAGGTGTTGGAATATCTCTCAGCAGTAATGACTTGAGATAGGGGACTTCTTTTGTACAATCCGTTGCGGCTAGGGCATAGAGTAAGTACATTTGTGATTCCCATGATTTAGGTTTTTCCATCTCGCCTTCCAAGGCCTGATGCAAAAATGGTCCATATCCTTTTAGTTTACCCTTTAAAATTTTTTTCGCTGCCTTTTTTTACCAAGGGCGTACGTCCTGAAGTTAACTCATCTACATAGTCCATTTTTAAATCCTCTTTATATCTCCATTTGAATTTACTGCTCTTTGTTCAGGATATGAAAGAGATCATCTCTTAGAACGATTCCATCGTCTTCTATCAAATAGGCTATGTGTTCCCAGAAAGGCAATTCTTGTTCAAGGGGCTTTTCCAAGGCAAGTACTTGGTTCTTCAAATTTGCTGCAATCTCTTCTACTTCATCTTGCTCAATCTCATAAAACTTTGCTTTCAAAAGAAAGACCGCTGACAGAAAAAGAGCGAATAAGAGGAAACAAAAAGCTTGTAAGGAAGAGTTGACATAAATCCTCGCTTCTTGAAAAACTTCCCTTCCTTCTTGATTGCAAAGTAAAAAAATTTGCTCCTGTTTTCCAATGACAAAAGCACCTAAAAAACACTGGCCAACAAGCCTATAACTCTCTTGATTTTTTCTTAGTTCGACTAGTTCGTCACCTGCTTTAACAAAAGAAAATCCCATTTTAGAATAATCCTCTATATATGCCAAAAAGGTTGAAACGGACCTCATCTAGACGAAATGGTTTCTCCTTTGTAGGCACCACACAAAAAGCCTTGCTCCTTGACTAATTCATCAATAGTAACTGTCATTTTTCTATCCGATCTCCTAGGTTATTTTCACCCAATTTTTTTAACTTCCAAAGTTTGATAGCCGCATCTTTTCTGAGTCCCATAAAGAGGCTTGCTAAGGTTACTGCTTCCTCTTTTTTATAGACTTGAGAACTAATACTGGCCCATCCATCTTGCAGGCATTCAATTTTTAAATAGAAATCTCGCTCTTGTCCAAGTTTCCCTGTTACATCGTCTATCTCATAAGAAGCGGACAGCAAAGACACTGAGATAAAGTCCCCCGGTCTTCGATACATTCGCATGACGGATTCTTTCTGATTAACAGAGTGGATATCCTCTTTTGTTTCAGCTCTATCACGATCTGATAAAATCACCCACTCCCTATCATCCTCTGATGAATAAAAACGCCATTCTTTCTCTACCATATCCTGCTCCATCTTCTAGTACTTCTCTTGTTATCGACTACACCTAGTAGTATGCGACTTCCCCTAAACCATATTCTAAAATTTCAAGACTATTGAGGGAGAATTTAAGTCCTCTACCATGCTCCGAGTCCTCTCTTAGTCCAAATTCCAAACCAAAAATCAGATCTATGTCCGTCTGTTCAGACAAGATAAAAATGGATAGGAGTGTGGCGTGCGCTAGTTCTGGAAATTCCTCCTGAATTTTTTCCAAAGCTTTTGGATACCATACTGATGATTGATCCAGTAGATTATCGAGTTTTGCTTTATAATACGGAGTCAACTCCTCATTGATAACTTCTAAAGAATCACTTAAAGCAAGGCAGACCTTTTCTCTTTCCTCTGGAATCGATACAAACATCTCGTTATGGACATCAAATTTATATTCTCTCATCATTTTCTCTCCTTATGCTATCAGTCATCAGATACCATTTCTCTAATCAACCTAGCTAATCATTAAAGGGCATAAAGCTATCATGCTGCTGATAATAATTCAAAGCCTCGACCAAGTCTTGGTGACTAGCCTCTGGTTTTTTCTTGCAACTGAAA
>BNJS01002445.1_pt1 | contig 15164 bp, 23 predicted proteins | sample 8540461 | NCBI WGS metagenome assembly BNJS01 (sample SAMD00202454, study PRJDB9452) | human saliva metagenome | isolation source: human saliva | place: Japan
GGTATCTAAATCAATACGAGGTAACCTCTGCTTTTCTATTGTATAATCTTATTCTTCAGTTCTTCCGGTTGCTTAGTTGCACTGAACTCATCTTGTTTTGTTGTTCCATCTTCCTCAGTATGATAATAACTTGAATGTATCAACACCCTTTCTTCATTACCAATCATCCATTACTCCGCTTGGAAACCGATCTGGATTTTCATCTACAACTACATCTACTGGCATTTTTCTTGTTTAATATCTATTGTCTTTGAAGTTGGCATAAAATGGGAAATTAGAAATCGGAGTGTAGTATAATAGACATAGATGAAGAACTGCAAAAATTAGAAGTATATAGAAGAGAATTAGCAACATGAAAAACATCCTCAAAACCTACCCAGTTGTCAGTACTTTAACTTTCTTTTGTTTATTGTTAGGAATTCTCACTTCTATTTATGGGAATGCTATGTACGACCTATTGGCCTTTCATTCAAAACCGGTTTATTATTGGCAGTATATGAGTGGAACCTTGATGCATGGAAGTAAAGGAGCCCCCCTCTGGTTTTTATGGGTCCATCTATTTTTAAATGGGCTCATGATTCTACCTTTTGGCGGACTACTGGAAAGGAAAAGAGGCTCCAAACATGTCTTGCTTGTTTTTGTTACCGCGACAGTCATCTCTTCCATCGCCTTTCACTTCTTAACACAGGGGCAAAAAATTCAGGCGACGGGGATTTCTGCGGTTGGCTATGCTTTTATAACTGGAGGAGTCATACTTTTACCGAATATTTGGAAAGAATTTTCATGCACCGTAAAACTGTATTATCTTTTCTTAATCCTTCTAGCTAGCCTGATGCTTTTACCAATGATCACCGGATGGATCTCGACTTGGCTGCATCTTTCAGGGATTGCTAGTTACCTTTTGGTTTTTATAGGAAGTAAAAGCTTAAGAAGGAGAACTGACTATTAATCCGACTATTAAGCGAGGTTTTCATCTTGCTTCCTTGACTCTTCCATTATGGCGCCGTATAATATTCTATATCAATGAAGAAAATCACCTTTTGTCATTGTGCAAAGGGTGATTTTTATAACGGTAAAAGGGAGACACGATGGGATATATTTCTACAATTAAAACAGCTGTTCAGCTGTCCCACTTTTGCCCCCATTTTTAAATCCCTGACATTGAAAATACCTAAAAAGTATTTCCCCTAAAATCAGCTATATTTCAACATTTTTGTTTATTTTCAATATGAAAAGTTCTTTACAAATTCATGTAGGGGGCAGTAATTAGTTATCAAAAACCGCTCAGCTGAGCGGTTTTCGTCTATTCTTTCCTTTTACAGTACCCATGTACGAATAGCGTGGGCGACGCCAGATTCGTCATTTGTTTTAGTGATGTATTTGGCGATTTTTTTGATTTCTGGATTTCCATTTTCCATAACAACGGGATTACCAACGACTTCCAGCATGGCACGGTCATTTTTCTTCGTCACCCGATAGCCATGAGTTTTCATCTTTTGGTCAATCCTAGTTTTTTTCAGCTAGGTGGGTAATAGCTGAACCCTTGTCCACATTCTTTTTAAGGAGTTCGAGGTAGAAAGGAGCAGATTTGTTGATGGAGTAGCGTTCGTAAAATTCGGCTGGAATTTTTTCAATCGCAGCATCGAGAATTTCTGGTTCATCGATAAACATACATTTGACGATTTCTTTATCAGCCATTTCTTCAGGTGTACGATAGAAGATTGGCATGCTGACGAGGGTTGATTCGTGCACTGTGTATTTTCCGATATTGCGATTGGCAGTGTAGATACCATCCTTAGTAATAGCGTGCATGTGGACACCGAGCTTACGACTGAGGAATTCCATATCCAGATAATCCTCATAGGTCAAGGATTCGCTGATAATCTCATGGCCAGTAGCAGTTTCTTGGACAAGGGCACCGTTGAAGGTCACGACATAGTCACCCTCGTCTCTCAACTGCAAGTCGTCCAGAAGTTTGGCAACACCTGCGATAGGGCGGCCAGTTGCAATCACGACTTTGACACCAGCTTCTTTGGCATCTTGGATGGCAGAAAAGACTTCAGGAGTAATCTCCTTTTGGCTGTTGACTAGGGTTCCGTCGATATCGACGGCGATTAGTTTAATACTCATAAATTTCCTCTTCTAGTTTTTATTTGGGGTAAAATGATCGTTCTCAATCAAGTGTAAAAATTGCTGGGTAATGCTAGCAAAGATACTGTTTTGATCCAACATTTCTTTTGGAAAATAGAAACGATTATCTCCGTGGCGACTGCCAGCAAGGGATTGGACGATAGGAGACAGGCTAGAGAGTTCAGCCAGTTCTCCATTTTTTTGTAAAATCTCAATCTGTGTCCGTGGATTTTCAGATTCGGGACGATAGATATCATAAGGGAGGTCAAAGTTCTTATGAATGGCAGTGTAGTAGTCGGGATCAAAAGCCGATGTCCTCAACCAATTTTCTCATGCTGGCGAGTTGGTCTTGGTCTTCTTGTGAAAAGGTAATGGATTTAAAGACCTTGCGGTTGACAAAGCGTTGCGATAAGTCTGCGAGAATCTTGTCAGGACTGGTCATCCAGAGCTGGAAGTAGGTATTCATCACACCATCATCCAGAGACAGATAGTCAGACAAGGTCACATTTTTTTCAAAGAAAGTCAGGAGGTGTGGAGAAGTTCGTGCAAAGAAATCTTTGTCCTCAGGGTAGAGTTCCTTGGCGCGTTTGAGAAGATTCTGCAGGAGAACTTCCATGGCGCGTGTTGCTGGATGGAAATAGACCTGCATGTACATCTGGTAACGACTGAGGACATAGTCTTCGATGGCATGCATGCCATTACGCTGAAAGGCGATCCCATTTTCGATAGGACGAATGACTCGGAGGATGCGAGTCAGGTCAAATTCTCCATAGGATGCTCCTGTAAAATAGGAGTCGCGCAAGAGATAGTCCATGCGGTCCGCATCAATCTGACTGGAAATGAGTTGCACGACCTGCTTGTTAGGATAGGTATGGTCGATGACACTGGCTACCTTTTCTGGGAAATCTGGCGCTACTTGTAGTAGGACTTGGTGAATCTCTGTCTCAGGACTTTGGATGATTGCCTGGGTAATGGCTTCATGGTCTGTATCAAAGAGATGTTCAAAAGTATGGGAGTAGGCACCATGTCCAAGGTCATGTAGGAGAGCAGCGGTCATGGTCAAGAGAGACTCAGCAGGATTCCATTCCTCAGGATATTTTTCTTCAAAAATCTCTGTGATGCGTCGAGCAATCTCATAGACTCCTAGACAGTGAGAGAAGCGACTGTGTTCTCCACCGTGGAAGGTATAACTGGAAGTTCCCCAGTTGCTTGATACGGCGCAAGCGTTGAAATTCTTTTGTATTAATCAAGTCATAGATGATTTGATTATTGACATGGATGTAGTTGTGAACTGGGTCACGGAATACTTTTTCGTTCATATGACCATTATAGCAAAAAGCTAGAGTTTTTGGTAAAATAGTAGGACAAGAGACAAGAAAGAGGACTTGATGTGAAGATTCGGATGCGAAATACGATTCAGTTTGATGAGCAGTTGGAAGTGATTGACCAGCTTTATGACGTGGAAGTGCATGAAAAAGGAGATTATAGCTACCTGCTTTTTCTATAATGAGGAAAAGGAAAAAGTAGTTATTAAATTTCATGGTCAAGAACTGGTGATGAGCCGATTTTCCAATCCCAAGACCATTATGCGCTTTCTAAAGGATAGCGATAGTTTAGCCTATATCCCTACGCCTATGGGCATGCAGGAGTTTATCATCCAAACGAGCCGTTATCAAGTTGATGGGCAAAAGATTGAACTAGATTATCAACTACAAAATCAAGAGGGACATCCCTTTGCCAGCTATCAATTGGAAATTACTTGGGGCTAGTCTCATGTCTTTTTCAAATTTAGCTAGCTATCTTCTCGGATTGGCTCCTAGTGTGGTAGATTAGGCTAATTTTTGGTATAATAAAAGTTATGGAAATCGAAAAAACCAATCGTATGAATGCGCTCTTTGAATTTTATGCAGCGCTTTTGACAGATAAGCAAATGAATTATATAGAGCTCTACTACGCTGATGATTACAGCCTTGCTGAGATTGCCGAGGAGTTTGGTGTCAGTCGTCAGGCTGTCTATGACAATATCAAGCGGACAGAAAAGATTCTGGAAGATTATGAGATGAAATTGCACATGTACTCGGACTACATTGTCCGCAGTCAGATTTTTTTGACCAGATTTTTGGAGCGCTATCCCTAAGGATGACTTTTCTGCAGGAGCAGATAGAAATTTTAACAAGCATTGATAATAGAGAATAAGAGGAAGAAACATGGCATTTGAAAGTTTAACAGAACGTTTGCAGAACGTCTTTAAAAATCTACGTAAAAAAGGAAAAATCTCTGAATCTGATGTCCAAGAGGCAACCAAAGAAATTCGCTTGGCCTTGCTTGAGGCCGACGTTGCCTTGCCTGTTGTAAAGGACTTTATCAAGAAAGTTCGTGAGCGTGCAGTCGGGCACGAAGTCATTGATACCCTTAATCCAGCGCAACAGATTATCAAAATCGTTGATGAGGAACTGACAGCTGTTTTAGGTTCTGACACAGCGGAGATTATCAAGTCACCTAAGATTCCGACAATCATCATGATGGTTGGTTTGCAGGGGGCTGGTAAAACAACCTTTTGCTGGTAAATTGGCCAACAAACTCAAGAAAGGAAGAAAATGCTCGTCCTTTGATGATTGCGGCGGATATTTATCGTCCTGCTGCCATTGATCAGTTGAAAACACTTGGACAACAGATTGATGTACCAGTTTTTGCTCTTAGGAACAGAGGTTCCAGCTGTGGAGATTGTTCGTCAAGGTTTGGAACAAGCCCAAGCCAATCACAACGACTATGTCTTGATTGATACGGCAGGTCGTTTGCAGATTGATGAGCTTTTGATGAATGAGCTTCGTGACGTGAAAGCATTGGCTCAACCAAATGAAATTCTGCTCGTCGTTGATGCCATGATTGGTCAAGAAGCGGCCAATGTTGCGCGTGAGTTTAATGCTCAGTTGGAAGTGACTGGGGTGATCCTTACTAAGATTGATGGCGATACTCGTGGTGGTGCGGCTCTATCTGTTCGTCACATTACTGGAAAACCAATCAAGTTCACTGGTACGGGTGAAAAGATTACGGACATTGAAATCTTCCACCCAGACCGTATGTCTAGCCGTATCCTTGGCATGGGGGATATGCTGACCTTAATTGAGAAAGCTTCTCAGGAATACGATGAGCAAAAAGCCCTTGAAATGGCTGAGAAGATGCGTGAAAACACCTTTGATTTCAATGATTTCATTGATCAGTTGGATCAGGTGCAAAACATGGGGCCGATGGAAGACTTGCTCAAGATGATTCCAGGTATGGCCAACAATCCAGCTCTTCAAAACATGAAGGTAGATGAGCGTCAGATTGCTCGCAAACGTGCCATTGTGTCTTCCATGACACCTGAAGAACGTGAAAATCCAGATTTGTTAAATCCTAGCCGTCGCCGTCGTATCGCAGCTGGTTCTGGAAATACATTTGTCGAAGTCAATAAATTCATCAAAGACTTTAACCAAGCTAAACAACTCATGCAGGGTGTTATGTCTGGTGATATGAACAAGATGATGAAGCAAATGGGCATCAACCCTAACAATCTTCCTAAAAACATGCCTGGTGGCATGGATATGTCAGCCCTCGAAGGCATGATGGGACAAGGTGGTATGCCTGACTTATCCGCTCTCGGAGGAGCAGGAATGCCAGATATGAGCCAGATGTTTGGTGGCGGTCTAAAAGGTAAAATCGGTGAATTTGCTATGAAACAGTCTATGAAACGCATGGCTAACAAAATGAAAAAAGCGAAGAAGAAACGCAAGTAAGACAAGGGAAGGTCGCAGGGCTTTCCTTTTTTAGAAATAAGAAAAATGAGCACTTCCGTAATTGGAAATGCTCGTTTTTTGATATGTTTAGACTACTAGTCTTTATTTTCGTATGGCAAGATTAAGTTCAAGATGATTCCTGTCATGGCTGATAGGGCAGTACCTGAAAGGGTAACTGGACCAAGTTTAAGGATAGCTCCTCCAAGTCCAAGGACCAACATAGCACTTGCGATGATTAGGTTACGCATTTGACCAAAATCAACACGTTCTTTGATCAAGACTTTCAAACCGTTGCTGGCGATAACCCCATAGAGAAGGATTGACATACCACCAAGTACAGCATTTGGAATAGTTGAAATCAAGGCAGTGAAATTTACCAAGGAAGCTAAGGGCAATTGCGATAAGGGCAGCGTTACGGATAACTGAGACAGAAGCGATACGAGTCATACCGATAACCCCTGTATTTTCTCCGTAAGTTGTATTGGCTGGTCCACCAAGGAAGGCAGAAACAGAAGTTGCGATACCGTCACCAAGAAGAGTACGGTGAAGACCTGGTTCTTTCAAGAATTGACGACCACAGATTTGACCCAAAACAGTATGGTCTCCGATATGTTCAGAAATTGTTACGATAGCGATTGGCAAGATAGCGATGGTTTCTGGACCAAAGTAAAGATTGTACTCTTTAAAGGCACCACCTGTGCTAAATGGCAAGTAGAAACCAGGAATCTCAAACCAGTTGGCTTTAAGAACTGGTGTAAAGTCAACTAAGCCAAGAGTTAGTGCGAAGAGGTAACCACCGATAATGGCAAAGAGGAATGGAATGATTCGTAGGAATCCTTTTCCTTTTGTGTTGATAAATGCAGCAATCAAGAAAGTAACAACTGCTACAAGAGCATTTTTTTCCAATTTCCATCAGCTACAAGACCAGCATTGGTAACAGCTGAACCTGCAAGTCCAAGACCGATAACGATGATCATAGGTCCGATGATGATTGGTGGCAAGAGTTTATCAATCCATTTTTGTACCTGCAAAACGAACACCAGCAGCCACAAGGACATAGACCAAAACCAGTCAAGGATAACCCCTGTTTGTGCAGCTGATACATCCCTCCTAGTTTCCTTTCATAGCTAGCGACATAGCTGTGATAAAGGCGAAATGATGATCCTAGATAAACTGGAACTCTAAAACCAGTTGAGATCATGTAGATGAGTGTTCCAACACCTGAAGCAAAAAAAGGGCAACAGATACAGGCATTCCCAAAAATCAATGGTACCAAGATGGTCGCACCAAACATGGCGAAAACGTGTTGGAAACTAAGGAGAATTCCTTTTTCCAGCCGAAGGACGTTGGTCAACGTCTAGTAACAAATCAACAGTTGATTCTTGTTTCATATAAACCTCACTTTTGAGCATCAAAAAAAGAGCCCATTATTTTTACAGCAATAGGCCCTCAGAGTAAGACTTCTCAAAAATCTAGACTTTAAAGAGTTTCAAGTATTTCTGCGTCTTCGTCACCTCACGGGATGACATTAAAAACCTTTGCTTGTGATAGTATAGCAGAAAAAAATGATTTTGTAAATCATTTTTTCCCGAGCCAAGAAATAAAAGAGCGAGGCTGACTTTGTAAACATTTTTTTACTAAAAAATTTAAAGCGGGCGTTTAGTTGGGCATGCCAGCCTTACGTGGATATTTATTTGGCGTTTCTTTTTTCTTTTCCACCACTGTGATATAACGCGGATCTCCATTAGGTAAGGCGTAGCTGAGATTGTCTTCGACCTTACTAAAAAGGAGGTTGAGGGCATTCTTAGCTTCTAATAACTCCTCAGGCGCATTGCTGGCCTTGAGTGCCAATAGTTTTGCCACCAACTTTAAGGTAGGGAATAGTCAATTCAGACAAAACCTGCATACGGGCAACCGCACGAGCCGTTACAAAATCATATTGAGCACGGAAGTTCTTGTCTTGGGCAAAGTCTTCTGCACGTCCATGGTAGAAATGAACACCGTTCAAATCCAGTTCTTGAGCCAACAGTTGGAGGAAGTTAATGCGCTTGATTGAGAGAATCAATGATAGTTACATCTAACTGAGGATAGAGGATTTTCATTGGTAGACTAGGAAATCCTGCTCCAGCTCCAATATCAAGAAGTTTGATAGTTTCATTGGGAATCAAACCTTGAAGAATGGGTGCAATCGAATCGTAAAAATGTTTGAGATAAACTTCTTCCTTGTCTGTAATGGCTGTTAAATTAATCTTTTCATTCCACTCGACCAAGAGCTCAAAATAACGTTCAAATTGTTTTTTTTGCTGGTCCGAAAGTGGAAGATTTTGCTCGGCAAGCAAAGTTGTAAAATGTTTCTGGTTTCATAGTTATTTCCTTCTTTAGTATCATCTTATTTTACCACAATCATTAAAAATTTGATATACTGGTACTAATCTAAAAGTAGAAAGGACTTATATAATGACTTGGATTATTCTTGGAGTTATCGCTCTTGTTGTTATTTTTGTGATTGTTAGCTATAACGGTTTGGTTAAGAATCGTATGCAAACAAAGGAGGCTTGGAGCCAGATTGATGTTCAGTTGAAACGTCGAAATGACCTCTTGCCAAACTTGATTGAGACTGTAAAAAGGTTATGCAAATATGAAGGTTCTACCCTTGAAAAAGGTGGCAGAACTGCGTAACCAAGTGGCGGCAGCGACTTCACCAGCAGAAGCTATGAAAGCTAGTGATGCCCTCACTCGTCAGGTTTCAGGTATTTTTGCAGTTGCAGAAAGCTATCCAGATTTGAAAGCTAGTGCCAAACTTTGTTAAATTGCAAGAGGAGTTGACAAACACAGAAAATAAAATTTCTTACCTCGTCAACTCTACAACAGTGTTGTCAGCAACTACAATGTAAAAATTAGAAACTTTCCCAAGCAATATTATCGCTGGAATGTTTGGATTTAAAGCAGCAGATTTCCTTCAAACACCAGAAGAGGAAAAGGCAGTTCCTAAGGTTGATTTTAGCGGTTTAGGTGACTAAGATGTTGTTTGATCAAATTGCAAGCAATAAACGAAAAACTTGGATTTTGTTGCTGGTATTTTTCCTACTCTTATCTCTGGTTGGCTATGCGGTTGGTTATCTCTTTATGCGGTCTGGGGCTTGGTGGTTTGGTTATTGCACTGATAATCGGCTTTATCTATGCCTTGTCCATGATTTTTCAATCGACAGAGATTGTCATGTCCATGAATGGAGCGCGTGAGGTGGATGAGCAAACGGCACCAGACCTCTACCATGTAGTGGAAGATATGGCTATGGTCGCTCAGATCCCTATGCCCCGTGTTTTCATCATTGATGATCCAGCCTTAAATGCCTTTGCGACAGGTTCTAACCCTCAAAATGCGGCGGTTGCTGCGACGTCAGGTCTCCTAGCTATCATGAATCGTGAAGAACTGGAAGCTGTTATGGGACATGAAGTCAGTCATATTCGTAACTACGATATTCGTATTTCGACTATTGCCGTTGCTCTTGCCAGTGCTATCAGCATGCTTTCTAGTATGGCAGGTCGTATGATGTGGTGGGGCGGAGCAGGTCGCAGACGAAGTGACGATGATCGAGATGGAAATGGTCTTGAAATCATTATGCTAGTGGTTTCCTACTAGCTATTGTGCTGGCACCTCTCGCTGCAACCTTGGTACAACTAGCTATTTCTCGTCAGAGAGAATTCCTAGCTGATGCTTCCAGTGTCGAGTTGACGCGTAATCCGCAAGGAATGATCAATGCTCTACGTAAGTTGGATAATAGTAAACCGATGAGTCGTCCTGTCGATGATGCCAGCAGTGCACTTTATATCAATGATCCCAAGAAAGGTGGAGGGTTCCAAAAACTCTTTTACACCCACCCACCTATCTCAGAACGGATTGAACGTTTAAAATATATAGAAAAGAATCCAGAGGTCGTCTCTGGATTTTTGATATGTTGCAAATTTATAAATCTTCTAAATCAACTACCTCTAAACCGTGTTCTGTCAAGCGATAGATGATTGAACAGACCTCTTTTAAGAAACGACTGTCATGAGAAACAGTGATGAGACCACTAGGATAAGTTGCAAAGAGTTTTCTGATTTGGGGTTGAGAAGTGGGAGAAAAGTTTCGTGTGGGTTCATCCAGAAGGAGAAAGTTTGGTTTGCGCAGGACTAAATCCAAAAGCAGGAGTTTTCCCTGTTGTCCGCCAGATAAGGAGCGAATTTGATGCTGCATTTCTGGATAACTGAAATTGAGACTGGCTAGGTGAGATTGAATTTTTTGCAGTTCCTCTTTTTCCCCAGTTTTGCTGAGATAGGCGATTGGGGATAAATTCAATTTCAGTTTCTTGTGGTAATCTTGTGGCATATAATCAAGGGAAATCTCTCTTTTGGCATTTAGTAGTTGTTGTAACTTGGCTAACAGAGTTGATTTCCCAACACCATTTGGTCCGATGATACCTATTTTTTCTTGGCCACGGACAGTTAGTTGTAGTTCCTGAGCCAAAACTCGGTCTCCAATGGACAAATTTTCCTTTTCCAGTTGGATTAAGACTTTAGAAGCCGGTAATGGCTGTATATCTGAGAAGAAAAGTTGAATGTGTTCTTCTTCAAGTGGCTTTTGGGTCATGGACTGAGCTAGCTTTTCGTAACGTTTTTCTTGAGAGAGTACATTCTTCATTTTTTTAGCTAATAGGCGACCGGCAGTACTGTCTTTGGTAGCTCGAAGCGCAGTTTCTATATTTTGCTTGACTCGCCGATGTTTTTCCATGGTTTTATCGTAGGCTCTTTTGTCGTTAGCTGCTTGCTGGCTTTGTCTGGAAAAATTAGCCCTTCTCTGTTCACTATAGCGATCATAATCTAAATGTTCGACGAGGGTTTCAGCTTCTTTACGATGCTTGACAAGTCGCAAGTGGACAATAGTATCAGCTGTTTCAGAAAGAAAATCCTCATCATGGGAAATGAAAATAACTGTTTGCTTAATCGTGCGAATCAGACCTTTTAGCCAATCAACTGTTTCAAGATCTAAGTAATTTGAAGGTTCATCTAAAAATAAAATCTCAAAGGGTTTGGCTAATTCATGGATGAGCTGAATTTTCAAGGCTTCGCCACCTGAGAGACTACCAATCTTTTGCTCACTAGCAAAACGGTCGCTATCAAAATGCAACTCCTCAGCCAAACGATAGAGGATACCGTAGTCTAAATCAGCGAGATCTAAAAAGAAGTAGTCGTGTAGAGTTCTATTTTTTAGCTCCTCAGGCAACTTTTGAGGAATGTAGGCTAGTGACTGAAGGTCAGACTGGATATCTCCTTTAATAGTGAAATCAGGCAATGTTTCTCCCATTAAAGCTCGTAGCAAGGTTGACTTTCCATTTCCTTCTTCACCAATAATTGCAACCTTTTCCCTGTCTTGGATAGTCATGCTTAAGTCAGATACAAGGTCTCGTAAATCTTTGTTTTGTGTGATAGTCAGATGATTGATTTTTATCATATTCTTGCCTTTTCTAGAATGTCCATTGTGCATAACAAAAAGCTCTACTTTACCTAGTAGAGCCCAAAGTCACTGTTAAAAACGCCATTATCCAAGTCAAAAATCCCATCAAACTAGGTCAGTCTAACCCTATCAAATCCAAGAGGAGCAGATGGCTAGCTTTCTAGTTTTTTGATTTTCAAAGAGGATAAAGTACTAGAAAATCTAGTACAAAAGAGCATGCAAAAAGAGACAAAAACAAGATCTACTAAATAAAGTTTTTTATTTGATAGACTTAGTTGTTCATGTCTCCCTTACCTCCGAGTATTAGTACCTCTATCCTATACCTTTAAGGATATTTTGTCAATAGTAAATCCAAAATTCTAAACTCTAAAATCCAAAAACAGGTCCATAGAGTGTCAAAACGTGCTTAACTTGATTGTAGTGGAATTTATCATAGTTCCGCCAAGCAGTGCGAGCTTCTTCATTCAGTTTAAGTGTGCTAAGTCCAATCAAGAGACTGGTACGTTGGTAAAATTTCTCAAGATCAATTAAGATAGAGTTATCTAGTTTATCGGCTTTTTTTAAGTTGATTGAGAAGCTGGTCAATAATTTGTTGCAAGCGATAGTCATCAGGTAAACCTTGTTTACAGGTCTGGTAGGCTTTATTTAACTCGGAAATGAGTTGATGTGCTTCTAAGATTAGTTCTTTGTCTTCCATATGAGCGTCCTCCTTTGCTCATGTATTGATGCCTATAGTATAGCACAAAAAATATATTTGTCATAATAAATATATCAAAAAATACATTAAGATGTTTTAAAAGTTTAGAGGCTTTACTTGACCTCCTTTCATGGTATAATCAAGTGAGTAAATCTTTATGGAGGAAGTATGAAATTAAATATTCAAGAAGTTCGTAAGCAGCCTGAGGGTTTGTATTTTGAGCAAACTCTAGACTTGTCAGCTGACTTACGTGAGCGTAACCAAGAAATTTTAGACGTAAAAGATATTGTCGCAGTTGGGAAGGTTCAGTATGAAGACCGTATGTATTTCCTAGATTACCAACTGTCTTATACCATCGTACTTGCTTCTAGTCGTAGTATGGAACCTGTTGAATTATCAGAGTCTTATCCAGTGACAGAAGTCTTTATGGAAGGTGCTACCAATCAACTGAACCAAGAAGTTCTTGATGATGACTTGGTTTTACCTATCGAAAATGGTGAAATCGACCTGGCTGAAAGTGTTTCAGATAATATTTTGCTTAACATTCCAATCAAGGTCTTAACAGCAGAAGAAGAAGCTGGTCAAGGTTTTGTGTCTGGAAATGACTGGCAAATCATGACAGAGGAAGAATACCAGGCCCAACAAACAGTCAAGAAAGAAGAAAATAGTCCTTTTGCTGGCTTACAAGGACTATTTGATGGAGACGAATAATGGTCTTGTCAAAGAAACGCGCGCGAAAAGTGCTAGAAGAAATCATTGCTCTCTTCCCAGATGCCAAGCCAAGTCTCGATTTCACCAATCATTTTGAACTCTTAGTTGCGGTCATGTTGTCAGCTCAGACAACGGATGCAGCGGTAAATAAGGCCACACCAGGTCTCTTTGCTGCCTTTCCAACGCCACAAGCCATGTCTGTTGCGACAGAGAGTGAGATTGCTTCACACATTTCTCGTCTTGGGCTTTATCGAAATAAAGCGAAGTTCCTTAAGAAGTGTGCGCAACAGTTATTAGAAGATTTTGATGGTCAAGTGCCTCAGACACGTGAGGAATTGGAGAGTCTGGCAGGTGTTGGTCGCAAGACAGCCAATGTTGTGATGAGTGTAGGATTTGGGATTCCAGCCTTTGCAGTGGATACTCATGTGGAGCGTATTTGTAAACACCACGATATCGTCAAAAAATCAGCGACACCACTTGAGGTGGAAAAGCGTGTCATGGATATCCTGCCGCCTGAGCAGTGGTTAGCAGCTCATCAGGCCATGATTTATTTCGGAAGAGCCATTTGTCATCCTAAAAATCCAGAGTGTGACCAGTACCCACAGTTATATGACTTTAGCAATTTATAAGATGAGTCATCAAAAGTTTTTGCTTGATTTTAAGCATGATTTGTGCTATATTATTTGATAACTAAATATTCCTTTAAACCTGTCCCGTGAGGCAGGCAAGGAGCGCGATGATAAAGTAGAAGGGTGAAGTCTATACTGTTTGCAGTAGGGCTCGCTTAGCTATACATTCTAAGTCTCCTTGTTTAAGGAGACTTTTCTTTTTGGAGGTTTGTCATGAAGACAAAAGAAGTTGTAGACGAATTGACCGTCAAACGAGCGATTACTCGTATTACTTATGAGATTATCGAACGTAACAAAAATTTGAATAAAATCGTCTTGGCTGGTATTAAAACTCGTGGTGTCTTTATTGCCCACCGTATCAAAGAACGTTTGGAGCAACTAGAAAATCTTTCAGTTCCTGTCGTGGAATTGGACACTAAACCTTTCCGTGATGATGTTAAAAGCGGAGAAGATACTTCTTTGATTTCTGTTGATGTGACAGGCCGTGAGGTTATCTTGGTGGATGATGTGCTCTATACAGGTCGTACCATCCGCGCTGCTATTGATAATATTGTCGGTCATGGTCGTCCTGCGCGCGTGAGTTTAGCAGTTCTAGTCGATCGTGGACATAGAGAACTGCCAATCCGTCCAGATTACGTTGGAAAAAATATCCCAACTAGTCGTTCTGAAGAAATCATCGTAGAGATGGCAGAACTTGATGGTCAAGACAGAGTTCTGATTACTGAAGAAGCTTAGAAAGCTAAAGGAGTAGCCATGTCAGAAAATCAACAAGAATTGAACCATGTGGTGTCCATGGAAGACCTCACTGTCGATCAAGTGATGAAATTGATCAAGCGAGGTATTGAGTTTAAAAACGGAGCTCAGCTTCCCTATGAAAACCACCCGATTGTTTCCAACCTTTTCTTTGAAGATTCCACACGGACGCATAAGTCCTTTGAAGTGGCAGAGATTAAATTGGGATTGGAAAGACTTGACTTTGATGTCAAGACCAGCTCGGTCAATAAGGGTGAGACACTTTATGATACCATCTTGACTTTATCTGCTTTAGGAGTTGACGTCTGTGTGATTCGCCACCCAGAGGTTGACTACTACAGAGAGTTAATTGCTAGTCCCACGATTACGACTTCCATCATCAATGGTGGAGATGGTTCGGGTCAACACCTAGCCAGAGCTTGCTTGATTTGATGACCATTTATGAGGAATTTGGTCATTTTAAGGGTCTCAAGGTTGCGATTGCAGGCGACTTGGATCACTCACGTGTTGCCAAATCCAATATGCAGATTTTGAAACGCTTGGGAGCTGAGCTTTATTTTGCTGGACCTGAGGAATGGAGAAGTCAAGAGTTTGCAGACTATGGACAGTTTGTAACCATTGATGAAATCATTGATCAGGTGGATGTTATGATGTTTCTTCGTGTGCAACATGAACGTCATGATAGTGGAGCTGTCTTTTCAAAAGAAGACTACCATACCCAACATGGCTTGACTCAAGAACGTTATGATCGTTTGAAAGAAACAGCAATCCTCATGCACCCAGCTCCAGTCAATCGTGATGTAGAAATCGCAGACCACTTGGTTGAAGCACCAAAATCACGGATTGTCCAACAAATGACCAATGGTGTCTTTGTTCGAATGGCAATCTTAGAATCCGTACTGGCGAGTAGAAACGCCAACTAAAACACAAGACGTTAAAAGACGCCAGTGAGCGTCCACGAGAGGTGAAAATAT
>BNJS01003551.1_pt1 | contig 15163 bp, 22 predicted proteins | sample 8540461 | NCBI WGS metagenome assembly BNJS01 (sample SAMD00202454, study PRJDB9452) | human saliva metagenome | isolation source: human saliva | place: Japan
TGTATCTGGTGTTGAACTTGGGTCTTTAACCGTTACCTTAACTGGAACTTCTTCTTTTAGATCCATCTGGGTATGTTACAACTACTGTCGCATCTTTTTCACCTGGTGTTGCTGTGTCTCACTGATCTTTTAAAAGGCTACTTTTGTACCTTTAGGAGCATCTTTTACATTTCAATTGAATCTTCTGCTTTTTGGTGTTGTTCCTTTGTCTCACAGTTTGTGGTTTTAGCTGTTGGTGTGTTCTTATCTGCATCTGTTGGTGCTGAACTTGGGTCTTAACTGTTACTTTAACTGGAACTTCTTTAGATCGTCTGGGTATGTTACAACTACTGTCGCATCTTTTTCCACCTGGTGTTGCTGTGTCTCACTGGATCTTTTCAAAGGCTACTTTTGTACCTTTTAGGAAAGATCTTTTACATTTCCAATTGAATCTTCTGCTTTCGGTGTTGTTCCTCTGTTTACTAGCTTCGGGTTTAGCTGTTGGTTCGTTCTTATCTGCATCTGGTGGTGCTGAACTTGGGTCTTTAACCGTTACTTTAACTGGAACTTCTTCTTTAGATCCATCTGGGTATGTTACAACTACATGTCGCATCTTTTTCACCTGGTGTTGCTGTGTCACTGGATCCCTGAAGGCTACTTTTTGTACCCTTTAGGAAGATCTTTTACATTTCAACTGAATCTTCTGCTTTTGGTGTTGTTCCTTTGTTTTACAGTTTCTATGGTTTAGCTGTTGGTTCGTTCTTATCTGCATCTGTTGGTGCTGAACTTGGGTCTTTAACCGTTACTTTAACTGGAACTTCTTCTTTAGATCCATCTGGGTATGTTACAACTATTGTCGCATCTTTTCACCTGGTGTTGTTGTGTCTACTGGATCTTTAAAGGCTACTTTTTGTACCCTTTAGGGAAGATCTTTTACATTTCAATTGAATCTTCTGCTTTTGGTGTTGTTCCTTTGTTTACAGTTTGTGGTTTAGCTGTTGGTTCGTTCTTATCTGCATCTGTTGGTGCTGAACTTGGGTCTTTAACCGTTACCTTAACTGAACTTCTTCTTTAGATCCATCTGGGTATGTTACAACTACTGTCGCATCTTTTTCGCCTGGTGTTGCTGTGTCTACTGGATCTTTGAAGGCTACTTTTATGTACCTTAGGGGAAGATCTTTTACATTTCAATTTCGAATCTTCTGCTTTTGGTGTTGTTCCTTTGTTTACAGTTTGTGGTTTACCTGTTGGTGTGTTCTTATCTGCATCTGTTGGTGCTGAACTTGGTCTTTCAACCATTACTTTAACTGGAACTTCTTCTTTAGATCCATCTGGGTATGTTACAACTATCTGTCGCATCTTTTTCACCTGGTGTTGCTGTATCTACTGGATCTTTATAAGCTACTTTTTGTACCCTTTAGGAAGATCTTTACACTTTTCAATTGAATCTTCTGCTTTTGGTGTTGTTCCTTTGTTTACAGTTTGTGGTTTAGCTGTTGGTGTGTTCTTATCTGCATCTGTTGGTGCTGAACTTGGGTCTTTAACCGTTACCTTTAACTGGAACTTCTTCTTTAGATCCATCTGGGTATGTTACAAACTACTGTCGCATCTTTTTCACCTGGTGTTGCTGTGTCTACTGGATCTTTGAAGGCCACTTTTTGTACCTTTAGAAGATCTTTTTACATTTCCAATTGAATCTTCTGCTTTTTGGTGTTGTTCCTTTGTTTAGAGTTTGTGGTTTAGCTGTTGGTTCGTTCTTATCTGCATCTGTTGGTGCTGAACTTGGGTCTTTAACTGTTACTTTAACTGAACTTCTTCTTTGTAGATCCATCTGGGTATGTTACAACCACTGTCGCATCTTTTCACCTGGTGTTGCTGTGTCTACTGGATCTTTTGAAGAGCTACTTGTGTACTCTTTTAGGGAAGATCTTTTACATTTCCAATTGAATCTTCTGCTTTTGTGTTGTTCCTTTGTTTACAGTTTGTGGTTTACCTGTTGGTGTGGTTCTTATCTGCATCTGTTGGTGCTGGAACTTGGGTCTTTAACCGTTACTTTAACTGGAACTTCTCTTTCAGATCCATCTGGCATGTTACAACCACTGTCGCATCTTTTTCACCTGGTGTTGCTGTGTCTCACTGGATCTTTTGAAGGCTACTTTTTGTACCTTTAGGAAGATCTTTTACATTTCAATTGAATCTTCTGCTTTTTGGTGTTGTTCCTTTGTTTACAGTTTGTGGTTTAGCTGTTGGTGTGTTCTTATCTGCATCTGTTGGTGCTGAACTTGGGTCTTAACTCGTTACTTTAACTGGAACTTCTTCTTTAGATCCATCTGGGTATGTTACAACTACTGTCGCATCTTTTTCACCTGGTGTTGCTGTGTCCCACTGGATCTTTGAAAGGCTACTTTTTGTACCCTTAGGAAGATCTTTTACATTTCAATTGAATCTTCTGCTTTTTGGCGTTGTTCCTTTTGTTTACAGTTTTGTGGTTTTAGCTGTTGGTGTGTTCTTATCTGCATCTGTTGGTGCTGAACTTGGGTCTTTTAACCGTTACTTTAACTGGAACTTCTTCTTTAGATCCATCTGGGTATGTTACAACTACTGTCGCATCTTTTTACCTGGTGTTGCTGTATCTACTGGATCTTTTGAAGCTACTTTTGTACCTTAGGAAGATCTTTACATTTCCAATTGAATCTTCTGCTTTTTGGTGTTGTTCCTTTGTCTCACAATTTGTAGTTTCAGCTTTTGGTGTGTTCTTATCTGCATCTGTTGGTTTTTAGTTACAAATTCTGACAATGGTTTAGAGTCTTTAGAACCATCTTTATAAGTTACTACAACATTGTTTCCGTCTCTAGTTATTGATTGAATACGAGATGGTTTGTTCTTTTCATCAACTAATGTACCTTTTTATCAGCTCAAACGTGCATCTGGATTGTTTTGAGAATATTCAAGTTTAACTTTCTCTTTAATTTTATCGAACTCTTTATCAGTAACATTGTTAACATCTGATACAACTACTTTGTCAGCTTCTGCTGGAGTTTTAATATCATATTTTTGAGTTTGAGGTTTAAGAATTACATTAACCGCAGTTGGGTCAGTAGCATCTCTACCATCTCCTCTAGCATCTGCTCCATCTTTATCGAGAGCTTTTACAAAACGCCATCCTAGTGGAGTTCCACCATCTTGAATTGCTTTTTCAAATTTTTCTTTTGTAAATGCTCCTTCTGGTGCTGGAGTACCAGTATACGTGATAACAGCTGGATTTTCTGCTGTTGCTGTTGTTTCAGAAGTGAATTTATTTGCAGTAAATCCGTATTGAGTATCTTGTTTATTAGTTTCTCCTGCTACGTCTTTAAATTCTTGGTTACTTCCTCTTCTTAACTCAGCACTTGCAATTTTTCCGCTATCATCTTTGATTTTAATATCGAATGAATTTACTTCTGATGCATAAACATATACTTCTTTTTTGTTTGGTGCTGGATCAGAATATTGAATTTCTACTGTTGGTTTTTGGTTTACAGTTTCTTTAGTTACAAATTCTGACAATGGTTTCTTATCTTGAGAACCATCTTTATAAGTTACTACAAGATTTCCTTTGTCGTCTTTTGTTACTGATTGGATTTTAGCATCTTTATCAGCTACAGCTTGACCTTTTTGTCTGCTAAGTTAGCATCATCATTGTTTTGAGAGTACTCAGTTGAAGCTTCTCTTTGATTTTTAGCTAAGTCTGCATCTGTTACGTTAGCTGGATCTGCTACAGTAACTTTTTCAGTTGGTGTTGCAATGTCATATTTTTGAGTTTGTCCCTTAAGCATAACACGGAATGAACCTGGGTCAGTTGCATTTGAGAACCTACTGCTCCATTTTCAATTTTTGCACCATCTGTATCCGTTGCAGTTGCATAACGCCATCCCTAAAGCCATACCTGCTGGATTTTCTCCTTTAGTCGCTGCTTCTGAATCTGGTTTTTAAACCATCTGTTGCTGCTGGTGTACCCTGAATAAGTACAACTGCTGGGTGCATCTGCTGTTGCTGGTGTTTCAGTAGTAATTTTATTCGCTGTAAATCCATATTGCGTGTTAATTTTATTTTCTTCACCTGTTACTGGCGCAAACGGTCTGGTTTCCTCCACTGTTTACAATAGCACTTGCAATTTTTTTCCGCTATCATCTTTGAATTTGATATCGAATGAGTTTTCTTCTCCACCGTATACATAGACTTCTTTAGTAGCTTTATTAGAGTATGGAATCTCTACTGTTGGTGCTACTACTGATGCGTCTGCCGGAGTTACTGGAGTCTGCTGGTGTTGTTGGGTTAACATGATATGCTCGCTGCAATCTTATCTTTTGATCCATCAGGATAAGTGATAGTAAGATTTCCTTTTTCATCCACACTGTATTGTGAATCTGCTGGAAGACTTGGGTTAGCGGCTTTAACAGAGGCGATAACCTTGTTCTTATCATCTTCACTAAGATTATTAGAATTCGCAACATCTAATTTTTGTACCCGCAACTGGTTCATACTTTTTAGCAACCTCAAGAACTGTAACAATGATATGTCGATCGATTTGTCCCTATCTTCGCTTGGTTTGATCTGGACTCATCAACTCTAAAAGTAATCGTCTTATCTCCAAGAGGTTGGTTCCATGCAACAGTACCTTCGGCTTTAGCATCGCTATTTGTTATTTTTGAACTGCGATTATCTTCTAATCCACCCGATGGTTTTACTCTGCGATATTAAAAGCTGTTTCTTTAGTAATCCTCAAAACTAACGCAAGGCTGTCCCGAGCTTGCACCTGTTAAACTCAAGTGTATCTCCACGATAAAGTGTCACCTCTGTCATTAGTCATCATTTGTAACTGATAATAAGGAATGGTAGTCTCTGGTATGTTCTCAATCGAGTTGGTGTTTCTGTAACTGTAATCGGTGTACTCTTAGCTGACTCTTTACCTCCTGCTGGTGTTGAAGTCGCTGTAATCTCTCCTGCTGGAAGACTGTTTGTTGGGTGAACAGTTGCTACACCTGAGCATTAGCTACAGCTTCACCGATCACAACACCATCTGTGTTGTAAAGCTTAACAGTTGAACCTGCTGGTGCTTTTTACTGTCACATCAGCTGGCGTGCTTGCTTTACCCTGCCAAATCATTGACAATTTCTGGACCGCTGTCTTTGATCTGCCCCTGGTTTGTTGTCGTCGCGATCTGCCTCTGGTTTGTTAGTCTGCCGCACCTGGTGCTGGCGTGCTAGTTTCGGTGTTGCTGGTTGTGGAGTAACTCGCGCTGGCGTTGCTACTACAGCATCACTTACTTGTGATGTTTTACCATTTTTAGTAGCTGTCGCTGTCCATTAGCCAGCTGGAATGTCTTTAATTGGAGTGATGCTTGCCACACCATTGTTATCTGCTGCAGCTTCTACCAATCTTGTTTTTGTCGTCTTTGTCGAACAAGGCAAACTGTCGATCCTGCTCTCTGCTTTCACTTCAACCCGGAGTTTTAGTGTTAGCTTTTACCTGTTAGACTTGTCGTAATAACTGTCAGCCTGGTGCTACTGCTTCTTTTTCTTTTTCAACAATTACTTTTACAGGAACTTCTTTTGTAGATTTATCCGGGTAAGTTACAACTGCTGTTGCTCGTTTTTCACCTGGAGTTCGTGTATCTACTGCATCCTTGTACTTAACTGTTGTTCCTTTTGGAAGAGTGTCTAAGTTTCCAATTGATTTTGTCGCATCTGGTTTTTGACCAACTTTTACAGTTTGATCTTTCGCTGTTGGTGTGAAACATCAGACTTCCACATTTTTATAGGGTTAGTTGCAATGTTGGCGAAACCTGCATTGGCACCAGCAGTGGCGCTACGCATCATACCAAACACAACCTTCATATCTTTTAACTGTTCGTTAGTTGTTGTTTTAGGGACTTCAGTTCTAAAACTCCATGCATAGGCATCATTCCCATCACCACCTGTAGTCGAACGATCCACAATCAAACGTTTGTCATTCAAGGCAGCACCGTATACTAACTCTTTAGTTCTCGGAGAAGAATTAGACGCCGACACTCTTTGAAATATCTGTCCTCCTGACCGGCAAGTTTTTCTATAGAACGACCATAGATACCACTTTCCCAACCAGAAGCCAGAGAAAAGGTATCTTTTTTGTCTAATGGTAATCCAGCAGCTGTAGCTGGTGCTGGATTTTCAAACGTTACAGCATTACTCAACGCTGAACCATCAGTGTTTTATACGTTCAAGTCTTTTAGTTTTAGGATTTAATTTACCTTTGATTGGAGAGTTATATTTTGCACGTGTAATACTAGTTGGCATATTAACTTCTGCAGGAATTTGGATGAAATTTCGATATACATTTCCTCCATCTGTATTATACTGTATTAGATAGATTTTTCTGCATGATCATTATAAAAGACAAGCCAATCTCAATGAAGTAATCTTCCCACTAGCGTCTTTATTATATTTAACTTTATAATTTGTAACTCTAGAAACTGCATTAACAGCGTCATCTGTAGACGTGGCTTTTATTAACATCATTAAGGATATAGGTATCACTATGACCATTTGCATGGCTGCATTTTGTACCTTCTGAATAGGCAACTTCCGCCCTAAAAGCATTATTCTTATCTAATGCTTTCACCGTTACGTGGTCGTTAGATCCTGTATTTTCGATCGAGTTAGATTCTGATTTTTCTCAGTGTTTTCTGCTTTTTACCCACAGTTTGGTTGTCCGTTAGCAGTGTCTCACTGCTGAGTTTCTTTTTCTCTACAGGTTTGTTTTTAATTTAGTGTTCGCTGTAGTTACAAGTTTGCTTGTAAGCTTTTTAATTTCATCCTTGAGTTGTTGCGTTCTCTAATGTATCTTTCGCTACTTTTAGCGCTTCTTTTAATACTGCAACACTTTCTCTTCTGTTTTGCTTAGCATACTGTTCCATCTGCAAGTTTCTGCTCGATTTCTGCAATGTAGTTTCTCAAGTTTAGCTTTATCTAGTGCTTTTAACTTCTTTTGCAGTCCTCCACCCAATTTTAGCCTCCTACTGCTGCTACGTCTTCTTTTAGTAGTTTCTTTAGCTACTGGTTGTCGTCGTCTACTGGTGCAGTAGGAACATTTTCTTTAGCTCCAGCGTTTGTTGTATTATCCGTTGTTGTGTGGTTTGATACTTCCTCACTGGCTTGAGCTACTGCTCCAGCACCAAAGAAAATACTAGCACCAATAACAACTGAAGCCGCCTCACTTTTAAACTTTTTAATAGAGTAACTTTCAACCTTTACTCCATTTCTTGTATCCTTTAAATACTTATTATTTTTCCTATCATTTAGATTTCTCCCTTCCTTATATTTCTTAAAAATAAAATAATCCAAGATTAATAGGTGTTTATAATAATAATTATACATAATTGTCATTTTAACGATTTTATTATACTTTTTGAACTTAAAATATAACTTAAATTATGTAAATTAAATTATGTAAATTTAAAATAAAAACACAGTAAATTATGATACAATAAATTCACAACAAAATATCAAGAATATTTTTACTATGTCTAAAACCACTTTCACCAGAAAATACAAAGAAAGTAAACACCTAACACCGCAAGATATAGTAAATCAGACACAGAGATGTATGGCAGGAAGTTTTCTAAAGCAAAGCAAACACCGAACAAATACTGTCATCACTACATTACTTTAATAATGTAAGAATAATACCTGGATTAACCTCTGTAAAACCGAATGTTAGAAAGTATATAAGTATAAAGAATACCACAAACCTTAAAGCTAATTTCTATAATAGTTTTAACCATAATTTCTCCTCCAACTCCAAATCTACTATGTAGCTATCTATCTCTAAGGTACTTAATTTACTCAATTCTGTAATTAAATCGACAAACTATAAAGTAAATATTAATATTTAATTATTTTTTTCGAAATTTCCATAAAACTTGTACTCAACGTTGTTTACATTCTTAATTGTATCAAAGATTTCTTAGTTTAGTTCATTTATCACCCAAAACGATGTTTTTTTCATACTGAAATAATAAAAAACTCGAGAATTCCAATCTTAATTAAGTTGGTTTGCTCTGAGTTTTTCTTAATGTGTTTTTATTTTTATTCTTTAACTCTTCTAATTATTAGCCCAAAATATATTTCCACTCAGAACAGCTTGCACTATAAACAAGAATGTCAGCACACCTAGGACTATAGCGTGTATTTTTCTTTTTGAAATATAAATATCCAATAAATTCTCTAATGAAAAGCATTAAGACTGAAATAAAACTTTGGTCGGTGCTCCATAACCCAATACATCTAAAACCCTAAAGTCCTTTAGCTTTGAACTAACGCTCGGTATACGTGATAATAATTTCGTCACCACAGCGAAACTTTTATCAGCTGGAATAAATTTCTTCGAAAAATAATATTTTTCTTCGGTAGAAGTTGATTTATCTTCTAAGGTTATATCTTTTCATCAACCCCTTGCTCAAGAGCATAGTTTTTCATCGCAAATGCTTCAGATACTACTTCATCAGGACCTTGACCTCCTGACATGATTATCTTACTCCCAGGATTAGCTTTATAAACTTTTATCCCTTTTCTAATTCTACTAGCAAGAAGTGGTGTTACTCTCTCTCCAATCAATCCTGCACCTAAGACCACTACATAATCAATCTTTCTCGGTAAGATATTAATAAAATTTAAAACACTAGATACTAAATAAGACATTGCTATACATAAAAATATAAAACTACTAAACTAACATAAACATAAAGTGTGTTTAACAGAATATTGTCACGTGTAGGTAGCAACACGTGGCCAATATGTAAAAAATAACCTACAAGTAAGAAAAATGTAGCTAGACTCAGTAGGTTCCCAATCTTTAATCCTTCTCTTCTAATAAGCATAAATGAATTGTATAAAAACAGAATTACTACTACAATTGGTAGCAGAGTAAATGTTGCCACCGCTATAACAAGCAATACTACACCTAAATTATATAAAAATTTATTGTCTTCCGCATGGTTAGTAATAAAAAGTCATTACATAAAAAAATAAAACTCAAACCTGTAGCTATAAAAAAATATTCCTAGAAATAAATTTCTTCTATCTAAATATAGAACAAATAAAAACAACAGGAGAAATATTACAAAAACTATAAAATGAACCTACAATCATAAAAACCCCTACTTAATACATGTATAATATAAATTATATTGTAAAACTAAGAGGCATGTCAATCACACTCAAATATCAACGATAAACATCTGTAATTTTCTTTTACAATTATCCACATAACAAATATAAAAATCGAGGAATACTAGATTCGTTTTTAACCTCTAAATGTTTACATTTTTAGCAACTTTCTGATTATAACACAATCTACTATTCCTCATATTGTTTATTATTCAGTTCTTAACGCTTCTACTGGGTCTTTCTTCGCAGCTATTCTCGATGGAATGATACTAGCTATAAGTGTTAGTACTAAACTAAGAGCTATTAATCCTATTGAGGCTTTAGCATTTAATGACGCTGTAAAACTCTCCACTTCTAGTCGCCTTAGCAACTGCTCTACTAATAGGAACAGATAAAAGCATAGTCACCACTACACCCACAGCACCGGAAATAAATCCTATTAATCCTGCTTCCGCGATAAAAATTCTTGTAATATCTTTTTTACGAGCACCGATTGCACGGAGAATACCAATTTCCTTCGTTCTTTCTACTACAGATACATACGTTAGTATCCCAATCATAATAGATGATACAATTAATGAAATTCCCGCAAATGCCGATAAGATTAATGAAATTGTATTAATCATCTGTGACATAATTGTTGTCATCTGCTTCGCCATATCAGCATATGTAATACTATATTTATGATAATCTGAGCTATCTGAACCATATTTCTCTGCTACTTTCTTGTTAAAAGTCATTTATAACCCTCAGCTATTTTATCACGATCATTGAAAGATCTTGGATAAATATTAATTGCACTCGGAGCAGTTTTTGCTCCTAACGTTGCAAGAACTTGTTCGGCAGTGTCACCATCCATCTTCTGATTAGTTATAACATTTCTAGTCTTATCTTTTTTTGTTGAGCTACTACGATATCCGATTTCGCTTCTTTTTCATCATCGCTTTTTGTAAAGCTCTTGTATAACCAATCGTCATCTGAGGTCTAGTAAAACTATCTTTAGCTTTTTAATATAGCCACTACTTTAACCTTAGTTCCCGAATCATACATCTTTAGTATCAACATCACGTAGGAACGAATCTATCACCTAATTTTTCTATAATAGTTATTATTATCTATAACGCTAAATTCTTTTTCCGATAACATCTTCATACTTAACTTTTGTGTTTTCATCAAATCCTAGAGCTTTTATCGTAGCTTTTATCGATTTTCGTTATTCTTCGCAGTAAATAACACAACCTCATTATCGCTAGGATATTCAAAATTTTCTTTAGATGATTTTTACCACTTCATATTGATTCATAATTAAGTTCTTATCTTCTGGTAATACGCCAAAAATATTATCATTCAATGAAGTTTGTTCTTGTTTTACAGCTACTACATCACCTTTTTGCATTTTTAGTTAATGCTTGTAATTTATAACCTTCTGCAAAAATCAATCGCAGAGTAATAATCCTTCGCATTATTTTTGAATATAATTTATAAATGTTTCTCCATTCCCTAATGAATCAACTGAGTATAAATTTCTATGCACATCTCGACGTGATTTTCGTACTAATTCCGAGGCGTTCGAGTCTTTTTTCTGAGTTATCATCATCAACACTTAACCCAAAAATTCACCTGATTTGCACTAATCATAATCGGCATAGATGATAAGTTTTTCATTTTGCATCGTTTGAATATATTTATCCATCCCCTGATGAAATAGACTAATACTAAACCGATACTAATAATCCCTATACTACTCGCAACAACCGTCATAAACGTACGGAATTCTTTCGTAAGTAGGTTCTTAAAACTAGATTTAATCGCACTATTAAATGCCATCGCAGTTTTCTTCAAAGCAAAACCATTATCAGCGACCTCTTCAGCTATATATGGATTTGTATCTTCTTGAATCTCACCATCTTTAACTCGTACTATTCTATCACTGTACTCTTTTGCCAGTTCCGGATTGTGCGTTACCATTATAACCAACTTCGTCTTACTTATTTCTTTAATAAGTTCCATAATCTGAACACTAGTCTTACTGTCTAACGCTCCTGTAGGCTCATCAGCAAGAATAATCTTTGGATCAGTTACTAATGCACGAGCAATCGCCACCCTCTGCATCTGACCTCCCAGAAAGTTGATTAGGTTTTTTATACAGATGCTCCACTAATCCAACATCTTCAATACTTTTTTCGCCTTCTCATCATTTTCTGCATTTGACTGACCTGAGATAGATAAAGCTAATTTTACATTTTCAATAACACTTAAATGAGATATTAAATTATAACTTTGAAAGACAAAAACCTATAGTCCCATTTCTATAACTATCCCAATCTATCTTTAAACTCTTTAGTAGAACGCCCCATAAGAGCCATATCCCCTGATGTATTTATCCAATCCACCTATGATGTTTAATAGCGTCGTTTTTTTCCACTTCCACTTGCTCCTAAAAATCGAGACAAATTCATTTTCTCTAAAATGAATATTTACAGATTTTAGTACTTCTACTTCACTACCACCAGTATTATACTTCTTAACTATATTTTTAAGTTCTAACACTCTATGTCCTCCCTAATTTTATTATTAGACAAACTTAAACTTTTTCACTACATAAAAACTTCTCGTGTATGTAATTATAGCATACAATATATCCCCATTGAAAAGAATACTCTCTTCTAGGTATACATGTATGCTACTTATTATAATCGATTACTAAGCTTTTATATTTTCTTAACCAGGTAAAAAGGTAAAACCGTAGAGAAAAATTGCAGAAAATAACTATTAAAAACTAACGCTACTGTTGAACTAAAGAATCCACTAATAAATATAGCAACTCCACTAAAAGGTCATATACAACGCATAAGCTCTAATCACTTTTTGCTCATTGACACCTTTTTCTAAACCAAAAAGATTAAAATTGTATTTTCCCCAAAATTCTTTTTTAGGCAGATAATTACCAAGCATAATAAACAATATCCCGATAACAAGAGCTGTTAATTTCGTTACATTAAAATTATTATCTAAGGCATATGCTATTAATCCACCTTGAACTAGAACACTTATCAAAGGTACAATCCCTTAATAATTAACGCACCTTTTTCGGAGTTTTTATCAAAATCCACTACTAATGAAATTATAACCTGAACTATAGCAAAGAATATAGGAAGTTCGACAATCGCACGAGTTTTACTCACAAAATTATCTGACTCTCCGCTAACATTGAAATGCACAGCTATTTGTTCAGGTAATACATCATAATAATAAACTCCTATTAATATCGGCAATAAACAAATAGCAACACTTAGAAAACAAACTTTTTTTATCTACTCTCATTGTCTTTTTCCTCCTAAACCATAGATCCAGACTAGAACTTCTTCGAATACACTAGCATTCAATTCATAGTATATAAAAATTCTTATGTCTAGATTCTAATATTAAACCCGCTTTTTTTAATTGTGTTAGATGATACGATACAGTAGCACCTGATAGATTAAATTCTGAAGCTAACTCTCCAGCACTTTTTTATCCTCTTTTAACAATTCCAAAATATTTCTTCTTACCGGATCAGATATCGCTTTTTAAAGTTTCACTCATCCCATGTATATCACCTCTTTTATTGCATATCACGAACTACAATTCTATTTAGATATCTTTCTAAATAGATTATAACTCTACCTTTATATTATAAAGTCAAGAACTATTTAGAAATTCTTCTAAATAGTTCTTGGATTTGTTTTAACACACCCTATCAACTGTACTATAAATTTAAAAATTTTTTATAATCATATTTTTAATAAATATAATAATATTTACCTATGATACTTTTCATATTAATGTCTATTTTTAGGCTAACCGCCTTCGGCAATAGCCTCTTCGCTTGATATTCTAAATAAAGATTATCACAACAACGTTGTAAGCGTATTATTTTTATTAAATATATTTTTCTGTATCATTTTTTATCATGTGTTGACATAATTTTAATTTTTTGTTAAAATAAAAAGTTGTAAGCGTTATCTAAAATATGTTACTACTTTTTACATGTTATGTTTTAGCTGAATACTAGATATTATCACGTATATTTAATACTAAATATTCTAATCTAATATTCAGCCAAAAATATAAAAAAATTAAAAAGGAGATTTTATTATGAAATTAGCACTATTTAACTTGAGAGAAGATGAAAGACCATTTGTTGATGCATGGTTAAAAGAACATCCGAGGTAGAAGTTGATCTACACGAAGGAGAGCTTCAAGCCGAAACTAAAACATCTATTAGAAGGAAAAACAAGGGGCAGTAATGTTCCAAAACAGACCATTCGCTAAAAGAAGTTTATGATTATGCAAAAGAGCAAGGTGTAAAAGTTATCGCAAACAGAATGGCTGGATCTCGATATTTTACGATATTAAATACATGCGTGAATTAGGAATTAGCATGACAAACGTTCCACGTTACTCACCCTAATGCGATTGTTGAGCATGTTGTGACAACTGTCTCTATACATAAGCAGAAATATTAGAAAAATTTTTAAACAACGTTGAAAAACATGATTTTCACATGGAATAAAAATATTATTTCTAGAGAACTACAAACTCTTACTGTAGGTGTCCTTGGAACAGGGAACATTGGACGCCAAGCAGCAACTTTATTTAAAGGATTAGGTTGCAAAGTTATCGGGTATGACTTATACCCTTCTGATGCAGCTCGTGAAGTATTAACATATGTTGACAGTATCGATGAATTATTAGCTCAATCTGATGTAGTTACAATTCATGTACCTGCTACAAAAGAATATACTCACATGGTAAACGATGAATTCTTTAGCAAGATGAAAGACGGATCTATCTTCGCTAATGCAGCTCGTGGTGTTCTTGTTGATACTAAAGCTGTTATTCGTGCACTTGACAGCGGTAAACTACTAGGAGCTAGTCTTGACGTGTATGAAAAACGAAGGAAATTACGTTCCCTAAAGACTTCTCAAATAAAGAATTCGATGATAAATTGATGCAAGAATTAATTGACAGAGACGATATCGTCTCACACATCACACACTGCCTTCTACACTGAAACAGCAGTTAAAAACCTTGTAGAAGGAGCTTTCATCTGCCAGTAGAAGTAATAACTACTGGAGATTCTCTAACATTGTAAACAGATAATATAAAAAAGTTGAAAGTCACTGCAGATTCTAATCAAGAATCTAAATTGATTTTGTAACATTTAAACATACCATCTCTCTAAGAGGAGAGGCCAGAAACTGAGTTTTTAATTTATGCTTCTAGTCTCTCCTCTTTCTTATCTTTTATCACATTCTGATTTATAAATTTTATAATTTTATTATTTTGTAAATACCATTATCTATTAGTTTGCATATACTACATATTTTTATTTATTCTTTAAATTACAGCTTTTTTAACATGCATATACAAATAAAAAGAATAAGAATATATTTTTCAACTTAATATCTGCATCCTTGACGAACGTTTACAATATGATAAAAATAAAAATATAAACAGTTAATAAGATAATTTTTATCATTAAAAATATTTTGGTATAATTAATATTATTTAATTTCTTTTTCAATTATACTATTTGTTACATTTTTGATATTAATTATTGCTGAAGTATCTATATTGTGGGAATATTTCAAATTAAATAAATTAGCTAATATATCAAGAGTTGACCATTTTCCCAAACAATATATGGTATTGTTACATGAGTTAATAGACAAGAGGATATATCTATATATCTCATGCAATCTATTTGATTGTTCTTAAAACTGTGGAAGACTCTTTCGACTTCCATTTTAACGACTATAAGACTATAGTCATATATTTCCTTTTCGGTTGTTAAATTTATTTAACAATAAACTTTTTAATTTAATGTCGGAAGCAATTCCGATCAATACTACAAAATAATAATTTACCCTAAATTTTTATTTTTGTGTTCATATAACGAAAAGCGGTCCATTACGGGCCACTTTTTGTTTTTTATTTTATATTTTTCCTATATT
>BNJS01000466.1_pt1 | contig 15122 bp, 20 predicted proteins | sample 8540461 | NCBI WGS metagenome assembly BNJS01 (sample SAMD00202454, study PRJDB9452) | human saliva metagenome | isolation source: human saliva | place: Japan
GTTACGTATTGCTTTGATTTTATTGTTTCTCATTGATCCTGATAGTTACCTTCAAGGTTCCGCTTTCGATGATGGATTTAGCCTTTGCTAAAATGATTCAGGAACGTTATCAGCTGATGTCAGTGTTTCTTTCGGTCAAGTAAATCCCATGGAACCTAAAAGCAGAGGGCATTGTCCAACATCAATTAAATCACTTTGAAGAACTGTGGGAGACAGTAGCTGCTGATGACCATGGGCAATGTACGTGTTCTCCTCAGTTTACACCACTTATGATAATGAGCGGAGTATAATCAATACCCATATAAGCTTAGAATTGATAGTATTTTTACTTTTAATGATTAATATTAGAAATTTAGATTAAAAATTGACCATATTAAGGTCTAGAAAAATTAACAACGAAGGAAGAAAAATGCTCAACAAGAAATGAAAACCCACCTCCTTTGGTAATATGAGACACCTTATATTTTTGAATACTCAAGTCTTGGAGTCTTTTGATAATCGCTACACTGATAATGATTACTATCAAATTCAACTGTCCAGAATTTATACTACTTTTGTCCTATTATTAAGCAAACCTGATTTTGCAAGCATCTATATTTTATATTCCAGATCAGCTCTGGTGTTGAGTCTAAATTTCTAAAAGCTTTACTCTTTAGTTACCGTAATCTGGTGATTTCCACGAAAACTGTATTAATACCATTGGTAAAGATTTGTGAGCTTTTTAAACCCTCGTTACTTAGAAGTTTAAAATTTACACCTCGGGGAAAAATATTTCTATTGACCCTTATTATAATTACATGGTCGTCCAGAAACTAAGTATGAAAAGACAGCAGAACAACGTCTTTTTAATCAATGATCTACCAGAAAAATATTGATAATTGTTAATATCTTTCAAAAGTCCTTATGAAAATAATGGACTTTTTCTTTGTCCAAAATTGATTAAGTGGTATCGAAGCAAAAATATTTTGACATTATATTGGTCATATATTAGAAACTTCTATTAAAATAGTTTAATAACAGAAACTTTTCTCACAATTAAGTTAAAACGTAGTGCAAAGAGTCGCTTTAAAAGAGGTGTGTTTGTTTTTAAATGGGGATGAAAACAATGAGAAAAAGTTTACGTTTAATTTCATGCACAAATAGCCAGCCATGGTAGTTGGTAAACATCATGCTGAAGCTGATACTTATTATTATGGTAATGGATATTTCATAAACTATAGTTATAACTCTCGCGATATAAATAAACTATTATTCTGAATATAACTAAGGATAAGGATTATGCTTATAACAATTACAACGAATCAGGTGCTTACTGATTTAGCAACGGTTATTTCATACTACATCTCAAGGATGGTAGCTACTATGTGAACTATAACGCATAAGTTAGTCTGTATGACGACTATAATAACAATAATGGTGGTTCTAATAACACATCAATGATTGCTAGATTTTTGAGAACGCTCACTGTGTTAAGTGAAAAATGATATTCACTATTTGAAAGATGATGCCGATTATTACTATTATTCAAATAGTAGAGGGTACTTTTAAATATTAGCCAGATTCTGAAGAAGTCTAATAACCTCAGAAACAGCTTTAATAGGCTGATTCAAGTTCAGAAACAAGTTACGAAGTCCCTGAACTTGAAATACCAGCATATGCACCTGAGACCAATATTGACGGTGATATGACTGAAACTAACATTGCCACCGACAGATTATCATCCTGTATGTATTCAGATCCAAGATTTGTCAGATGACAATAGCACATAAGTGATAATCCAGAATTTCATAATTCTGTAGAGAAATGACGAGTACATGTATGATAATAATGATCAAGGTTAAATTGTATTCTGAAATGTAGTTGAACAGGTGTTGGTGTAGTTTCTTCCATTCCAAATTGTTGATGAATTCAGAGGCCAGGCTATTGGTATTAATTTTGCTCCAAAATTCATAGACAATGCTGGCTGGAGATTGTAATAACTGGGAACAGATATTGATAACTTCAATGCTTTTAAGGGCATTGTTTGGGCACGTGACTATTTATTATAATTAATCTCAAGATGGAAGTTGGATGACAAAAATATAGTGATGTTAATTTAGATATATAAATGTATTTATCATGTAGAACCAGCTGAAAATTTGACTATGTTGAGTTTGATTCAAAGGATGGTCAGTTTAACGAAATCAATGTGACAACGTAAAGCAACAGGTTTGCCAGAGCTTACATGGTCTACGGATTTTACAATAGCACAACTTTTCTACATGCCAAAGATATTTCACACAGATATAACAATGATGGTATTGTTCATCGTCGAATCTGATGGTTCAGGATTTGTGAGCTTCACGAGTCCAGATGTTACCCAAGAAGTTGATTGGTGCTACGTTGGTGATGTTACCAATACTGAATCTAAACCAATAATAAGAAGATTTTATTGTCCCAATATAGAGGAGTCAGATTAGTCTTGATTTCGATTTTTATCGATTGAACGTTTGAGTCTCTAAATGGTATAGTCAGTTCTAGAAAAGCAGAAACTATGCAGGTAAAAAGATTTCAAGATTATATCTCAAAGAGTGGTTCGAATGAGACAGATGGTTCTTATTTCGAACGACTGAATAGTCGTTTGAAAAGGTCCTAAGAAAGACTACCCTGATTTGGGGTAAAGGGCATGATTTTGTTAAGTAATATCAGTCTGGATTATAGGTTAGTTTTTCCTCGATGAGGTTATCTCCAATACACAAAATGAGTACAAAGTGAAACAGTTCACATGTGACCAAGAGTTTACAGGAAGACCAGGATGTCCAGGAACAATTGGATAGTCGAATTACTTTTTAACAGCAGGCTGATGAAGTGGCCAGATTTGGTGACTTTTGGACGTTTATCCTGTCATTCATTGCTTTATGGGATTTGATGGGGCTGAATGTCGTCCAACCTTTGTATTATTTCGACAAGCATCCTTATCCCGTTGAATCTCGCCCATCTACACTGGCTGCAGTTCAGCACCTCTGATTATGATGGAGCCGAATCGAGCCCATCAGTGATCGATTAAGCACGAATGACTATCACGTCAATAAACAATCAAAGGAAGAAACTGACTTTTACATGAAAAGATTGATCACTTGGCAACAAGACCAATCAGATTTGCTTTACTATTCAAAATTGCAGAGACAGAAATGCTAATGGCAAAGAATAACAAGTTGAGAAGATTGTGATGAGGCTCAGCGAAAGAAATGAGACCAGAAAGGAGACCCAAGGAAGACAAAGATAATTAATTTAGTTGTTGTTACAGGATGAGCAGGTAAGTACTGTAGCAATTCAACTTGAGGTTGATTGTTATTTTACCATTGATAATATTCCACCTTCTACTGCGCTAAAGGAGCTAAGTTGAACACAGTAGTTGTAATAAGATTGCTCGGTTGTCGACATGCGTCGTTTTCTTTGGACGAAATTAACGATATTCTAGATCAGTTGGAAAGCACGAGGAAACCCACTAAAATTTTCTCTTAGATACATGGATGGTGAATTAGTCATCGTTATAAAGAGACATGTCAGCCATCTACCAGCGCAGATGGATGTTCGATGGAATTAAACTATAGAGCAGTGAACTTTGTCACCAGAGTTTGAGTCAAACGTGGTGATAACTGAACTAACTCCACGTCAGCTCTGTAAGGTAATTTCTGAACAATTCTCATCTGAGCAAGACCAATCTTCTTTTCCGTAATAGTTTTGAGTTTTGGATTTAAATATGGTTGCCATTGATGCAGACGGTATTTGATGTCCGTTTCACAACCCATATTATGATCCTACTGTAACCTCACTGGCTTGGACAGAGAAGTTTATGATTTTACAGGACTCATAAGGAACTGAGGATTTTAACAAGAATTCTAAGTCACCATTAAACCAATTTTCAGGCTATCAAAAGTAGGTAAATCTGTTCTTACCATTGCTGTTGGATGTACAGGTGGTCAACACCGTAGTGTAGCTTTTGCGCATCGTCTAGCTCAAGATTTGAAAAATGATTGGACGGTAAATGAAACACATCGTGATAAGGATAGACGTAAGGAGACGGTGAATCGTTCATGAAAAAACCAAGAATTACAGTAATAGGTGGGGGAACTGGTATTCCAGTTATTCTTCGTAGTTTGCGTCATAAAGATGTTGATATCACCGCTGTTGTAACTGTGGCTGATGATGGCGGTTCTTCAGGAGATCTGCGTGATATTATGAAACTAACTCCTCCAGGGGATTTGCGTACGTTTTGGTTGCTATGAGTGATATGCCTAAACTTTATGAACGCGTTTTCCAATATCGTTTTGATCAAACTGATGGAGCTTTAGCTGGTCACCCACTTGGAAACCTGATTATCGCTGGAATCTCAGAAATGCAAGGGTCTACCTATAATGCTATGCAGCTTTTAACGAGAGTCCACGTTACAGGTAAAGTGTTATCCTGCCAGCTGAGACTGCTCCTAACCCTTGCACTAGCCGTTTTCAAGATGGACATGAAGTAGCAGGTGAGAGTAGTATTGCCCAGTATGATGGTATGATTGAGCGTGTCTATGTGACCAACACCTACAATGAAGAGGTGCCTAAGGCAAGTCGTAAGGTTGTTGATGCCATTATGAATAGTGATATGATTGTACTAGGCCCTGGCTCTCTTTATACATCGATTTTGCCAAATCTGGTTATACCAGAGATTCGTCAAGCACTTTTAGAGACCAAGGCTGATGTCACTTACATTTGTAATATTATGACTCAGTATGGAGAAACGGAGCAATTTTCAGATGCTGACCATGTGGCGGTTCTCAATCGTCATCTTGGCTCTGATGTTATTGATAATGTTTTGGTTAACATCAAGAAGGTTCCTCAGGAATACATGGCTAGTAATAAATTTGATGAATACCTTGTTCAGGTTGAGCATGATTTCGAGGGTTTACGTTGTGAAGCAAAAACAATTGTTTCTTCTAATTTTCTGCGACTTGAGAACGGAGGTGCCTTCCACCATGGCGATTTGGTAGTGGAAGAGCTTATGCATCTAGTGAGGAAGAAGTCATGAGTTTCACGATTAAGGTTAAAGAAGAGACAATTGCAGTCTCGAGTAAAGATATAGCGGAATTGTCGGCATTGATTAAGATGTCTGGTTCCGTTGGTTTAACGAATCAAGGACTGACTCTCTCTATTTCGACAGAGAATGCAAAAATTGCTCGTCATATCTACCAGTTGATAGAAAATCGCTACCATTGCAATCCTGAATTGAGACATTATAACAAGACTAATCTCAAGAAAAATCGTGTTTACACTGTCTTTGTTGCTGAGAATGTCAATGACATTTTGTCTGATTTACAATTAGCAGATTCTTTCTTCGGCTTTGAAACAGGCATTGAAACGTCAATAATGGAAGATGACGAGGCTGGAAGGTCCTATTTACGGGGGGCCTTTTTGGCAACTGGAACGATACGCGATCCTGAAAAAGGCCGTTATCAATTGGAAATCTTCTCTGTCTATCAGGACCACGCAGAAGATCTAGCCTCTCTCATGAAAAAATTTATGCTTGATGCCAAGGTTTTGAGCCATAAAAATGGTTTTGTAACCTATCTTCAAAAAGCTGAGGATATTATGGATTTTCTCATCGTTATTGGTGCCATGACTTCTAAGGAGATTTTTGAAGAGGTCAAAATTATGAGGGAGACCAGAAATGACCTCAATCGTGCTAATAATGCTGAGACAGCTAATATTGCTAGGACAATTAGCGCTAGCATGAAAACAATTAATAATATTATCAAGATTATGGATACGGTTGGCTTGGAGGTTTTACCAGTTGAACTGCGTCAAATTGCCCAACTCCGTATTGCTAATCCAGATTACTCTATCCAGCAAATCGCAGATAGTATAGAACCTCCTCTAACCAAGAGTGGTGTCAACCATCGTCTCAGAAAAATAAATAAGATAGCAGACGATTTGTAAGTAGAAAGGAAGCTTTTATGGCTTGTGGCTTGTACAACGATTTTAGTAGGTAAGAAAGCCTCATATGATGGCTCTACCATGATTGCACGTACTGAAGATTCTCAATCAGGCGTTTTTACGCCCAAAGAGTTCCTAGTAGTGACCCCTGAAGACCAACCACGTCATTATCAGTCTGTGCTTAGCAAGTTTTCAATTGATTTGCCAGATAATCCTTTACGTTATACCTCTGTACCAGAGATGCATGGTAAAGACGGTATCTGGGGAGAGGCTGGTATTAACTCAGCTAATGTTGCCATGAGTGCAACAGAAACAATCACCACCAATGCGCGCGTACTCGGTGCAGACCCTCTTGTTAAAGATGGTTTTGGAGAAGAGGATATGTTAACATTGGTCTTGCCTTATATCAAAACTGCGCGTGAAGGCGTCCTTCGCTTGGGTGAACTCCTTGAAACTTATGGCACATATGAGTCAAATGGTATTGCTTTTGCAGATACTGAGGAAATTTGGTGGTTAGAAACAATTGGTGGTCATCATTGGATTGCCAGACGTGTTCCAGACGATGCCTATGTTACAAACCCAAACCAACTTGGTATCGATCATTATGAGTTTGAAAATCCAGACGACTATTTAGCCTCACCAGATATCCGGAACTTTATCAATAAGCATCATTTGGATTTAACCTATTCTAACGAACACTTTAATCCACGTTATGCTTTTGGTAGCCAACGAGATAAGGATCGTCATTATAATACACCACGCGCTTGGGCTATGCAGAAATTTTTGAACCCAGAAAAGGACTATGATCCAAAATCATTCTTCATTCCATGGTGCCAAAAACCTTACCGTAAAATTACAGTTGAAGATGTTAAATACGTTTTGAGTCTTCATTACCAAGATACGCCTTATGATCCTTATGGACCTCAAGGAGACGCTATGAGTCAACGCCAATTCCGTCCAATCGGTATCAACCGTACTAGTCAAACAGCTCTCTTGCAAATGCGTCCTAACAAACCATCAGAAACGACAGGAATTCAGTGGTTAGCCTATGGATCAATGCCATTTGGTACAATGGTGCCATTCTGGACTCAAGTCGGAACGACACCTGCTTATTTCCGTCAAACAACAGATAAGGTTGATACAGGTAATTTTTACTGGAGCAACCGTTTGATTGCTGCAATCTGTGACCCGCATTTCCAACAGCATGAAGCAGATTTGGATGATTATGTCGAAACTACTATGGCACTTGGACATGCCATGATTAATCGTGTAGATACTGCTTTGGCAAATGATGAAAGTATTGATTTTGAAACTGAAAATCAAAAGATTAGTGACCAGATACAGTTAGAAACAGATAAACTATTGGCAAAAGTTTTAGATGATGCAAGTAATTTGATGACTAATCGTTTTTCTATGGGTGATTAAAGTTATCAGCCTTTCCACGAACTAACTCCAAAAGTTGAACAGATCTAACTTTTGAAGTGTTACATAGGAAAATTGACTTATGAAGATAAAGTTCCAAATATATGAACTGAGAAAGCAAGGAAAAAGCTTTAAACGACTTTCAAATCAATTTGGGGTGAACATTTCTGATCCAAAGTACATGGTGAAATTAATTGACCGTTATGGAATAAACATCGTCAAAAAGGGAAAGATTCGTTATTATTCTCCTAAATTCAAACGAGAAATGTTTGATGAAAGTTCTACTTGAAGGTTGTGCTCAACAAAGTGTTTATCTGGACTATGGGCTCTCAAATCAAGGATTGCTTAACAATTGGATAGCACAATACAAGAAAAATGGGTATATTATTGTTGAGAAAACAAGAGGGAGACCGCCTAAAAGGGATGTAAGCAAAAGAAGAAATCTGAAGAGATGACAGAGCTAGAGCGACTTCAAGAGGAGAATGAACGCTTACGTACCGAGGTGGCTTACCTAAAAAAAGTTAAAAGAGCTAGAAGGCAGGGACGAAGCCTTACAGCGAGAAAGTCAGAGATAATTAGAGAAATAGTCACAAGAGGATTTCGACTAGATTTACTTCTGGAAACAGCTCGTTTACCGCAATCAACTTACTACTATCAGGAGAAGAGACTGGGTGGGCTTGATAAAGATAAAGAGCTTAAAGCTGAGATCATCAAGATATTGTGACTTACTGGAAATGTGGTAACGTCTGATGAAAGCTGCTGCTGGTTTTAGTGCTCAGAATTCGTCGTAAACGGAAAGTACTCTTCATATCAAGGAAAGATTGGCAAGAAATCAGGAAATCTCATTCGACGCCAGTTTGAAGCATCAAAACCAATGGAAAAGTGCGACACAGATGTGACAGAGTTTGTCATTTCAAGTAGCTAACAGGGGTAGTTATATCAACACCGTATTCTCATCGCTTTTTATAGTGGGTAAGGGATTCATCCTTCCATGTCACGTAAAGGGAACAACCCATACAACGACATGATGGAGTCTTTCTTTTGCCTTCTGAAGTCTGAGATGTTTTATGGTTATGAGAAGACGTTTAAGTCGCTTGAGCAATTGGAACAAGCTATTGTAGACTATTTTGATTATTACAACAACAAACGAATTGAGGCAAAACTAAAAGGACTTAATCCTGTACAATACAGAACTAAATCCTTCGGATAAATTAATTGTCCAACTTTTTGGGGTCAGTACAAAAAGGCTTTTTTCGTAGTCTGAACATTATTTGTTTTCTTTATCCAGTTTCGATAGGAGCTGATAAAGCGAAATAAAGAAGAAAAGATTGAGTGAAATGAGAAGTCCTGACGCCCATGGTAAATCACTCTCTAAAGTTCGAAGAGGTGAGTTCCAAGCAAAGTGTGAGGCAAAGGCACCACAGGCATAGAATATACCAATAAGACGATATTTTTGATGAATGAGTTTTTGATGTGAACGCCATATCAAGACAAGCCCCATAGCAAGGAAGGATGTGTAAAGCCAGTGGGACGACATTGCCCCAATACTGCGACCAAGAATTCCCGAAATCGTATAAGAAAAACCATCAGGCAAATCTGAAAGGATATATGAAAAATCCTCACTAATCTGAAAACCAAGACCTGCTGTAATAGCAACGAGTAAGAGTCCTTTGTAACTTTTTGTAGGAACCATATAGACAGCAAAGATAAATGCTGCTAGTTTGAGAGGCTCCTCAACCAGTGGGGCCATTATAGCATCCTCAAAGCGGTAGAAGAAATTCTTTGAAGAAAGATGGGCAGTCACCCATTCATGGGAAAAAGTATTAGCATAACCTGCCAACCAACCTGTAATAAAGAGTCCGCTAATTAGAGCAAATACGAGAACAAGTGGTTTCACCTGCCATTTCTTGCCTAAGAACCGAATCAGAAATATTGCTGGAATGATGTAGGAGAAGGCAATGAGAGTTGATAGCCCGATAATTCCATAAGACGAACCAGATAAAGTACCTGAAGTGTATGATTGTGTATCATAGGTCAGGCCTATAGCTGAAAGCAATAAAAAAAGATATAGCGTTAATTTACGAACCATGTATAACCTACTTTCAAAATGATACCTCCAGTATATCAAATTATTCTTTCTTTGAAATATTTCATATTTAGGGACTTGCAAAATAAAATTAATGCTGATATACTTAACCAGTAAACTATTAACTGGTTAAGTATATTGAAAGGAATATCATGAAAAAGAAACGCATTTTTGGCATAGCAGGATTGGCAGCTGTTGTTCTAGCTGCTAGTGCAGGTATTTATTATACGACTAGTCAACACGATTCAAAGGGGAATGGTGATTTGAAGGTTGTAACGAGCTTCTACCCTGTTTATGAATTCACCAAGCAGGTGGTTGGAGATGAGGGAGAGGTGTCTTATCTTATCCCTGCAGGTAGTGAGGCCCATGATTTTCAGCCTTCTACTAAGAATGTTGCTGATATTGAGAAAGCAGACCCTTTTGTCTACTTAAATGAGAATATGGAAACATGGGTTCCCAAGATTGAGAAAACCATTAATACCAAAAATACTAAGGTTATCGAGGCAAGTAAAGGAATGGTTCTTTTGCCTGGTACAGAGGAAGAAGATCATGATCACGGTGGTGAAGAACATCACCATGAGTACGATCCCCATGTTTGGCTCTCACCAAAACGTTCTCAAAAATTAGTGAAAACTATTAGGGATGGTTTGATTGCTCAACATCCAGATAAAAAAGCAGTATTTACGACCAACGCAGAAAAATATCTAAAAAAATTACAAGCTTTGGATAGGAGGAGTACGAGCGTTGAGTCATACAAACACAGAAGAGTTTTGTTACACAGCTGCAGCCTTTGCCTACCTTGCTTTAGATTACGGTTTTGACCCCAAGTGCTAATTTCTGGGTGTTTCAGCTGAATCTGATCACATCTGCAAAACACGTATCGCTAGCCTTTTCCTAAGTATGTCAAAGAATATGACATTAAGTATATCCACTTTGAGGAAAATGCTTCAAGTAGCGTTGCCAAAACCTTAGCTAATGAAGTAGGAGTTAAGACAGCAGTTTTAAATCCAATTGAATCACTAACTAAGGAACAGTTGAAAAAAGGTGAAGATTATGTCAGGGTTATGACTGAGAACCTAAGAATCTTCGTTTAACAACAGATGTTGAAGGTAAAAGCTATCCAACCTGAAACAGGAAGGCGATGACAAAGAAAACTGTTCAAAATGGTTTACTTTGATGATAAAGATGTTAAAGACAGAAAACTGTCAGATTGGTCAGGTGAGTGGCAATCGGTTTATCCCTTCCTTAAAGATGGTACATTAGATCAAGTATTTGAATACAAATCTCTATTAAATAAGGATAAAACAGCACAAGAGTACAAAGAGTACTATACTAAGGGATACCAAACAGATGTTTCTAAAATTGCTATTGATGGTAAAAAGATGACCATGACTTTCACAAAGAATGATGGAAGTAGCGTGACACACACTTATCGTTATGATGGTCATAAGATTTTGACTTATGCTTCTGGTAAAAAAGGTGTTCGTTATCTCTTTACGACAACTGACAGTCAAGCAGCAGATAATCCTTACCAGTATGTCCAATTTTCTGATCATCAAATAGATCCAACAAGTGCAGCACATTTTCATATTTTCTTTGGTAATAGTAGCCAAGAAGAAATTCTAAAAGAAATGGACAACTGGCCAACTTACTACCCTGGAAAACTTAGCGGCTTTGAAATTGCACAAGAAATGGTCAGTCACTAAGGTTATTAAATCACTCATTTTGAGTGATTTTTATTTTCACCATTTATTTCTTTAAGATATTAGAAAAATGACTAGTATAATTATTTTAAAAATAAGACTTTCAATGAAAGTATTTCTAAGAGAAATCATGTAAAATTATTAAATAATTACTACTTTTTCACCTTTTAGTGGTACAATGATATTATGATTTTCAGATAATCAGGAGAGACCTATGAACCAGTATTTAGTAGCGATACACTATATTCAACTGCTTCAAGCAGAACTTAATATTCTTAATCGTGATGCACGCTTGCTTTGTGATCTCAAGATTGATCCCAATCTTGCTAAACGTGAGCTTGCTGATTTAAAAGTATCTATCTAAATTATCTGATAAAAACCTTTATATCGAAGGTACAATCTGGTATCAACCAAGTTTATTTGCTAATATCGATCAAAATTTAGGGGTTATTGATGACTGGCTTAAGGAATTAGATGACTTCTTTGAATTTAGTTACGGTACAACAGTCTACACTGTTTTGAAAGAGAACGAAAATCGAAGTTATGACTTATTGCTTGGTCTTTATAGCCGTCTTGAATACGTTATCTCAGATATAAAAAATTGCCGTTAGATTGCTAATGGCTTTTGATATGTCAAGAAATTTAGTTTATGCTTTTAAATATCAAATAATCTAATAAAAATAATGTTAAGTTAAAGAAAAATAATAACTAAGTGAGTAAACACTGAGTTGAAATTGTGAGGCTTTTTAAGTATTATTTTTGGAGCTTTGCTTCGCTGAGCCTTATAGGTTTTTATATTCTTTAAATGGTTTAATTTCCTTATTTTTAGAGGGAACTTCCAGTTCTTGAAGTAAACCATTATTCTAGTCAAGTATCCCTTCCTCAGTAAAGAAGGATGGTATTTATAATGTCCAAGATATAGTAGTGAAACTAATAGCTACGATATTGATCTGAGAGTGACAAATGAGGGAAATAAGGTTATTCAAACCCATATCTTTGAATGTAAAAATAACTATGCTAATAAAATAAAACTCACAAACATGTTTAGTTTGTGAGTTTTATTTACCAAAGTCTAATAGCTTTTGCATGAGGAGTGAAGCAACACTAATTAATAGCCAACATATCCCTCCCACTAATAGAGCAGATCCCCCTTTAGTAATTAGTTTTTTGAGATTTGTTTGGTAACCGATAGCTGTCATAGCCATGATAATCATGAATTTTGAAAGGTCTTTTAAAGGATTGAAGATAGCGGATGGGACACCCATAGACATCGTTATGGTTGTAACGAGTGAAGCCAACGGAACCAAAGGATGAAGTTTGGAATTGCTTTGGTCAGAGAAAACCTTTCCTGTGTATTATCTTTTTTTGACTGCCAAATAGAGAGTCCTAGAGTAATAGGAATGATAGCAAGTGTCCTTGTTAATTTGACAATCGTTGCCTGTTCTAGGATGGATGTTCCATGTAAGCTATCCCATGAACTAGCGGTAGCAGTTAGAGAGGATGTATCATTAACAGCTGTTCCAGCAAATATAGCAAAGCCCTGATTACTGAGGTCTAACCAAGAGCCTAAGTGGGGAAAAAGTAGAGCTGCCAAAATGTTGAAAAAGAAAATAACAGAGATTGCGGTTGCAATGGACCCATCTTTGTGCCTTGCTAACAAGTGCAGTGCCGTAAGCCATGGAGACACCACGCTAGATGATCCAACTCCTGCCAAAGTTGCGTTCACTATCTAATTTAAACGCTTGGTGGACGAAATAGCGCAATCAGTGCCGTAGTAATGGTAGCTAAAAATAATGGGCAGAGATGTTAAACCAAGGTTGAAGACTTGAGAAAGACGTCATCCAAATCCAAGAAAGAACAACTGCGGTGTGCACATTTCTTTTTCGATGAATTGCATCCCACTATGATTTATAGGTAGACTAGCTTAATAAGAGTCCGATAAAAAGTCCAATGACCGGTCCACCAATAATAATAGGAAATAAGTTTCCAAGATACCAAGCTATGAGTGCTATAAGTATTGAAATGCTTATTCCAGGTAAGATTCTTTTATTTTCATTAAGTTACCCCTTAAAAACTTGACTATATTATAGCTTAACTATAAATATGATGTAAAGGTGACTTCTGCCTTATCTCCCAAGCAACAAATAGGTAGAGAAGGTTGAGTGGTTTCAGTGATAGAACAGCATTGAAATATTATAATCTGCGAAGGGAGGGCTGTATGTATCGTCATTTTAGCAGTATTTTGTTTTTATCGGCGCTTTTACTCCTGTCTTTACCTCTTCTTTGTGTTGGCTTTTACAACAGACAGAAAGAATGATAATAGTGTCACTGCTAAAGCTGAAACTGCCGTTTGCAATCAAACTACGACAGCTTTTATTGATAGTATCGGTGAGACTGCAGAGACAGATTGGTCAAGACTTTGCAATATCTCATGCTTCTGTTTTAATTGCTCACAATTCTAGAATCAAATTCAGGTCAGTCAGGTTTGAGTCAAGCTCCTTGTCACAACTTCTTTGGTGATTAAGGGTTCTGGCAATGGGAACTCTGTTACAATGCGTACTCTGGGAAAGATGGAGGTGGAGATACTTTACGAGATTGACGAGGCCCTTTCGTTCATATGGAGTCTGAGTGATCTAGCAGATTGTCCTGCTTTGATGACGTCATCTACTTATTCAGGTGCGAAATCAAATACAAGTAGCTATACGTGATGCTGTACCTCAGGCACCACAGGAACTCTATGCTACAGATAGTTCATATATGCTTCTAGGTTAAATAGCATTATTGCATACTATGGTCTTACTATCTACGATCAAGCTCCGGTTACTCAGAGCAGGTTCAAGTGTGGCGGTCTTGTTTGGAATGCTTATAGAGGATCATACAGATCGTTTGAGACCTTATCTATCGATGAGGCTTGGGCAAGATATAAAAATTATAAATAAAAAGAGTCGAAATGAACTGCACCCCAAAAGTTAGACAGAAAAAATCTAACTTGGGGTGTTTTTATTATGAAATTGACTTGTGAAGATAAAGTTAAAATACATGAATTGAGAAAACAAGAGGGAGACCGCCTAAAATGGGACGTAAGCGTAAGTATTATTCGTATCAAGGAGAGGTTGATCAGAGAGCGGAAAACCTTATTCAACGCCAATTTGAGTCAATCAAATCAATGGAAAAGTGCTATACGAATGCTACAGAGCTTGCCATTCCAGCAAGTAGCCAAAACTCTATTTATCACCAATTTTGAGATGGTTTTAACAGCAGGTATCACCTACAATCTTTCTACTTCGCCCAACTTAGCACAAGTAAAAATGATGTTGGAACAAGCCTTCACAGAGGAGCATTATGAAAATACAATTCTCCATAGTGACCAGGGATGGCAATACCAACATGATTTCTATCATCACTTTTAGGAGGAGAAAGGAACCAGCCATCTATGTCACGTAAGGAAAATAGTTCAGATAACGGCATGATGGAATCTTTCTTTGGCATTCTTAAGTCTGAGATGTTTTATGGTTATGAGAAGACATTAAAGTTAATTGAGCATTTGAAACAAGCTATTGTAGACTATATTAATTATTACAACAACAAACGCATTAAGGTAAAATTAAAAGGACTCAGTCCTGTGCAATATAGAACTAAATCCTTCGGATAAATTAATTGTCTAACTTTTTGGGGTCAGTACAAAAGGGCTCTTTTGTGACGATAAAATTCCAACCTCATGTGGTGGGACTAAGTAGCTCTTATATTAGTTATCAAAAGTGACCTCCTTAACAAGGTTGTCTAAGAATTTTTCTCCCATTTTAGAGAGAGTAGCCTTTTCATGTTTCAAGTATACAATATCGATTTCATCATCAATATCTAGTGGAATAGAGACGATATTGTCACCATTTAAAGTACTATTTTAAGATACCAGTGGCAATTGTGTATCCATCCAAACCAATTAATAGGTTAAAA
>BNJS01002483.1_pt1 | contig 15103 bp, 28 predicted proteins | sample 8540461 | NCBI WGS metagenome assembly BNJS01 (sample SAMD00202454, study PRJDB9452) | human saliva metagenome | isolation source: human saliva | place: Japan
TAAATTTTATGCTAAATCCTTAAAAATGAGCAATTTTGTTGTCAGTTAAGTGTTGCTACTGCATTGAGCACCTTCGGGATAATAATATCTCAGAATTTTGCTTAGTCGGTCGATAAACTGATGATACATCGGTTTTTAGCTGTAATATACTGATAAATAATCGGATCAAGTGTTCTGCCGTTCAGCCATATCTCGTTTAATAAGTCGGATAATTCGAGATATTCATCATCGTATCTACATACGCTTTGTATCAATTGGTTCGTAAACGTTCATCTTCTAGATTAATTCCTTCAATTAAGTCACGTCTTTTTGGCTCTTGGTGAATAGTTCTGTCGCTTCTTGTTTGATTTTCATAATCATAGATTGGCTCATCAATCGATTCGAGTTTTAATTTATTCATATGTTTCAGTTAACAAGTCCGTATCAAATGCAAAGGATGGTATAGTTTGTTTTAAACGTTCTTCAAAGGCTATCATTTGGTCTTTATAATAGAAATCTTGGTCATTTTACAATACTTAATTCTGGAAACGGTATAAAATCTTTTCTAGTATGGTTTTCCACTAGAACCACCGTTCTCAATAACAATCGGCTTCTTTTCATAAATTACTCTTTATCAACGTATTTGGCTTTTTAAGGCTAAGTGTTCCTCATATGTTTTTGCAAAATACTTCTTTTGTTTTGAATATCTGCTACAGAGTATTGATAATCAGTTTGAGGCTGGATCGATAGCCGTTAATTGCTTCTTCACTTGGACTATTGGACCGGGACCCGTTTCCTCTATTTCTATGTGATTTATATGGAGGTGTTACTTCTAAATCTTTTAATGTCACCACTTCTTTATGTTTCCCTGGCATAAAGATTGGAATATCCGTTTTTATCATATTTTTGTGAGCGATTGTGAAACACTCGCAATTTTTACGATGTTAATTTATATCCTTCTTTTCCAACAAAAGGCTATTGTTAAAATCTCATTAACATTATATTTTCCTTGTTTTTTGCATAATATTTGATAAGACACTGTCTGTTTTGATTTCTTCGATAGTCATTTTATTGAGGTTTTCGTTTCATCTGCATCATAAGTCGTAGGGATAAGTAACCTTCTAGGATATCGAACATTTTGTGCTTTTGGCATCTTTAAATAAACGTGGAATTTTTTGCTAATTGATCGATGAAGCTTGTTCTTGCGTTTATTCATGATATCATCTTTCAGATGTTTCGTAGATTTTTCCACTTCTTCGGCAATTTCTGTTAAAGTTTCACCTTCATGCGACTACTTTTGTTTACTGGTTTATCTTTCCTCCATCTTCGTTGCCCTAAATTTCATCAGTGTCATAGCTGCAGAATGGTTGAGTAAAATCCCGCTTTCAGTCTGCAACATAAATTTAATATAAAATTAAAATTTTTGCATTCGAGATTAATTATTCCTATCTTCAATATTTTGTGATTTGTTCTAGAAGATCCTAGTTTAGGAATTTCCACTTCGACTGTTTGTGTTTGTTTACGTCTACTGGTTTCAATGATTTTGAGAAACATAATAATAACCATATACTCCTAAGGACTAATAGTGTAAGGGATAATCTACTATAAAAGTCTAACTAATGTTTCGTGTGATTTTAGATTCTTTCTCGGATAGCTCTAAGTTCATCATTTTCATAGATGAATCCTGTTTTCAAGCCAACTCCTTTTTGTCATAATTCCCTCCTTTGACTTCGTTGTCGTTATACACGAATTCCTTTAATATTTGAAGACTAGGAGTTATACTAGTTGTATGTCTACAAATTCTAACAGTAGAAGACACAGATAAACGTAATAGATTTTGGCAGAGACCAGAAAGTTTTGAGACGTGGACTCAAAAGTTTGGGCGCCGAACCGAGGAGCTGCTGCCGTCTCCGCTACCCAGGAGTCAAGTCTCTATCATTCAAACGTTCCCTCCTATACGCACGTCCACTGGGAATGAGACTTGACGCTGTAGCAGAGTAAATGTAGCTAAAATAGCTACATTTTACGGAAAAATCGAGACCGATCTCGATTTTTAGCCATGAGATTTGCTTACAAAACTTTCTGGCGTCCTTGCTACTTCAGGGAGAATCCCTTCATTTCGTACCCTCTCATAAACACACGTCAAGCTGAAATGGACTGACGACGTAGCGTTAGTACTAGAAGCCATACCGGCTTCTGGTACAGAAGACGAGACCTAGGCTCAAAATTTGGGCATGAGACCGAGGGCTGCTGCCGTCCTCCGCTACTCAAGTCAAGTCCAATTTCGCTCATAAAGAAAGACACCATATCATCTATCAGGCGTCTTCCCACATCATTATTCTTCTTCATCTAGAAAAGTATTTAAAACTTCCTCAATCATATCCCATTCTTCATCAGTTTTCAATAGAGATACGTCTCTTCAATGCCATCTTCAGCTTCAACATATGAAAAATACTTGAAGTTCAACTTCTTCTCCCTCTGGAATTCCTGCTGGGTATACTAAAACATATGATTTACAAAATCTTTCTGAATCGAAAGTAAATAAAACCTCGTATGAACTTCATTTCCTTCTTCATCAATAATTGTAATATATGTTCATAGTCCATCATGTTCATGTGTATGTTCTGTCATTACATTTCCTCTTTTTCTATTTAATATTTATATCCAAATAATTTTTGTGAAATGATGACGGCTGCTAACTTATCAATGACTTCTTTTCTCTTTTTACGAAACATTCGCCTACCCTCAAGCAAGCATCCTTTCTGCTTGCATCGTTGTTAACCGTTCATCGTGAAAAACGATTGGAATTTCTAATCCTTTCTAAACTTCTGCCATATTTTTGTGAAGCTTCTGCTCTTGGTCCAGCTATATTATTCATGTTTTCAGCATACCGATAACAATCTTTTTCAACTTCGTATTCTTTAGCAATTCCTCACGGTTAAATCCAGAATTCACTTGCAACTTCATTAATCGCAATCGTTTCAACACCTTGAGCAGTCAACCTAGTGGGTCACTAATCGCTAACTCCAACCGTTTTACTGCCGACATCTAATCCCATTACTCTCATTAACAATCTCTACCGTTGAACGAGTATAATGGCGGATTAATTCTTCAATAATTTCATCACGCTCTCGTGACGTCTTACTAGATTTCCTAGCATCACGATGTCGAGGAATATAAGCTGGATCTCCAGATAATAAGTAACCTACTAATTTGATTCACGGCATCATAACCTTTTTCGTTTAATGCATCATAAACAATCGTTAGTGTCTCTTGCACTGTTTTCATCTTTATCATGAAAGTTAAATAGAACTGTTTCATCCATTGAACCCATATTAACACCTCATTTCTTTTGTATCTCTCATTCTACTAGATTTTCCTTAAAACTACAATCAATTCGATAGAGATTAAACTTTCCTTATGAAGTAGAATGGATTACATCCTCTCCATTTCGATTTAGTGATTAAGCTTGAATCAAAATTCTTCTACTGCTTTAACGCAGCTGGAATACCTGCTGAATTTTTACCACCGGCTTGAGCCATATCTGGACAGCACCACCGCCACCTTGGATATATACGAAGCAATGGCTTTGATAATATCTCCTGCTTTCAATTCCTTTTTCATTCGCATCTTTAGAAACTGCAGCTAATAAATTCGCTTTTCTCCTTCGTTAGTTACAGCTACAAATACATCGCTTGCTGTTTTTGTCTCAAGTATCCGCTAATTGATCGTAATTCATTCCATATCTTTTGTTGGTAAGTGAACTGTAATGAAATGAATAGTTTCCTGCTGTAAAACAGATTCGAATAAGTCTGCTACTTCAGATTTCATTAATTTCCTTTTAGAGCTTAGAAATTTCATGTTGAAACTTCTTTTAATTCTTGTTGTAAGTGAGAAACTCGTTCTGGGGTACTATCTAATTGAACAGCTTTAACATCACTTTGCAATTTGTTTTAATAACAATTCATGTTTTGCTATTAACTCAAACGCTTCTTGACTAGTTACGGCTTCAATCCGGCGAACTCCTGCAACTACCAGATTCAGAAATAATTTTGAATAGACCGATTTCTTGAGTATTTGAAACGTGAACCCCCACCACATAATTCAATAGACCAGTTTGCAATGTTTACCATACGAACTTTATTACCATATTTTTCACCGAATAAAGCCATTGCACCTAATTTTTCCTTCTTCTAATGTAGTTTTCAATAGTCACTACATCTAAAAGCTGCTATTTTTCATTTTACAATACGTTCCATTTCAACTAATTCTTCAGCTGTTGCTTGTCCAAAAGTGGCTAAAGATCAAAACGTAAGTATCCTGGAGCTACTAATGAACCTGCTTGGTTTGCATGTATTTCCTAATACTTCTTTTAATGCTTGGTGTAATAAATGAGTTGCAGTATGGTTTTAATTAATTTAGCACGTTCTTGTTGATCACTTCTAATACATAAGTTGAGTTTAATTGCATTGGAGCAACGACATCAATTGTATATGGTTCGACCATTTGGAGCTTTCTTCACTTGAACGATGAGTTGCAACTGCTTGACCTGATTCATCTTTTAATCCACCTGGTCCAGATAATTGACCACCCATTTCTGCATAGAGATGAGTTTTGATCCGAACAACTTGTACTCTTGTGTCTTCTAGAAGCTGATTCTACTAATTCATCTTCAAATACTATAGCTTTTAATACGCCATTATCTGTTGTGCGGTCATATCCCACAAATGTACTTTCTACTGTAATATCACGTAAAACAGCTGATTGAACATTCATAGAAGTTTCTGTATTACGAGCTGCACGAGCACGTTCTTTTTGTGCTTTCATTTCAGCTTGGAATCCTTCTTCATCCACTTCATAACCATTATCACTAGCATATTCTAATGTTAATTCATAAAGGGAATCCATAAGTATCACTATGGTTTAAAGGCATTTTCACCTGATAAAACTGTTTGATTTTTGCTCTTTCATTTCAACAAATACTGTTTCTAAAATTGCAAGTCCATCATGAATAGTTTCTTGGAAACGATTTTCTTCATTTGCAATGACTTTTTGAATAAATTCAAGATTTTCAGTCACTTCTGGATAGTAACTATGCATAATACTTGCAACAGTTGGAACTAATTTTTGTTAAGAATGAACCTTGAATTCCTAAACATTGACCATGCATCACTGAACGACGAGATTAAACGACGGATAATATAGCCACGTCCTTCATTTTGAAGGTAAAACTCCGTCTACCAATCGCAAAACTTACTGCACGAATATGGTCAACATAACTTTTAAAATAAACATCTCAATCTTTTGAAACATTATATTTTTACCAGCACTTAATTGTTCTAATTGTTGAATAATTGAGCATGAATAAATCTGTTTCAAGGATTTCGTTGGAATATCTTGAATAACAGAAACTACACGCTCTAATCCCATCCCTGTATCGACGTTTTATGTGGTAATGGAGGATATGTTCCATCTGGCATATGGTTAAATTGAGAGGAATACTAAGTTCCAAATTTCTAAGTAACGTTCGTTTTCTCCTCCTGGATAGTTTTCAGGATCGTCTTCTGCTAATGTTTGATATTTTTCACCACGATCGTAGAAAATCTCAGTATCTGGTCCATGGTCCAACACCGATATCCCAGAGTTATCTTCTACTGGAATAATATGATCTTCTGGTAATCAACTTTTCCATCCACAAGTATTTTGTTTTCAGGATCTTTTTGGATAATACGTTACATATAAACGATTTGGGTCTAATGCTAACCATTTTTCACTAGTTAAAAATTCCCAAGCCCATGGAATCACTTCTTCTTTGAAGTAATCGCCGATAGAAGTTCCCCATCATTTCAAATAATGTATGGTGTCTTGCAGTGTGACCTACATTTTTCAATATCATTTGTACGAATACTCTTTTGAGCATTTGTAATTCTTGGAACTTCAGGAGTTTCTGTTCCATCAAAATATTTTTTCAAAGTAGCTACCCTGAGGTTAATCCATAATAATGTTGGATCATTTACAGGAATTAAACTTGCACTTGGATGTACCTTATGTCCTTTCTCTTGGAAGAAATCAAGATACATTTGACGAATTTCGCTACTAGATAATTTTTTTCATCTTTACCATCCTTTTCGTTTATTATAAAAATAAAAACTGCCCCATTGTTACAGGGCGTCTACCGCAGTACCACCTTGCTTACAATGAAACAGCATTTCATCCTCATTCATTCCGATAACGCAGGAAGCGTCTGTATTTCTACAAAATCAATCAGGAGCATAAATTTTGTGGTCGTTTTTCACCAGCTGAGACCTCTCTACGATTAAAAATTCTTTTTATCTGACTGGGCAATACTCATTTTAGTATAAGAAAAACTCTCACATTTGTCAAATAATTCAGTAAAAACGTATACTAAATCAGATGCTATAAATGATTCTAATGTTGGGAATGAAATGTTTTAATTATTTTGCCTATTTATTTACAGTATTATCTCAGGATTTTGTGTATAATGTTTTATCAATCCATCAGACTTTACGGTTGAAATACTAATTAAATTTCGATAATGATTTTAAGTGCCACCCTAGTATAGTATACATACAAAGTGAAGTCTTCATCTTAAACGTGCCTCATCCCCCTACGGAAAAACGGAGAAAGGCTTCCCATGGTAGCATGTATAAAATAAAGCGAAACTCGGTTTATTTTATTAGAAATTCGAGACCAAGGCTCGAAATTTATCAATAAAACAAAGGGGTTTGCTTGCGTCCTTGCTACTATAAAGGAAGTCTTTCGTAGTTTTCCACCAAAAATCTGTCCTACTTCAATTCCGCAATACACTCCTCATCCACAAGATTTAAAAACAATTCAGTAGGTCCCTTTTTGTTCAAATATTTCTAACATTTTATCCAAACGCCATAATGGTTCCCTCTTCTTCAATCTTCTAAAGAAATCAAAACATATCTCCCTCAGAGAAGAACGAAGTTCACCAGTGTAATGACTTGTCTTGTATAAAAAGACAATATAACGTGTTCCATCTGGTCCGAATCCAATCTTTAATTCCCACAAAACTCTAGCTGACTAATCGTTAAACCTGTTTCTTCTTTAATTTCTCTAATAGTCGAGATCTACAATCGATTCCATTGGTTCAACATGACCCTCAGGAAAGATTAGTCCTTGTGCATAACTCAGATTTTTCTCTTGCACTAAAAACATTTCCCTCTTGATCAGTAAATCATGCACGTATTTGTCAATTCTGTATGAACAGTACGACTCATTTTCTAACTCCCTTTCTCTTTAAAGATATTGAAGAAATTCTCCATATCCTTCTTTTTCTAAAGTCTGCCTTTGGAATAAATCTTAATGCAGCAGAATTAATGCAATAACGTAATCCACCTAATTCTTCAGGGTCCATCTGGAATACATGACCTAGGTGAGAATCCGCTTTTTTTGACTACGAACTTCTGTACGAACACGATTTAATTTATGGTCTTCTTTTTCTGTTAGTGTTGTATTTTGAATCGGTCTTGAAAATGATGGCCATCCACAACCTGCATCAAATTTATCTTTTTGAACTAAATAATGGTTCACCACTCACTACATCTACATAAATACCTTCTTCAAAAATTCATCATATTCTCCTGAAAAAGGACGTTCTGTTGCTTCATTTTGCGTCACTTCATATGAATTTCTGTTAATCGTTGTTTTAATGCTTCTTTTGAAAAATTCTGACATTTTTCTTTCTCTAATCTTCAAACTTCCACTTTGATTGATGTGGATCTTGAATTCGTTTAAATAATTTTTCCAAATCTTTGATTGCTTAAATGAACTAATACAGGTCTACCATGCGGGCAATTATATGGATTTTTACATTTTGCTAGAATCCACTAATAATTGTTCCGCTTCAGAGCGTTGTTAAACGATGATTCGCCTTTATCGAACCTTTACAGCTCATCATAATAGCAGTTGCTTTCCGTAACTGAGCAACCGTTGCTTTTGATTCGAGAGAATTAAATCAATAATCTCTTCGATAATTTCTCTTTCTTCTCCCCTGTTTCATCCAACTAGGATGGGATTAATTTGAAAAGTATGTGTGCCAAAATGGTTTCGATTTCGATGCCAAATTCACGAATTAGTTCTAAAGATTCTTGTAATTTTAGCGCTTCTTTTTTGAAAACTCCATAACAATCGGAATCATTAAGGATTGACTCACTGGCGCTACTTCTCCAATAGAAACTTTAAAAATTTCATATTTAATCCGTTCTTGAGCAGCATGTTGGTCAATCATGTATAACCCTTTTTCATTTTGCGCAAAATAAATACGTCCCATGCATTTGTCCAAAATAATGCAATTCTGGAAAATCAGTTTCAAAAATTTTTCTTCATCCAATTCTTGAGATAATTTCCAATAATTCGCTTTTTCTTGGTGAAAATCTATTCTGCAATCTTCACAGCCCTTCTTTGTTATGAGCCGTTATTTGAACTGGAATTTCCCTGTTAGTTTTTCAGAAGTTTCTTCCAGTAATAAACTCTCTTCAGTTTCTAAAAGGTAGCTCTTCAGAACTTTCAGCTTCACTCGTATACGAAAAGGTCTCATCCTCTTGTATCCACTCACTAGAATTTCAACTCGAATGGACGGTTGAATAGGTTTTTAAGTCAAGTTTAACGTTTCTTGTTCCACTACCGGTCGAGCAGTTGTCGACTCCGTTGTTTTTCGTTTAAACGATAAATCTTCAGATGACTCTGGAATTCGTTGAACCCTTGAACTGAGTATGAGTTGCTTTTTGAATTAAAGCTGACAATTCTATTTTCCTTACTAATACGTACTTCTTGCTTGGTTGGATGACATTGACAGTCGACTAATTGGAAATCCATTTCAATATCAATTACTGTAATTGGAAAACGTCCCACCATTAAAGGTAGAGCCATATCCTGTCACAATCGCTTTAGAAATGGCAATATTGCGAGATTGAACGTCCATTGATAAAAATTGAAATATAATTTCGATTGGATCTTATTAATTCTGGTAAAAGTATAATACTGACTTTGAAATCATCATCTTCCCCACTAAATGCTAACATTTTTACGAGCATTGGTGGGACCTAAAGTACCTGCAATGGCTTGACGTAAGTCACCATTACCTGCAGTTCGAATTAATTCATTTCCTTCATTTCTTAAAATAATGGAAATTTCTGGATGACTTAAGAAATTTTACTCACAACATCTGTAATATGAGCAATTTCCGTTTGAAGTGTTCGAACAAATTTCAAACGAGCAGGAGTAATATAAAATAAATCTGAAAACTTCAATGGTCGTCCCTTTTAATGGAGTACTTGAGTTTCTTCTACAATAGTTCCTGACTCAACTTTTAACTGAGGTTCCCTACGTCTTCTCCTGTTGAAGTCGTTAAAGTCACTTTTGAAACGGCCGTAATACTCGCTAAAAGCTTCTCCTCTGAATCCTAATGTTTTTAATGCGAAATAATTGTTCCAGCGAATAAATTTTTACTCGTTGTATGACGGCGAATCGATAAGACAGCATCTTCACGACTCATTCCTGAACCATTATCGGTTATTCGAGATCAACTTTAATCCTGCTTCTTTAATTTCAATGACAATTCTTGTACTACCAGCATCTACTGCATTTTTCCAATAATTCTTTGACAACAGATGACGGTCGTTCAATCACTTCCCCTGCTGCAATTTGATTGGTTAATAAAAGCACTTAATTCTTTAATTTTTCCCCATAGACTCACCCTTTCAGTCTTGTTTGCCATTGGTCGATGAGTGCAACGCTTGAAGTGGCGTTAAATTCATCACTCAGACAGATTTTTATCTCCTCTAATAGCTTCTTGATCGAGATTGCTTGTAAATAAATCCAATTGTTCTGTTTCGACACGTGGAACTTTAACAGTAGCACTACTTTCTACAATTTCCACTTCAGCCTTTTTCCACTGGAGCGTCTTCTTGAAGATTTACATTCGCTTGCGAATTAGTTTCTAAAATCGTTAAAATATTTTCCGCATGACGTAATAATGATGACGGTAATCCAGCTAATTTAGCGACATGAATTCCATAACTCTTATCTGCTGGCCCTTCCATAATTTTATGAAGAAGACCACTTCACCATCTTTTTCAATCGCACCAACATGAACATTTTTAAATCCTCATGCGTATCACTTAAAAGCTGTTAATTCATGATAATGAGTTGAAAAAGGACTTTTCGCAGTTAAATGTTCATGAATATGTCCAATAATAGCATGAGCAAGAGCCATCCCGTCATACATAGCTGTTCCTCTTTCCGATTTCATCAAATAATAATAAACTTGTTGGATCAAGCTTGACGTAATGCTGTATTGGTTTCCATCATTTCTACCATGAAGGTACTTTGACCAGAATTAAATCATCTGCCGCTCAATTCGTGTAAAGATTTTTGTAAAAATTGGAATTTTTGCACTTGTCGCATGGAACAAAGCAACCAATTTGAGATGAGAATCACACTAAAGCGTCAACTGCCTCATACGTTGATTTCCCAGACATATTTGGTCCTGTAATTAATAAAATAGCTGGTCTTCTGGCGACATTTTGAATCGAATTAGGGAACATAGCTAGAACGTCCCATCACTTTTTCAACAACTGGGTGACGACCATCAGATAATTTCTAACGAACGATCCATTAATGAAATCATAGGTCTTGTTAATTGATACGCTTCACTCACGGTGACTAAACGACTGCAACTTACATCAATGGTTGCGACTGCTTTTTGCTAATTCTTGTAATTGCTCCGTATAAGTTTTCACTTCTTCACGAACAGCCACAAATAATTCATATCTAGTAAACTTGATTTCTCTTCAGCTTCTAAAAATCAACACTTCTTTTTCTTTTTAATTCAGGGTGTAATAAAACGTTCTGCATTACTTAATGTTTGTTTTCGTTCATAACGACTATCATCTAACTGAGAAAGATTTGATTTTTGTCACTTCGATATAATACCCAAACACTTTTATGTGTAACTAATTTTTAGAGACTTTAATTCCTGTAACTTCTCGCTCTGTTTGTTGTAATTGGGCAATCCATTCTCCCATGTGCCATTGTTTCGCGGTAAAGGTCTAGTTTTTCATGATAGCCTTTTTAATAATATTTCCATCTGATAAAGATACCGGAGCATCTTCATCAATTGCTCTTTCAATACGCTCATATAATTCTGGAATCGCATGTAATTGTTGTTTTTAACTTTTGCCATTTCGGATGATTCAAACTATCTGCAATCGCTCTAAAAACAGGAACTTTCGCTAATGTTTGTTTTTAATTGTAATAAATCTCTCGCGTTAGCTTGATTCAAATGAAACTTTCCCAACAATTCGCTCTAAATCATAGACACCTTTTAACGCTTCAATAAAATCTATCCGTTCAAAATAATGTTGTGTCAAACTTTCTACTAAATCATGTCGTTCTTTCAATATCAGTTTGAAGCACTAATGGTTTTTCAATCCATTGCTTTTAATAAACGAGCACCCATTGCTGTTTGAGTTTCATCTAGAACCAATAGTGAACCTTGTTTTTGCTGCGTACAGATCGTATTCGTTAACTCTAAGTTTCTTTTCCTTCATAGTTCATGAATAAGTAAAAATCTCGTTCGTAATAACTCGCCTTTTTGAAGGTGAGTAAAACTTTTCTTTTTGAGTTTTTCGCTAAATAAGATAATAAACCTTCCAGCACTTCATAGACATCTTCCCTGTTCGATATCTTCTAATAACGCATCAAAACTTCCTTTTTGAATGTCTTCAGTTAGCTAAGCTAGATGGTAAAATATCAAAATACAAGCACATTTCTTCTAATGCTTCCGAAGAAAAATCTCCAACTTTCACTAATTCTCTCGTTTTTAAACTCGAACATTCACTACGAACTTCTTCCATTGATTGAACACAAGTTCCTTTTAATTCCCCTGTCATAACATCGACATAGCCTAAAAGCATAAAATCTTGCATAATGAGTTTTTAATGCTACTAAATAATTATTAGCATGTTGTTGAGAATATTCCGTATACGTCCCGGCGTTAAAACTTGAACAACATCTCTTTTGACCATACCTTTAGTAAATTTAGGGTCTTCTAATTGCTCACAAATCGCAACTTTCTTTCCATATTCAATTAATGTTCGAATATATTCTTTAGCAGAATGATGAGGAACTCCACACATCGAGTGGATCTTCTGCATTTTTATTTCTACACGTTAATGTAATTTCTAATAGACAGTGCAGCTTCTAGCGCATCATCATAAAATAATTCATAAAAAAATCTCCCAAACGATAAAACAATAAACAATCCGGATATTGTTCCTTGATTGAAAAATATTGTTCCATCATGGGCGTTCTCTTCGTTTTTGAGGCATTCGTAAAATTTTCTCCTTTACTATTCCATAAATGGTTGATCGGGTGAAATTTTTAATAGGTAAAATTTTCTTTCACTTTTCCCGTTGCATCATCACATTCAATAAAACAAGCGGATAATTGAATCTCATCAGGATCGAGACACTTCGAATCTTGTTGGTAATTGGTTTAAAAATTTACCGATAATCGCTTCTCTTTCCATTCCTAAAATTCCATTATAAGGGCCTGTCATACCAACATCACACATCACAGCCGTTCCCTGAGGTAAAATACGGGCGTCATTCGTTTGTACATGCGTATGCGTTCCAATGACCTGTCACTTTTTCATCTAAAAACCAATTACATTGCTTCTCACTTGTCACTTCGCATGAAAATCCACAAAAATAATGGGCGTTCTCTTGAGCTATTTCAATGAGTGACTGAATGACTTGGAATGGATCGTCTAATGTATTCATAAACACACGACCTTGTAAAAGTTAATCACACAAACTTCCATGATTACACTTCACAAATACCATTCCTTGCCCTGGAACTCCTACTGGATAATTCGCTGGACGAACCATCTTCTTTGCATCATCAATAAATTCAAAAATATCACGATTATCAAAAGCATGATTACCTAATGTCACAACATCTGCACCAGCCTGTAATAATTGCTTATAAATTTTCTCAGTAATGCCCTTTTCCATTTCACCTGCATTTTTCGTGACAATCGTTGCTTGAGGTTTATATTTTCTTTTAATTTTGGTAAATAATCTTCAATTGCTTGACGACCTGGAGCTCAACAACGTCTCCAACAAATAATAGCTTCATGTGACTCCTCTTTTCTATTTCATCTTCTATTAGTGTAACAACAAATGTTTTTGAAAATGGTAGTGTTTTGCTGAAGAAATTTGGTTGCAGTACAAAAACTCTTAAAAGTCTTCGAACAGACCATAAGAGTTTTCAATAACTAATTAATGCAAATACTACTTGAATTAAAATCCTATAAATCATCGTTGGAACAAAAAATACTTAATAGGGTATTTTGCTTCCACCAATGCTTTACCACTACACATAGCAATACTAATGAGTTCTGCTAGTTCCAAATGGCGCTTGTGTCCATGCTACGTCTTTGACACAGTAAATAACTAATGTTGTCCATAATTGCTTTAGGCAATAACTTGCGCAATAAATTGCAAGCGAGGAGGTAATACATCATGATGACGGAACATCACATGAGGAATAATCTCAATCCGAATGTTACAATCGTTGCAACCATCATGCTTATCATCATTGGTGTCATTTCGATACTTCCTCCTTCAATGGATGTTTCATATTTCTTTCAAAAATTACCATTAATAAAATAACGGTACAAGCTAGGCTTGGTAATAAGAAATATTTTGGACCAACTGCAATGCTAGAATAAAACACTACTTCCACCGATTAAGAATGGATAATGACGATCACTTTTGCTGATTTGATTCCGACAGTGCCGAATAATGCCGTCATTCGAAAATCAATTCCTTTTGCAGAAAATGGAATAAGTTTCCAACGATAACACCAACCATCGTCCCGAATACCAGTACACATGAGTTTAAAAACGCAAGATAAACGTGAACAATATCAGAATAAGTTCCTCTTCTTTAACTTGTTTCCTTACCAACCATTACAGAAAATGTTTCGTCTGATATTGCAAAGATTAAATAAGAATGCCTTCACCTAATCCTTAAATAATTCAATAAAACTAATGCCATAAAACATCATACGAGCATTAATAAGCTAAAAGTCATAATAGCAATCATTTCCTAGTCCCTAATCCAGCATTCATAAAAGCTGACAATAGTAAAGTGCATCGATCCTGCATACATAAAAATACTGATTGCCCACCAACCCGAGTAACCATCTTGTACCATTAAAAATGACAAAGCAATTCCTAAAATAAATAGCCATTGGTAATGATAATTTAAATACTTGTTTCCATTCCTTCATTTCTAAACTCCTTTTCATTCCTTATACAAATGACAGTGTACCTAATCTTCTACAAACTTGCAACTAATAACTATGGAAATAACGGAATAAAATACAAGAAGAAAAAATTTTTGTATGTAGCAGGAGCCGCTAGCAGTTTATTTATACTTTACAAATTATCAAAAAGTTGTTACTCCAAATCAATTGATGAGGATGTCAACAACTTTTAATTTCTATTATAAGTATCCCGTCAATTCTGATTCTGATATATTTTAATCTTTTTAGCTCCATTTTTCGATTGTGAAAATTCATCTTTAATTAATCCGACAATGGTTGTAATAGCACCTTCTGCTCTACCCTTCTACTCTACCTTTTTCTATTCCTTCTTCGATTCCTTCATCTTTCTAATTGTTTTTCTTCTGCTACATACTCTAAATGCGCATAGTAGCCATCCAGTTTTCTTATTCGATTATCATACATCGTTACTCCTCCGTCCATCCTGTTCGATTCCTTAATCATGTCTGCTGTTTATAATATCGTCTCAAGGATTTTGTGTATAGTTTGTTTCCCGAAAACTCAATCCAACCTAGGTCTTGACAGCTAGGCATTTTCCATATTATTTCATCCTCTCCATGAAAGCATCTTCCAGTGACTTTTCACTAAAAATTACACTTCACCTATTTATACAAAAAGGTTGAAAAATATAACCATATGTAAAACACAATAAAAAACTCAATCAACTGAGTATTTCTCGTTCATTAAGTCGGTATTCATCATTCTACAATTTAAAATAATGAAA
>BNJS01002015.1_pt1 | contig 15051 bp, 17 predicted proteins | sample 8540461 | NCBI WGS metagenome assembly BNJS01 (sample SAMD00202454, study PRJDB9452) | human saliva metagenome | isolation source: human saliva | place: Japan
TTTTAAGACGGCATCAAAACCTGTGTTTTGATGCCGTCTTTCATAGCTGCTTCTCCTAATCTGTAGAGAAAGATCTGCTAAAGAAGTATAACCTATGAACTGAAAAGGGCATATGTTGGTGCTATCTTTGCCGAAGTAATAGATGACACAGCTATGGGAATCAATCTAATGAACAAGTATGTCTGGCTCGTTGAGACGATACAGAGGGCTGGGGAGATCTCACTGAAAGGAGATCCAAAGCAAAATGGCTCGACTCTGATCTGAGTGAGGGGGTAGAGCTGTCGCAGCGTACCTTCCATAAGTGGCGTATCGCGACAGAGGAGCTCTTCGGTATCTGTATTGACTGCCAGCGTACAGGTGGATATAACTATTATATAGCCAATGCGGAGGTACTCAATGAGGGGGGTATCCGTAGCTGGCTCCTGCGCACGGCATCACTCAATCAACAGCTGTCGCGTAGTATGAGCTTGAATGAGCGTATCCTCTTGGAGGATATACCCTCGAGCGAGACCTATCTGTCGGATATCATTCGGGCGATGAAGGCTGGTCGCTGCATCCAAGTCAAGTACCGACGCTACACAAGTGCGTCGTCGCGCATCTCGATACTCGAGCCCCTATGCACTTAAGCTCTTTTAAGCAGAGATGGTACCTCTTGGCTAAGGCCTCAGATATGCCCTATCTGCTCCTCTATTCCCTGGATAGGATGGAGGAGGTCGTGCTTACTGAGACAAAGTTCCAGCTAAGCCCAGACTTTGATGCGGAGACCTTCTTCGAGGATTGCTATGGGACGATCATTGATGCCTCGGTAGAGGCTGAGCGCATCTCGATACGCGTCACCTCCTCTCAAGCCTGCTATCTCAAGTCACTTCCTCTACATCATAGCCAGAGACTCTTATCCGAGGATGAGGAGTATAGTGTCTTCGAACTCTATCTAAAGCCTACGTATGATTTCCTGCAGGCACTCCTCTCGTATGGGAGTGAGCTGGAGGTGATCGCCCCTGTATCCCTACGCAATCAGATGCAGGAAGAAGTAGCTGCTATGATGAGCCATTATCGATAAAGTAGAGCCTTATGAACCAGCCCTTAGATACCTATTTTGGCCCTCAATCGGAGTGTATCCGTATTGACTTTGAGACCTCGCCTGGGTGGGGGGGCTCGTATGTCGATATAGAGGTAGAGGCTGATCCGAATACCTACATCCGTGTCACTTGGGGGGATGCTCCTGCTAAGATCTGCCAGCACTATACCCAGAGTCTACAGCTGACGCATAGCTACCCGAGCTACAACCAAGGTGGAGGTATTCGCTTCACCCTGTGTCTGGAGCTCCAGGAAGGGGCGCACTTCATCGGCTTGAAGACCAGGGAGCGCTCGGTATTCCTCAATACTCTCCGACTGGATGTGAGCCATTGCCCTCATCTGAGGTATCTGCAGTACCAAAAGATAGAGGAGCTTTTGCTTACCCAAGAGGTGTATGCTGACCGACCTGAAGCTACGTGAATATAGAGGGCACTCATCTGGACTTTGAGTGGGGCGCGCGATCTCGAGACCTTCGCTTGTACTTATAGTGGAGCCTTGCAGAGCATTGACCTGAGCCATAGTACAAAGCTCTACACGCTGGAGGTCTGCTACTCGGTGCATCTCCACACGATCAAGCTCCCTAATCGGTGTAATCTAAGTGAACTTAAGTACAATATCCTTTGCGCTCAAGCCTACAACTCTGGAGTACCTGCAGCACTATATTGCGTAGCAACAAAGGGGAGGAAGTGATCGAGGTATTCCTATCCTACCGGGCACCTGGAGCTAATCCCGACTTCAAGGATAAAGACTGGTACGAGCAACTCATCCAACAGAAGGTACGAAGGATTAAGTACGAGTAGCAGGTAGGACTATATACTTTTTGAGGGCAAAATGCGTTTAATGCATTTATAGTCTTATCTTTGCTAAGACGAATCAGAACACAAGTCTATGAGTCAAGAGTCTGTTTATATAGCGAGCGTCGACGAACTTACGGGTATTGTGGAGGTCTGACGAGACTTCACGGTACTAGGAGAGTCTGCGACGCAGACTCTCCTTATAAAATCTCTAAACACCCTCTAATTATATCCAGCGCGAACCCCTATTCTGAGCGAATAGGGTAGGACTCTTACTGTCCCTATATCCAGACAGTAGAGAGATTATAGCGACCTCTTTACATCACCCTCAGAACATAAGTAATTAAGATGATGACAGCAGACCAACAAGCTTTTGCGGAATATCTCCGCCAGACCGAGCGCACGATAGAAGCCCCTTCCAGCGGGCTATTGGGAGGAGATCCCTCCAATGGCTACGGGATCAATAGCGAGCGACGCACGCGCCTCCACCTCCAGTCACGCCCCTACGACTATCCAGAGCTGCTGGAGACCTGGGTCGGTACCGATCCTGAGAAAGCACAGGCCGCCGTGCTGATCCGCCAGGATATAGAGGTGACTCATCGCCGACTCGCGCAGCATCCGTGGAGGAAAACCCTCCTGCAGGGCGAAGTGGACTTCTCCGATCTCCGCCTTGGGGAGTTTGTCTTGCGCCTTCCCTCAATCTCCGAATATAGAGAGATCCTAGCCGTCAGGGGGTGCAGTGGCTGATGTCACCCCCGCACCATCCGTGATATCAATTATGCCCTGGTGGAGACGGCTCTCTGTGAGCGCTACCATCTGAGTGCCCGCACAGGTCGCAACTTCATCGGCAATGCTCTCAATGGAGTCATCCACGAAGACCTCGCGGGCTTTCGCCTATGTCGTCCCTCACAATACCCACGACGAGTATAAGCACCGTGGCTACGTGGAGTATGCCTTAAGAATGCTGACTACCCCAGCCGAGTAGTAGATATAATGTCTCACAACTAATAGATACCCTTCCCTATGGAATCACTCAATCGCATCATCGAGATCGCTCGAATCAGCTTGAGCAAAAGAGCATCGCAGAGCGACTACGAGCTATTGACAGAGCGCACAAAGAATCCTTCAGCTCAGATTATCCTCCCTCTCATCGGGGGAGTTCAGTGCGGGTAAGACGAGTCTCATCAATGCGCTGACCGATAGCAAGGTGCTGGAGATCGCTTCTCGCCCCTACGACCGCCACCCTCTACCAGATCTTCTTTGGCTCTACAGAGAATAAGGCTCGTCGCCCTCACCGCAGAGGTGAAAGCGTCGAGCTGCAGTTGGATTCAATGAAGAATGAAGAGCTGCTGAAGTACCCTACCGTCAATCTCTTTGACACTCGACGAAGGTGCCCTAAGGATATTATCTTCGTGGATACTCCAGGGCTCTCTTCTCCAGATCCGAAGCACCGCGAAGTCTTGATTAGTATCCTCCCTCAGTGTCGATGCCATCTTACTTACTGTGGATGCCAATCAGCCCATCACACGTGGTTTGCTGGCTTTCGTGAAGGAAATGCGCTTAGCCGAGAAGCCAATCTATCTGATACTGAATAAAAACGGATACAGAAGTCTGGCGTGAACTGTCAAGACCTCAAGGCGAGGATTGCCCGTGATATCGACCTCCCTATTGATTCTGTTGTATGCACCTCGGCTTCTACGGGTGGCGTCACGAACTGCAGCAACTCCTTACGAAGATCCAGGGGCAGAAGACACAGATCATTGCTAAGGTCGATGCCCCTACGATACCAAGGAACTGATCGGAGAGCTTCGTGCCTTCATCGCCGAAATCCTTCGCTCCAGCTCCTCTCCCAAGGAATTGAAGGAGGCTGTGCGTGCCCAAGAGCGTGAGCTGGAGCGCCTGCAGAGTAGTCATCCGTCAGCTGATGGAGCGCGTCGAGAGAAGCTCTCGACAAGGTCGATGAGACCCAGAGCACCCTGCGTACCCAGCTATGGTCTTCGCTCAATGGTATCCTCTCGAAGAAGGAATTTTCCACAATCAAGAGATCGATGCAGAGGTCAAACGGGTCAAGACCATTCTCTTGCAGAACTTCACTCGTCAGGTGGCTACTACTATCCGTGAGGTGAATGCCTCGAGCCGTGATATACACGTTCAGCTCCCTTCGGCAGAGACCCATCGACTTGAGTCAGCTGGGAGAACAGGCGAATGCTATCCAGATGGAGGACTTCTGATCTCGGTTGGACACGGCTGGGATAAGACTGATTGGACGGATTGCCTCGGGGGAATAGCCGTGGCTAGTGTGGCTAGCTTCAGTTGCTACAGGAGGACTCTCCGCCTTAGGAATAGGTGCTGCCGCTGGAACTACTGCCGCTGGAGCCGCTACTGCTGCTGGTGTCGCAGGTGCTGCCCTCGAGGTCGGGGAAGTTGCAGCTGTGCTACGACGGCCGTTAAGACCACCAAGATGATGCGTATGATGAATGTGATGAGTAAGGCTGAAGCTTTATTCAGAAGGGACACCAGATATCTTCGGTCGTCTCTCTGCAGCAGAGAAGGAGCGTGGCTTTATCGAAGGTTTGGTAGGTAAAGCGACCGAGTTCTTCAGTAAGCCCCCATCGTGAAGCTGCCGTAGAGCACTTCTTGGATGCGCAGATCTTGCCCAACTTCGAGGCTGACCTGCGTAACTATCTCTCCGAATCCCTCCGTCTCATCGGTGAGCGAATGAATGCCGAAGCTGCCACCCTCGTTGGTGAGAAGCGTGAAGCCCTCTCCCAGCTGCAAGCCCAGCAGGAACAAGAACAAGCAAAGTATGAGGCTGAGATCAAAGCGATGAAGGAGAAGGATCAGTATCTGCTTACCTTCTCTTGCTAAGTAATAACTAATGGAAAAAGACTAAGAATATGACAGAAGCACTTATTGAATCTGTATTGGGAGTAGTCGTCGGTACTATTCTCAAGGATAAGGTTCTCCCAGCAAAAGCCAAGCGATGGCGTAGGGTACGCTTCTCCCGAAGCACAGGAAATGGCTTCGAAAGAGATCGAGCGACTGCGTGAGCGACTCAAGGCTCAAGATCAGCGTATCGAAGAGCTGAATAGCCGCCTGCAGCAGTCGAAGCGGGAGGCGCGTAGCTTGGAGGGCGACCACGATGATATCGAGGAAGAGCTTGACCAAACGAAGAAGCAACCCGTCGCCCTCAAGGAAGAGCATACGACTGCACTCCGTGACTTGGCTGAATACAAAGAAGCTTGTGAGCTGCTGAATAAGGAGCTGCAGGAGTTGAAGTAACAGCCTAATCTAATCATCCCCCAGTCTATAGATCTCTTCTGTGGGGCTTGGGCTGGGGGATCACTATCACTGTCTATGTTTGACTTTATACTACGTTGGTTTTGGGAAAGGTAAGCCAAATGAAGATACCTCTACCCAAGATCAATCCTTGTCACTCTTTGGAGGAAGCTCACTCTTCGCTACGGATAAAGAGGGCGAAGCCTCTCCTGCGCCAGTCGAAGAAACGGAGCGGTAGTAACTCCTTCTTCGACTCGGGCAAGCAGACTCAGCCCCTTCACGCAAAGGTGGAAGAGCTGACGGCACGCCTCGCTACGAACGAAGAAAGCTCTGGAGAAGGCTGAAGAAGAAAACGAAGAGCTCGAGGATAAACTCAAGCGTGATAAGCGTGAGGCTGAAAAGTGAGGCTGAAAAGGCGAGAAGGAAGCAGAGGAAAGTCTCGGCGATGGAGAAGCAACTTTCCTCTCTGCAAAGAGACCCTTGACGAGACGACGGACCAAGTCAATTGCCGAGGGAAGCCTTATCATTCGTACGAGAGGTGCTGACAGCTCAGGTTACTTTTCGAACGCTCCGAGCTGGAGCAGAAGGTCGAAAGAGATCGTCTCCCTTCATTCACCCGATGAATGTCGTGTACATCACGCTCACGGATGAAGGGAGCGTGACCTCTCAATGTGGCAGTCTGAGGTGCTAAGAGCTGGATCCAAGGTAAGGTCAAGGTGGGACTTTTATCGGGGAGTTCAGTGCCGGGAAGACGAGTATCGTGAACCGACTCCTCCAGGAAGGAGATCCTCACGCCATCCAGCTCCCCGTGAGCTCCAAGGCGACGACTGCCATCCCTGACCTATATCTCAGGGCGCAAAGGCGGAGGTAAAGCTACGTATCGCTTTACACGCCCTGACTCATCCTCAAGGAAATCTCGGAGGATACCTTCCGTCGGGTCAATAAGGAAGTGCTGGAGGAAGTTGGTGAGTCTCCTCGATGATCAAATACTTCGTGATAGCTTATGCTAATAAGGGCTTAGGAGCTGACTGAGCATCTTAGATACCCCTGGGTTCAGTTCTCAGGATGAGGTGGATGAGCAGCGTACGATGGAGGTCATCAACGAGTGTGATGCCCTCTTTTGGGTGGTCGATGTGAATAGTGGCACGCTCAATACGCGCTCCATTCGTGTCATCCGCCAGTACCTGCACAAGCCTCTCTATATCATCATCAATAAGGTCGATACCAAGTCTCAGTCAGAGGTGAAGCAGGCCGAGCAGGCTATTCGTGCGACCTGTAGCAAAGAGAAGCTCGAGGTGAAGGGCTTCATCCATATGGGGATGAAAACTCCCTGGATGAGCTGCATCAGGTCTTCTCTACGCTGGGATCAAGCAGTGGTTTGGGCTTGCTTGAAGCCTTCTCACAGCGTATTCAAGAGCTGATCGATGAGCAGATGGACATCAAGAAAGAGTATGATGACAAGCAACATCAGTATCACCAAGACTTGAGTGAGCTTGAGACGACTTTTAGTAATAACCTCGATACGGTAGCCGAACTGGCGGAGGAGCTGCTGGGATACCTCACTTCGAGACGCACTTCTTTAGCTCTGATTGCTTTTGAGATGGATGTCTTAGAGTACAGGGATCTGGAGGAGAAGCTGAAGGTACTGAGCAAGGAAGCCCCTGATATACTAAGGGGAATGTCGAGGGTATTAAGGAGGCTGTGTCAAACATCCTAGCTATAGAAGACGAGGCTGACACGTGTCGGTCGATACTGCCGATCTGGAAGGACTACAGAATCGATTCACTCAGCTCCGTGAGCAAATAGACCAACTGAGCCAACTACAGATAATACCCATCAAATCAAATAAACAATGGATCTACTCAAAGAAATTTGGGAGCGCAAGCAGCGACTCCTACAGCTCCTCCAGCGAGCTAAGGAATATGGCTGGATCGATGACTCCACGCCGAAGCGAGATCAAGCGTGCCGAGGAGCAAAAGCTGACGATAGGTGTAATCGGGCAGATGAAGGCGGGGAAATCAACCTTCCTCAACTCCTTCATCTTCGGAGATACTATCCTGCCCTGCAGCGACCAGTCCGATGACCGCTTCGCTCTCCTATATCACCCTACGGGTCCAGAGAAGAAGCTCGTGGCGGAGTTCTATACTCCAGATGAATGGGCAGAGCTGCGTAATACGGCACAGCTTCCCATAGAGGAAGGACAGGAGTCGACCGCTCAAGGATCTAAGATCAAGGCGCTCAGGAGCTGGTCGCCAAGGCTGGGAAAATATCCCAGCTCGATAGCCTTTTGGGGAAGACAAAGGAAGACAGCTTTCTCCAATCTCATCGACTATGTAGGAGCGGATGGGAAGTATATCGCCATCACCAAGGCGGTCACGCTGTACTATCCCTGGAGTACCTCAAGGGTGTGGAGATCGTTGATACCCCGGGATTCAATGACCCGATCGTGTCCCCGTGAGGAGCGTACACGCCAATTCCTCAAGCAGGCGGATGTATCGCTCTTGCTCCTCTATGCAGGTCGTGCCTTCGACGCAAGTGACCGCGATATCCTATTCAAGGATGTCCGTAACTGTGGTATCGGCAAGATCCTCGTCGGGGTCAATGAGTACGATACCATCGTAGCTCAGGGCGAGACTCCAGCGGAAATCACCCAAAAACACGGAGCAAGCCCCTGCGACAAGCTGCGTATGAAGTCCAAGATGAAGCCATCATAGAGCTTGTGCAGGAGACACATCCCTATCCCTTCTCTGCGGAGATGGCTCTGCTCTCCAAGCTCCCCAATGAGCCGTATATCTAAGGATGAAAATCTTATGTTTCACTACAAGAGATACTGCGAGACCTTTGAGATCAGTTCGCAGTCTGAGCTATATGAGCGTAGCCTTGTAGAGTCGCTCAATGAGGCTGTCCGCGATGTGATCGAGCGAGATAAGGTGGAGATTCTCTTGCGAAAGCTCGTCAATATGATTCAGGCTGCAGGGAATAAACTTCTCAGTGATATTCAGAATGCTCTGACTCCAGCCGAGAGCCAGGGTGAAGGTCTTAGAAATGCCTGACGACGAACTGGAGGATCGCGAAGATCAGTTAGCTCAAAGCAGAGCGGAAGCTGAATCGTAAGATTGATTCCCTCCACTGAGTCTCTGAAGGAGCTCATTAGAGAAGAGACCTATACCTTTAAGACAAAGGCTGAGGATGCCCTGGATGATGTGATTAAGGCATCTCAAAAGATAGGGCTAAGAAGATCAATTACTTTTGGAATGGGCAAAGGATGCAGCAGGCTCGGATATTCAAAGTAAGTTGCTTTACGTTGGAGAATAGAACCCCTTCCACGGCTACAGAACGCTACCTTGAACAAGATGAGAACTAAGGGGAATCAGTGAGCTGCAAGACTTCAAAGTTGACGTTGAAGATGTCTTGGAGCGTTATCTCCCTGATGATGTGGATGCGAAGGATTTAATCAAGAGCTTGTCACGTTTTGCTTGGGACTGAGGATGGGGATAATCACTTCGGTATAGATCAAGGTGGTAGCTCTGCTGACTCGAGTATCGGCTTCTTTCGAAGGCGTGGCGTTTGTATTTGGGGCTCCCATTTATTGGTGTATTTGAGGGTGTCAATGCTCTATTCGGGGGCAGGGGACGTGAAGTCCGAAAAGAACTCTGTTGACCATCTCGATGACTATCCGAAGAGTAGTGGACTTTGCTCGATACAGTGGCAACTGATGGATTATGTGGAGGAGAGAATAACCTCTATTCAAGAGACTCTTATTGATGAACTCATTGTTCCCTCCAGCAGCAGATCGAAGATGGTGCGCAGGGATAGGCCAATCAGGCTAAGAAGCTCAAGGATGCCCGCGCCGAAATCAAGCTGCAGAGCGAGAAGAGGTCAGCCCTCCTTGAGCAGCAACGGAGCATCTCTGAGCTGGCTACGTCTGTCCTGAAGTCTTCTGCGTCAGGGTAACTAACCCTCCCTGCTGTAGCTCGTGCGGTAGCCTCTGGTACTTATCAATAGAAAGAGCCGCCCTCTGCATTGCTGGCAGAGGGCGGCTCATTGCTTATCGTGCCTCAGCTACTAAGCGCCGTGGAACTCGTATTCGTACCTGGATGTCGATCGTCAGGTGCGTGAAGAGCGTCTCGATGAGCTGGTCAGTGACCTCAAGGGCTGAGCGAAGGACGTGGTCGGAGAAGGCTTGTAGGAGGTCGCGTGCGTGCAAGGGCTGCGTCTGGTAGATAGCCAGATACTGCTCTTTCCATCTCGCGCTGACGCTGGTCGGTCTCAGCTTCGAAGTCGGCGTAGACCTTCTTGATGATGGGGGCATAGCGGTTGTAGTCGACCATGCCGAGCGCCTGGACCTTGCGGAACTTCCAGTAGGCGGACTCGTGCGAAGACTCATTCGTCCCCTTCGTGTAAGCCTTGGGGTAGAGCGGATGCCTTCGTAGAGGGGAGGAAGACGCTGAGGTCAGCCATCCCAAGCGCCACATAGTTGACGCAGCCGATAGCCTGAGGGAGCTCGGGACGTACCTGCAGGAGGTGCGTCTGCGTGGTGCGGAAGATGGAGACGAGGGCGGTAGACCTCCTTGGGGGTTCTGATGGAGGTAGGGGTCGTGGTCGGTACCGTCGTAGTGGAAGCGGAAGAGCTGTCTGAGGCGGCTGATGGAGATGGGCTCGGCAGCTTGAGCGAAGACGAGGGAAGGTGTTCTTCGTCACGTCGTTCTTGATCGATGGGCTCAGCTGTGCCTGCAGGCTCCCATACGCGGGGGATAGTTGTAGGGTCGTGTCGAGCTTGACATCACGGATGTGAGCCTCGTGGAAGTCAGAACTCGCCACGCGCAGGGGTCGTACAAGCCGTGCTGGATGGCGAAACTCAATGAGGTCGTCCGAAGCCAGATGGTTCGCGTGATCCTTGGGGTCGTACTTGCGGAAGCGGCTCTGGTTCCCCGTGACGAAGTACTGATCTTCGGGATGCGGGTAGCGAGCCAGCGGTGCCCCGAGGCGGTCTCAGGTACCGAGATCTCGTGGCTGTCGACGAAGCCGACGCCGAGCCTTCCGTACACCCCTGCATCTCGATGAGCGAGCCGAGGCGTTCGACACCTTCGCGAGCCGAGTGGATGTGAGGGCAGGACGATGTTGAAGACGGAGTTCTCAGCGACGCCGTCGGGTACGAGGGGTCGGCTTCGAGGGCGCGATCGCTACTGAAGATACTTTTCGGTAGCGCTCATTGCCGACGCCGACGCTGTTGAAGCCGGCGCTTCCCCAGTGACCGTGGAGGTGGTAGGGGGCAAGGGCGGAGTAGCCAAGAGCGCGCTTGGGGAGGTCGCAGCGGAAGGGGCTGTCGAGAGCGACGAAGCGCTCGGGACCATGGTCGGTGTCTTCGTAGATCTCAAGGTTCTTCGCCAGGACGGCGTTCCAGTCCTCGCTACGTGCGACGATCATAGAGCCGTCGGAGGTGTGCTGGCGTCCGACGATGATGGTGGTACATTCGGATGGGGTGAGTCCGTGTAGCTGCTGTGGTTGGGTCTTCTGTCCTCACGACTCTTTGTTTTTCGGTTAGGAACAGCGGGCAACTTGCGTTGTCAAATGGTACTGCAATGTTACGACTTTTTGACTGACAGTGCAATACCTACCGATGGGTATTTGCTTCTCTGTGGGGACTTTTTCGTGGGGAAGAGGGTGTGCGGAGATCTCCCGAAAGGTGGTGCATCTATATGTGAGGGTGGTGTGAACCTATATTGGTCGTCGGGTTGACCTATATTGGTCCGACAACGAAGCTATATAGGTCGCGATGACGACCTATATAGGATGGCGAAGAAAGCTATATAGCTTTGGACTGCTTCCCTATAGCTTTTGTGAAGTGATCTATATATAGGTTGTTGCTCCACGTAGGGATAAAAGTTGCGGACGAGTGGCAAATAAGTTTGGACTACGTACGTGGCTCTAATATCTACGTACGTGGATATTTGGATTTACGTGCCTGGTCTTTAAGACTACGTACATAGATGAGGAAAAGCACTACGTGAAGGCGCTTTTCCCTTCACGCGAACGATGCTTTTTCCTCCGCTGGATAAAAGAGGAATACGCGCGATAAGGCGAAGGGCATGTGTCTCTTCGGAGTGGCATATCGAGGGAGCTGGGCACGCGATGCCTTAGCACTCTAAATAGAGGATAGGACTCGCGGCAACAGTCTCATCTGTAGAGATCGGCGGATGAAGGCCTCGCAGTATATGCTCTGTCCTCCGCTTAGCTGTGGGGTGGGGTGTGTTGGATGGAAGAAATATCTCACCTACTTCGTGGTATGAGTATATATAATGTACGCGCGCGAATTGGTCGGAAAATTGCCTTGTCGTCGTATGAATTTGCGTGCTTATTTGGAAGTTTGGGTGATTTTTTCCCTACCTTTGCACTCGCAAAAGAAACGAACGGCCTAGCAGGTGACGCGGGTAGTTTGACTTTTAAGAGATCTTTGAGATAATTGATATTGACAAACAGAAGTGTAGTAACAAACGTTTTAGGGAAAAGAAGACCTAACCGTCAATTACGACCTTTACTTAGGTAGAGATACACTAATAAATCTGAAGCAAGAATCATTTTTGAGAGCAAGACAAACAGAACAAAGTACAATAAAAAAATATTGACAATGAAGAGTTTGATCCTGGCTCAGGATGAACGCTAGCGATAGGCTTAACACATGCAAGTCGAGGCGGCATGGTCTTAGCTTACTAAGACTGATGGCGACCGGCGCACGGGTGCGTAACGCGTATGCAACTTGCCTCACAGAGGGGATAACCCGTCGAAAGACGGACTAATACCGCTACACTCTATGTTGGGCATCCAATGTAGAGGAAATGAAAATTCGCTGTGAGATAGGCATGCGTCCCATTAGCTAGTTGGTGAGGTAACGGCTCACCAAGGCGACGATGGGTAGGGGAACTGAGAGGTTGAACCCCCACACTGGTACTGAGACACGGACCAGACTCCTACAGGGAGGCAGCAGTGAGGAATATTGGTCAATGGGCGAGAGCCTGAACCAGCCAAGTCGCGTGAAGGATGACTGTCTTATGGATTGTAAACTTCTTTATACAGGAATAACAAGAGCCACGTGTGGCTCCCTGCATGTACCGTATGAATAAGCATCGGCTAACTCCGTGCCAGCAGCCGCGGTAATACGGAGGATGCGAGCGTTATCCGGATTTATTGGGTTTAAAGGGTGCGTAGGCGGCCTGTTAAGTCAGCAGTGAAATCTAGGAGCTTAACTCCTAAATTGCCATTGATACTGGCGGGCTTGAGTGTAGATGAGGTAGGCGGAATGCGTGGTGTAGCGGTGGAATGCATAGATATCACGCAGAACTCCGATTGCGAAGGCAGCTACTAAGGTACAACTGACGCTGAAGCACGAAAGCGTGGGTATCAAACAGGATTAGATACCCTGGTAGTCCACGCAGTAAACGATGATAACTGGGCGTATGCGATATACAGTATGCTCTAAGCGAAAGCGTTAAGTTATCCACCTGGGGGAGTACGCCGGCAACGGTGAAACTCAAAAGGAATTGACAGGGGGCCCGCACAAGCGGAGGAACATGTGGTTTAATTCGATGATACGCGAGGAACCTTACCCGGGATTGAAATGTAGATGACCGCTCCTGAAAAGGGAGTTTTTCCTTCAGGACATCTATGTAGGTGCTGCATGGTTGTCGTCAGCTCGTGCCGTGAGTAAGTCGGCTTAAGTGCCATAACGAGCGCAACCCCCTGTCTACGGTTGCCATCAGGTAATGCTGGGAACTCCGTAGAGACTGCCGTCGTAAGGCGTGAGGAAGGTGGGGATGACGTCAAATCAGCACGGCCCTTACATCCAGGGCGACCCACGTGTTACAATGGTAAGGACAAAGGGCAGCTACCTGGCGACAGGGATGCGAATCTCTAAACCTTATCACAGTTCGGATCGGAGTCTGCAACTCGACTCCGTGAAGCTGGATTCGCTAGTAATCGCGCATCAGCCATGGCGCGGTGAATACGTTCCCGGGCCTTTGCCACACCGCCCGTCAAGCCATGGGGTCTGGAGTACCTAAAGTCCGTAACCGCAAGGGTCGGCCTAGGGTAATACAGGTGACTGGGGCTAAGTCAGTAACAAGGTAGCCGTACCGGAAGGTGCGGCTGGAACACCTCCTTTCTGGAGTTCTGAAAATGGGCTTTAGTATAGTTAGTGTAGTATGTACGTCAGAGATGAGTTAGGTGATTTTTCTGAATGTGCGTACTCGCTTCTGCTGTCATATCGATCTTCTCACCCATCGCGAGGCGGTGACTGGCTATCCAGCTGGTCACCGCCTCGCTTCGTCATATACTACCAAGGGGTTGTTTTCTCTTCTAGTAGTATGTGTAAGATTTATTGATATCTTTGCGTTACATAGAGTGCTGATGTCAATGACTTTACTCTCACTCCTCTGTAGCTGAATAATACGCTATAGACCGGAAGCATTTCTATCTTTCCTTGCGGGCGTATAGCGACGCGCTTTCGGACTATATACCAGGCCATACTAAGATGATCGGAGGTATGGGTGTGAGGGTCAAGATGACTTCGGGTACTCTGTGAAGTTTCTTCTCTCTTACATCTCTCGAGCTTCCAGCCTTCATTTTATAGGTTTGGTGGATGCGATAAAAGGGTGCTGTTGTCCTTGCTTCGTATCTCTTTAATCTTTCATTTTTCAGCAGCCATGGTCTCTACAGCATGTAAAAGATGTGGGGAAAATACACATGCATTATGCCTGGAATGATTACCTATGGAAGAAAATGATTCGCATTGGAGTGAAGAATCGCATTGAACGCTCTACGAACGGCGGCACGAGCTGGAGTTCCCTTTATACGGGAGCTCCTCTTGTGGAGAATTTCGTGATCTCCTACCTTATGGAAATGAACTCCTTGCCGTAACGTCCAAGGGAGTTTATGCTTCTAAGAATGCTGGCCTTTCGTGGTCTTCGCGTTGTACGAGTTCGTCCTATGGCGAATTCCTAAGCCTGGCTGATAGTGGAAAAGGAGCTTTTAGCAACTACATCTAAGGGGCTCTATCGTTCCACGAACGGAGGTCTTAGTTGGTCTAAGAAGTAGCTCCCTATGTAGAGTAGTACAGTCGAGGAAGTATCATACTTCCTCGACTGTATCCTGTTACTTAATTCATCGTCTATGAGTTCAAAAACTACATGGCAATATTGGGTGCTCCTCTTCGCATTGCTCGTTCTTGGAGCCTCCATAATCTTTCAAATCTTCAATGTTGACACTCTACTGAACCGTCTTTATGGCTCGATAATTGGTGTCGTCCTGACTGCTATTGTTACGGTCTTCCTCCTCCAAGGACAGACGCAGAGCCAGGAAAAGCGAGAGAAGAGTGTCAAGGTCTTTGAGAAGAAGCAGCTCGTTTACCATGACTTCCTCGTGCACTTAGATCGCATCTTACAAGATGGCAAGCTCGCGATACCAGAGCGGGGAAGTGATGAGCCTAATGAGTTAATCGAACTAATCTTACAGCTGGGGTACATCAAGCTCCATACGCAGGAAGCACATACAAGAGCTATTACAGAGCAGGTCACTAAGATTTTGGGAATACTTAGGCAGGAGCAAATGCAGGGAGTTGACTCAGAGCGAACTTTCTATAAGAGCTTAGCAGAGGAGATCTTTCTGTTGGTGACGATTATGCGTCGGGATCTGTACGACCATAATGAGCTGACTGGGTGATTCGTCAGAGAAATTGGCTGTCCACTTGGTTGGTGCCGTTTTCTCCCAGCGATAGAGGCCTATTAACCATATTGCTTTTTACCCTTTTAGGGCGTATAGTGCCATTCGTCTATTCCTTTAGTGGGGATAGGTGGGTGGCACTTTGTCTATATATTGACTCTTTGTATAGCTTGGCCTCGGTGCCAGC
>BNJS01002455.1_pt1 | contig 15047 bp, 14 predicted proteins | sample 8540461 | NCBI WGS metagenome assembly BNJS01 (sample SAMD00202454, study PRJDB9452) | human saliva metagenome | isolation source: human saliva | place: Japan
GTTATTGATGTTTGATGAGCCTTATATAAAAATATATTTTTCTTCTCAATATAGTTAAAATAAATATCTTAGCTTATTATTTTTAAATTTCAAAAGCTCATAGAATAGCGAATATTACGTATATGAAATATAAGTTCTTATTGGTATAAGACAAAAACCAGTTTAGTTTTAATTAAAATGTAGATGATTTTTAGTAACTATTCAGCGGTATCGTTCAGTCAGTATTCCCACCTCTAAAATCTTCGTATAAAGGTTATAAAAATACCCATCTTTCTTGCATATTTCAGATTTTCTTTGCACCTTTATACCTATGAAAGAGCAAGTTACGGACATATCAAAAGTATTACAAGGCATAACGGAAGAGATACGATTGTTGCGTTGAACTGTCAATCAGCAGTATGCTGAGATTATCAAATTGAACCGTAACATAAATGCTCTGAACCTTGAAATTCGTAAGAAAGATACGGAACTTATAAACTTACGGGAACGTTTGGCTAAGTATGAAAATCTTGACAAAAACTCTAATAACAGCAGTACTCCTCCAAGCAAGGAGCATATGAAATGATTAGGTTATCAGAAGAACAAGACGCCTCCGTAAGCCAAGTGGTAAGAAGCCGGGAGGACAAAAGGGCATAATGGGCATAAGTTGTCTTGCTCTTCCATACCTGACGAGATAATTGATGAGGTACCCAACTATTGTATTCGTTGCGGAGAATCTTTATCAGATTCAGAACGTGTGCTTGATTATGTGACGCAGGTTATTTCCATTCCAGAGTTGAAGCCCGTAATCAAGGAAATTCTATCAGAGTTGAACACTGAGCAAGAGTGGTCTGGGAAAGTAACCAATCTGTTCCGTGAAGCCATTCACGAGCGGAATACCAATCCGAACGACGTTATAGACAAGGTGTCATGGACCCCGACGTTTAGACAATCTGCTCAAACAGAATATAGAGGAGCTTGGTAAAAAGTTTATTACGTTCAGAAAAGGCTTAGTCAAATGCAGAGATTACATTTTCAATATCCTCGAAAATCCGATGATACCATTTGACAATAATGAAGCGAACGTGGAATACGCAAGCTAAAAATCAAAACTGATTATCAGTTAAGAAAGATAGCCATAGGTGTTTATAAACATTGGTTAAATATAGTCTCTCTTGTTTTAGATATCTGCAACGTTCGTTTTCAGATATCTGTCAGTTGTCTTTTAGATATCTGTCAGTTGTGTTTTAGATATCATAATGTTTTCTCTTGATTTGACCAGACAATTTTTTATTATATTAGCAACTTTCTATAAGCACTTTCGTGTTATGCCTGCATGTATTAGCTATACAAGTTTTAAATCTATGCTAGAATAATAGACACTTTATAGAACCAAGATAGTGCGATGTATAAGTGGCAAAAACTTATAATCACAGAAGGTAAAAATATATTCGAATATATCGTATAGATATGGTAATGCGGTAACCATTCAATACACGCAACTATTATGTACAATAAATTAAAAGTGAAACTATGTATCATTAAAAATCTTTAGGATATAAGGTCTGTAGCCAAGACTTAAGCGACAATAACTGCGAAAATATACTATGATAGATGTTAAATTTGGGTTGATATCCTTTTGAGATATAGTAAAAATAATGAGTAGTTCTGACTATTATAAACGTATATATAAGTGATGAGTTATTTTTTACTTATGACACGACATAGATTGTAGTTCTTGCAAGTGTCACATTATTGTTGTACCTTTGCGCTCAAATAAGAAAAAAGGATTTTAAACAAACAATGATTACACTTTCAAACATTGCCGTTCAATTCGGAAAAAGAGTTCTGTATAAGGACGTTAATATTAAATTTACTCCAGGAAATATCTATGGCGTTATAGGAGCAAATGGAGCAGGAAAATCAACATTGCTTCGTGCCATCTCTGGCGATTTAGAACCAACCAAAGGAACTATCACATTAGGAACAGGAGAACGCTTGTCGGTATTGGAACAGGACCACTTTAAATACGATGAATTTAAGGTAATGGACACGGTGCTTATGGGGCACGAACCACTTTGGAAGAATATGAAAGAGCGTGAAGAACTTTACGCTAAACCAGAAATGACCGAAGAAGACGGAAACCGTGCTGCCGATTTGGAACTAAAGTTTGCCGAAATGAATGGTTGGGAAGCTGAAAGCGAAGCAGCCCAATTATTACAACATTTAGGGGTGAAAGAAGATGCACACCAAAAAAAAGTAGGCGACTTGTCAAACACAGAAAAGGTACGTGTAATGTTGGCAAAAGCGCTCTTCGGCAAACCCGACAACCTTTTACTTGATGAACCTACCAATGACCTCGACCTTGAAACAGTAGAGTGGTTGGAAGATTATCTCGGCGAAATAGAAGAAACACAAACAGTACTTGTTGTATCGCACGACCGTCACTTCCTCGATGCTGTGAGTACACAAACAATTGATATCGACTTCGGGAAAAGTTACAGTGTTTGCAGGTAACTACTCGTTCTGGTATGAAAGTTCTCAATTAGCTTTGCGTCAAGCGCAAAACCAAAAAGATGAAAGCCGAAGAAAAGAAACAGCAGTTGGAAGAATTTATCCGATCGTTTCTCTGCCAATGTGGCAAAAAGCAAGCAAACAACTTCACGTAAGAAGATGCTTGAGAAACTGAATGTAGAAGAAATTCGCCCATCAAGCCGTAAATATCCGGTATCATCTTCCAAATGGAACGTGAGCTGTGCAATCAAATCTTAGAAGTTCAAGATTTGAAGGCTGTTGATGAAAATGGGACAATATTATTTGACCATATTAATTTTTAATGTAGAGAAAGAACAGAAAATAGTATTTTTTTGTCTCGTAACCCTAAAAGCAATGACAGCTTTTATTCGATATCATTAATGGTGAACGCGAAGCACAAGCAGAGTACCTACAACTGAGATGTAACTATTACAACAGCTTACTTACCACTGGACAATACCAAATATTTTAATTGTGATTTAAATCTTGTTGATTGGCTTTCGCAATATGGTCCAAGCAACGAGGTAGTAATGAAAGGTTTCCTTGGCCGTATGTTGTTTAAACAAGAAGAGGTTGAAAAGAAAGTTAATGTACTTTCTGGAGGCGAGAAAATGCGTTGTATGATTGCGAGAATGCAGCTGCAAAATGCAAACTGCCTAATACTCGACACTCCTACAAACCACCTCGATTTGGAAAGCATTCAGGCATTCAATAATAATCTTGTAGGCTTTAAAGGTAATATCCTCTTTAGCTCTCACGACCATGAATTCATCGGAACTGTTGCTAATCGTATCATCGAATTAACTCCAAACGGTACAATTGACAAGCTTATGAGCTACGATGAATCACATTCCGACGAGCAAATTAAGGAACAGAAAGCTAAAATGTATCAGGTTTAAGACTATTATCAGATAGAATAGCACAGCAGATTCTTATTATGTTGGCACACTATTTGTAGCTCTAAAACAAAAGGTTTATTATTATGAGCAAAAAGAATAAGAAAATAAGAATAGAGGACGAGGCTCCCTGAATTACAGAACGAAACGCCTACTATGGAAGAGGCATCGCCTGAAATAGATAATGAAGAAGTGGCAGAATCAGAATCTACACAGGAAAGCGATAAAACAGAAGCTAACGAGTGGAAAGATAAGTATATACGTCTGTATGCAGAGTTTGAGAACTATAAGAAACGAACACTGAAAGAGAAAACAGAACTTATACTTAATGGCAGCGAAAAAACTGTTACAGCAGTGCTTCCTATTCTCGATGATTTTTGAGCGTGCACTGCCGATAAAAACTGAAGATTCGACCGCAATTAAAGAAGGTTTTCGAGCTCATTTATAAGAAGTTTTTGAAAGTCTTAGAAAACATTGGTGTAAAGAAGATTGATACCGATGGTAAAGATTTCAATGTGGATTATCATGAAGCAATAGCAATGGTACCAGGAATGGGCGATGATAAGAAAGGTAAGATAATAGATTGTGTGCAAAAGCAGGTATACCTTAAACGATAAGGTTATACGGCATGCAAAAAGTAGCAGTTGGTCAATAAAAGACTATAGATTGAGTAATCTAGGCTCTTGAATATTTACAAGAGCCTTTCATTTTACGATAAATACCAGATGACAAAAAGAGACTATTATGAAGTTCTGAGCGTTGCAAAAAGACGCATCGGGCGATGAAATAAAGAAGGCTTATAGGAAACTTGCTATTAAATATCACCCTGATAGGAATCCAGATGATGCTAATGCTGAAGAGAAATTTAAAGAGGCGGCAGAAGCATATAGTGTTTTAAGTGATCCACAGAAGCGACAACAATACGATCAGTTTGGATTCGATGGACCTAATATGGGAGGTGGTAATCCGTTTGGTGGTAGTGGTTTCTCAATGGACGACATCTTCTCTATGTTTGGTGATGTGTTCGGGGGACACGGCAGGGGGCTTCGGTGGATTTGGTGGTGGAGGTCATCAAACACCAAAATATAGAGGCTCTGATTTACGTTTGAAAGTTAAGCTCTCTTTGCAAGAGATTGCCACAGGTGTTACTAAGAAATTTAAGGTACGTAAAGATGTAGCCTGTGAACACTGTCACGGAACCGGTGCAGAAAATGGAAGTGGAACAGAAACCTGTCCAAACTGTCACGGTAGTGGTATGGAAATTCGTACCCAACAAAGCATATTTGGTATGATGCAAACACAAACAACTTGCCATGTATGCGGTGGAGAAGGCACTATTATAAAGAATAAGTGTACACATTGTCATGGTGATGGCGTTGTAAAAGGCGAAGACGTTGTTGAGATTAATATTCCAGCAGGTGTTGCCGAAGGAATGGTAGTGAATGTACCTGGTAAGGGTAATGCAGGTAAACATAATGGTATAGCGGGTAACATACAAGTTTATATCGAAGAAGAGGACAACTGATACTTTTATTCGCGATGGACAAAAATGTTATCTACAATTTATTACTCGATTTCCCAACAGCTGTCTTGGGCGGTCAAGCTGAGATTCCTACGATAGATGGTAGTTCTGTAAAAATAAAGATAGAGGAAGGTACACAACCCGGTAAAACTCTTCGTTTAAGAGGTAAAGGACTTCCTGCAGTACAAGGTTACGGTAACGGAATAGGAGACCTTATTGTTCAAATAGGTGTTTATGTGCCTAAAAACGTTATCGAAATCAGACATAAAGCCATTGAAGAATTTAAAGAAAGTGATAATTTCAAGGGGACATTCACGAAACGCTCAATATTTGATAACTTCAAGAAACTATTCAGCTAAAATTCGATGACTGAAAAGTAATAGAAAGTGACTTACGAAAGAAACAACAGAATACTTGTATAATAGCACCCCTGTTTTTGAACATGTGGGTGCTTCTGCTTATAAAGAAGGTTTATCAACAACTCTCGCATTAGACGAGTACTTTGGAAATCCACATCAAAATTTCCGTTCTATTCATATTGCAGGAAGTAATGGTAAGGGTTCATGTTCACATACATTGGCAGCAATATTGCAAGCTGATGGTTATAAAGTTGGACTTTACACAAGTCCTCACCTTGTTGATTTTAGAGAACGCATAAGAATAAATGGCAAGATGATTTCAGAAGAATATGTGATTGATTTTGTTGAAAGTCATCGCAAGTTCTTTGAACCATTGCATCCATCGTTCTTTGAAATGAACTACTGCAATGGCTTTTAAATACTTTGCAGAACAGAAAGTAGACTTTGCTATTTGAAGTAGGATTAGGTGGTCGTTTGGGTGTACTAATATTATTAATCACTACTTTCAATTGTTACCAATATTTCGCTTGACCACACTCAATTTTTGGGCGATACAGTACCAAAGATTGCATACGAAAAAGCTGGGATTATAAAGCAGAATACTCCAGTCGTAATTGGTGAAGCAACGCCCGATACTCGTGTCGTTTTTGAAGCAAAGGCACAAAAGATGATCTGCTAGCGATAGTATTTTGCCGAAGATATTCCTATGGTATTATCGGCAACTGCTAATCGAAGGTCGCACTTATCAAACACGCTTGTTTGGTACAATTGAAGGTGAATTGGGTGGAATTTATCAAGAAAAGAATACCAACACACTGCTAACGGCTGTGATGCAACTTTACAATAATCAGATAATTAGAAATATTGACAGCGTTGCAAAAGGTTTCTCAAATGTGTGTGTGAAGCAGCGAGTTTAATGGGTGTGATGGCAACAAATCACAAGAAAAATCCTATTGTGTTGTGATACAGAGGACATAATGAAGCAGGTTGGAAAGACTTATCACTACAAATTAAAAATCAGAAATGCCTCAATCTACGCATAGTTTTTGGAATGGTAGACGATAAAGATATAGAAGCTGTAATGGCACTTTTGCGAAAATGCTCATTATTATTGGACACAACCCGAGTACAAAGCGAGCTTCGCATGCTAAGATAGCAGAAGTTGGCGAACGGTATGGACTTAAAGGTAAAGCCTTTACTAATGTTGAAGAAGCTTATAAGCAAGCATTAAGCGAGTCAGACGAAGACGACTTTATATTTGTTGGAGGCTCAAGTTATGTTGTTGCTGACCTTTTAAGTAAATTCTAGTAATAATATACTCCAGTTAAAGGCAAGATTAAAGAGTTCTTGCCTTTAATTGTTTTAACACACGATAAAACTCCTTTTACTTTGAAATAGTTTGTGGTTATCGGTTATTTTTGTTTCCTTTGCAATATAGACATGTAACTAAAATCAGAAAATCATGGTAAATACCGAAGCGACAAATTATGTGTGTGGTCTGAGACACGAAGATTTCCAGACTATAATAGATGGTAAGAGAACGAATCTTTATATACTTAAGAATGCAAAAGGTAACGAAATAGCCTTCACTAATTATGGTGGTGCGATTGTTGCCATTATGGTTCCAGATAGAGATGGAAATTTGGCAAACATCATACAAAGGGCATGATAATATTCACGATGTTATCAATTCGCCAGAACCCTATCTTTCAACACTCATTGGTCGCTATAGCAATCGTATTGCTAAAGGACATTTCCAATTGGACGGAAAAGAATACAATATAGCCATTAATAATGGTCCTAATTCATTGCATGGAGGTAAAAAAGGGTTTAACACCAAAGTTTGGGACGCTGTTCAGATAAATGAGCATGCCGTTGTACTGAAATATACATCGCCATACGGGGAAGAAGGCTTTACTGGCGAAGTTGAAGTGTGGGTTGCATATTCTTTTTACCAATGATGACGAACTGATTATAAAAGTATTCTGCAAAAACCAATAAGAAGACAATAATAAATCTGACCAATCATGGATTCTTCTCTTTGGCAGGTATAGCTAATCCGACTCCAACTATTGAGGACTTAGAATGCCAAATCAATGCCGATTTCTATATTCCCATTGATGAAACATCTATTCCAACAGGTGAAGTCTTAAAAGTAGCTGGGACACCATTCGATTTTCGGCAACCTAAATTAGTTGGTCAGGATATTGATGCAGAACATGAACAAATAAAGATAGGTGGAGGCTATGACCACTGCTTTGTGCTGAATAAAAAAGAAGAAGGAGAACTGTCGTTTGCAGCGCGAATTAAAGATCCTAAAAGTGGCAGAATAATGGAAGTATTTACAACCGAACCGGGACTCCAGGTATATACAGATAATGGTGCTAATGGATATAAAGGGCAAAATGGAGCTACTTTTCCTCGTCGTAGTGCTATTTGTTTTGAGGCACAACACTTTCCAGATAGTCCTAATCGCCCTTACTTCCCTTCTGTTATTTTGGAGCCATGTAGGGAATATAAGCAAAAACTATCTATAAATTCATTGTAGAGAAATAAAAAGCAAGATATATAAGATTAATTAATAAAACGAAATATATAAACAATGGAAAATCAAACTAGAAACGAGAGCATTGGTGGCGTACTATTACTATGGTATTTCTATTTACTATGATTTGCTTCGTAACAAATATAGAGCGCCATTTGGTACTATCTGGAAGGAACATTACGAAGGAGCAGGTATATGGTAAACGCATGTGAACTTTGTTTGCTTATTTGTTTATGGGCATTCCCTGCTGGTGTGATGATTACAAAATTTGACTATAAAAAGACTGCTCTTGTGACTGTGCTTTAGGATTGATAGGTATAGGAATACAATATATATCAAAGCAATATGGATGGAAATTCCTTATTTACATATAGTTTGTCTTTTCTGAGTGCATTCGTATATGGTTTTCTGTGTTTGTATTCTTAATACTGTTGTACTATATTTGAATCTTCTTGGTGGTGGTGAAAATCGAGGTAACCAACTTATACAGACAGGAGGTTCATTAAATTCTTGCAACAACATTGACACCAAATTCTTGAGGTTCTAGTGATAGGTGAGGATTACAAAAGACAACATCTGCTTGAAAGTTGTTACGCCTTTGCTGCTTATTGCACTGGCAGTTGCTTTCTCGTTCTGTATAGTTTGGTCTCACGAAACTTACAGAGCCTGAACGACAAAAGTCTGATGTGTTAGCAGGTGTCAGCGATCGTAGGCTACTGGACAATTGAAGCTGGGTATTATTGCTATTTTCTTCTATGTAGGAACTGGTTGGTATACTGAGTAAAGCTATTCTATTCACTGAAGGACCTCTTTCAAAAGGAGGCATTCTAGGAGTGCTTGTCATGGGTGGGCTATTTCTGGTTTCTATTAGTTGTTAATGCTTGGTTGGGCGGTTTTGTTGGTGCTTTTATCAGTGGTAGAGTGTCGTCGCATGCAGCTTTACCACTACATCCAGTTGTTGCAATTTCATTACTGCTTGTTGCTATGTATTTGTGCCCGGACAAGTAAAATAAATCTTATAGTTCCCGATATTGCTCATGGCTGAGTCTAATTTGATGCAGTAGTTCCCACCAGTGTAGTTTTCCTATGGTTCTACGTGCGGCTCATGTACTCCGTTATGTGGGTACAAAGTGTTATATACAATCTGGCAAACTGAAAGGTCTTGGTAGACATACTGCATCTTGCCTCTGGTTTGTTCCATGACTATGGTGGTGGTGGCGTAATGCCGTGAAACTGAGATTTATGTAGCAACTAAAGTGGCGATATCAGCCATAGCTATTGGTTAGTTGTGAGCTATGCTTTCGTATTTGCTTTTTCTATGCTTTGGTTGGTTCAATACGACAATCAAAAACAATTAAACGTGCTATTATTTTAATGGCAGCATTCAGCTGACGCACATTTTTATGCTGAAAGATCACTTAAATAACACTTCAAATAGCAAATATGGATATAGAAATTGTTGAAATTAGGTTGCTCTATAAAACATGTTTTGATGGTAAAACAGGAAGCATCTATTTTGCTCGGGATATAAATCTTATAGGAGAACTATAGTTATAATGGTGGATTTTGTTTTTGATTGTAAAGGGTATTGTGGCTGAAGTTCCTTTATATTATTTGAGCTGGATAACGGTCTGGTTTTATTACGGCGTTTTGTGTCCCAACTGCGGTTCGCCGTTCCGCGGACTGTGCCAGCAAATTTTGGAGATGATGTTCAGAGCGACAATGCAGGTGCAATAATTTCTGTTTACTACCCTTCCCTGTTTGTTGTTATTTGCAGTTACCGCATGTCCTTTGCCTGCATCATCCAGCTCACCTTTGGTTTCTGTGTACATTTTGGTGTACGGCAAATGTTTGTCTGTTAAAAGCATGACATGCAAAATACGTTTGGTTCACATCTTTGTTGGATGGTTCACTTGCCAGTTTCCTTCTTTTCTCTTGATCTGGACTTATTGCTGCTGTTTTCTTTATATTTGGAGATCTTAATTTTGTGCCTTTTGAGGGTTTGCACGTTGGTAGACCTTTGTCCTGTGCTGCGTGGTGATGCCCCGCATTGCAGTATGCACCCAGTGGTTTGGATGCTGGGTGCGTGATGGTGATGGTGATCTTCGTTGTGGGACATGATACGTTTGCGTTGGCATCTTTTGCCGCCATCGCGAATACTGTATGGGACGGGTCTTTGTCTCTGCGGCTTTGAGTTTTCCGGGGCGCCGAAATTGGCTGTCTAACACCCCATGCATCTGGTACAAGAATAATACCGCTTTATTACTGGTTTTGTTGTGCCTGCGTGCCTGGCAATATGCGAAGAGCACGGGCTCTGTTGTTTGACATTTCTTTGCCAGCCAGCTGCCGGCATTTGTACGGTTTTATTTTATTTAGCTCAACGTCGTATTTGGTCGTGGTGAACCTTTGTTTCTTCTTGGTGTTGGTATTTGTGATCAATACTATATTTGTGCTCAGTACATTTGTGTTCCTCTGTTTTGCGGTTTTATTGTCTTCTTTTGTGTGTGTGCATGTCAGATGGAGTTCTTTGTATAATATAAGGTGGTATATGCGAAAACCGACTTCACCTTGAATCTTAACATTACACCCGTGCTACAGAACTGTTGATGATGACGAAGGAAACAGGGCAGAGATAATAGCATAATCTTCTGCACCTTTACTTTACTCAGCTAATTTCTGTTGGATTACCTGTGCATATTCTGACCCTTGATAATGCAGTCGTGGGCAATGCGCCTTTCCATAAAGATTTGTTGCTGCCTGGTGTGGTTTCTGAAGCTGTACCCTTTTGATATTTCTACGTATTGAATTACTGTCACCTGGTTTCTTTCAATACACAGATTTCAAATGCCGCTCTGAGGAAGTTATTTCCTTGAAACTGGTACTTTTGTTATTGTGTGTACTATTAGCACTTGTGTCCAACAGATCTGTCTTTCTGCTGTTACTGTCTTTTTGCCGCGTTAGCACGAATCTTAACATTTGCCTTGGTATTCATATTCTGTTTATTGTTATTTTTACTATTTGAGCGATAGTATGGCTTCTTGCAACATTATCACCAACAAACCATATAACTAATTCCCCTGTATTTTGTTTATGATCTTTCTTGAATAACAACATGTGGACTTCTTTTGTCTATCTTTGGGAAGAGTAGGTAGACCATCTCTAGTTCTCTGTGACGCAATAATTCTGCTGTGCACCATATTTGAACCTGCCGGGCATAACGGTTCTTGTGGAAAATGTCTGTGAAAAATGGTTCATTGACCATATTCTGTGCTGGCTATTGCAATGCTCCATTGCCGGGTACCTTATCAACAAGTTGCATAGGATAGTGACTCACGTATTCAGCGGTGGCAATATTGAGCTCTTCGTTCGGATCGCGCAATAGGTGCTTAATTTCCTTGCAGATATCTTTGTTCCCCACCATAATCTGTTCCATACTGACCGTTTTCTAATACTTCATCACCGATATTTTTATATATATTATCTAACAATTGTTTCTATTCTCTTAATCTTGCCTCATTTCAGCTGGCAATGAGAAGTTGGTCTGCCCTTCGTAAATAACGTCCATTATCAGTCTACCTTTTATAGTGTATTTCTTGCAGGTGCTGTATTTCATCAACAAATTGCTCAATATCGTCAAGTGTTGCCATCTTTGGAATCGAAGAACATGCGGTATAGAAGGTGTTCATGGTAGATTGACACTTCTGTTTCATCTTTATCTTTTCTGCTGATACTATTTTCTTGTTTTGTTCCTTTCTTCTTTTTGTCAACATTGCTTCGTTATGGGTAGGAAACTCTGGGCCGTTTTGTTTGGGTGTGACCTCTTCCCGCCGCCGACCATACTGGGTGCCTTTGAGCCTTTCTTGCCCTTCGGTTCGCGTTGTATCAACATTTTCTGTGGCGTCTATGATGAGTTGTCCTCAATCGTTCATTTTATCCTTCTTCCTTGTTTTGTTTTATTCTTCTTCTTTGGATATATGTCTGTAGAACAGTTGCAATTTGCCTCAATGCCTGACTGTTATTTTCAAACATACATTCTCCAACTAGTTGTTCTGTCTGCTGTGCTATCTGCAGGATGGTTTTACCTTGCCATTAAACTCTTCCCATTGTTGGGCGGTCCAATACATGTGTTTTGTCCTATCATTGTGTTGATGTGCTATTTGGAATTTTATCGCGCTATTTGTTTCACCAGATTTTGGGCAAAACCAATACCATCATACTACTTTTTCTACCAGAATGTACGCGGCTATCTCTGGTTTGCAGTATAGTGCATTTTCTTCAGGTGAATATTGATGTTTCGTTTATCTATGTGTGTTTGCGGATATATCATGCCTTCTCTTATATCTTCTGTACAGCACCAATACATTCTTGCCTATTGCCTTTTGGAGAAATAAGCCTTAATGAATCTATTTCTGCTGACTTTTCGCCATTATTTTGCTAATCACGCATTTTTTACTATATTTTTGTGTTTTCGTCACATACTTTCGTCCCCGAGAACTATAGAACATTCATTTCGTATATATAATATTACGTTATATTCGGATGCCAAAAACTTATAGCTGTTTTCCTTCTATCTTTTAGTACTATGTGGTTGCTTTCATCTTCTTCTACGCTTCTTAACTCTGATTCTGCGATTTGTTTGTTGATTCTATATAATAAATGTCTGTCTTGTTGGTGCAAAGACCGACTTTTGTTATTCGATGATAACAAAGTAATATTTCAATTTTTTAGATAACGTAGTTCGTTTAATCTCAGATGTCTGTTATATCACTGCTTCATCTTTTGATATGCTATACGGTCGTCGTTGATAACAATAATATTTTTGTATTCTCAATATCCGTGCGTTGCACCTGACCTACAGTTTAAATTTGCTTTCTCTTTACGTCTGTTACCTTTTCCAACATGAAATTGTCTCCGTGATCTCTACTTTGAGGTTTGATTGTATAAATCATCAATATGATGACACATCACTACAGTTTACCCTTCTTTTGCCGCCTCCTTGAATCCTTCTCTGATTTAGTAATCTGTTTCATTATCTTTAAAGTATTTTACGCTGCTCATTCTCAAGAAAGAAGATTAAAAGCAGGAGAAGCAAATCAGTTTATGTCTTGTGTTTTTGCTCTCAGTAACAAGCTGATTAAAGCTTTTCGTATCAATATTATTTCTATTAGTAATACACCTGCCAATATTACATTAGCGAGCAATGGTGAAATTCTGAATAGATTCGCTTGTCTTCTATTACTGGGTATCGTCACAACATTCTTGTTTTTTATAATAATTCGTGCCAATTCTTACCTTCAGTTACTCACCGTAAAAGCTATCTCGCTTATGGATAGTCAAGCCTATCCATATCAAGATGTGTTGATTAGTGCTGAAACTTTTGATAATCATTCTTGAAATCTCTCCAGACAGTTCACCATTTGTTTCTTGGTTAATACAGTCATTACTACAAGATATCTCTTCGTGTGTTATCCTTTGATTAGCATGTGTTCTCATTTTGTGAATGCTGAGCCTTGAGCACTTTTGGGTAGCAACAGTGGACTATTTCTTTACTTTTATACATTGTTGCATGAATGGGTGCCAACAATATTAAAAGTAGCCCTGATAGATTCTATAATCCGTCTGGTCGCTTATAGTTTTACTGCCCTCGTGGCAACATCTTCTGGTTATTCTTTTTACTAGTTCTTGTTTTCTTGCTGTGGTTCTTTTCTCTGTTCCTCTAAATAATGCCTCTTGAGAGTTTACCAAAGTCACAGTCCTTGTTCATTTCCTGTACACTGCTTGAACTGCCTTGAGCCTCTCTCTGGTGCTAGAGAAACTATTTAGTGGGCAATTTTTATTGTCAATAAACCGACTTCCTTGTATTTTTAACCATGACAGACTTTCTGTTGCCCATTCAGAACTTCGTCAACACTCGTTCAGATAACACCCCTCCCGTTGTTTGAAAAGTAACTTATACCCCCCCCGCCTTGGGCTATGTGCGCTCTATTTAATACCCCTACGTTTACCTTCTTCCCTTTTATTGCCTTCTTTGTTTACTGATATGTTCTTGTGCTCGCCTCTTCTTAGATGCTAGATTAGGTTTTATATGCACTGATGCTATCAGACATGTACATCTGTTGTATTTTATTAGAAAAATAGATCTCTTCATTTTATTATTTACCGTCCATGTCTCTCCTGCACAAGAGCAGTTTCTGCTGCTGACTTTGAACATTTTCTCCTGCTTGTGGTAACATACTTTGGTTTGACACCATTGTATTTGTTATACATTTTAATTTTATACTAGAGGTAAATCTTAGTAATGTTTGTGCCCACAGTATTTCATCATCTCTATTTATAATCATGGTGGCAAACCTATTCGATATGTTGTGGATGATTGTGTGTGTCTTGGGGCAGTTCTCTGACTTTCGTCTCTTGTCTCCATATTTTATTCGATCGTATATATTTTGTTTCAGACTCTGTTCTCTCTTGCCCTCAAACTGGAAGTGTCATTTAATGCCTTCGTTAATGTTTCTTCCGTTTATCAACTTCTGGTACGGCGCGCAACTCCCCGGAACACGCTGCACGGTGGACGCGGCTCTGTTCGTTAACACCAGCACAGCGGCAGCCGTCAGATTTCACTGAGCACCAGCGGTTTCGAGCGATGTGACGCCGATAGCGATGTCAGCGCTGTATCTGGCAATATCACATGTCGCGAACTGACCGCTTCTAACCTGCTCCTCTGATTTTACGTTTTGTCGTCTGCAGATCTTTGGATAATGCAGTTGTTCTTCTTCAACAGTTTATTCTTCCTCCTTATCATTCCCATTTACCATTTCGTTCGTTTCTGTAAAGTGTCTTTTAGCTTTCAGTGATTTTGTAGCAAAGGCAATTTATATATCAACACAGGCATTCCTTAATATCACCAGATCTTTTGTTCTTAATGCTTTACATATCATTTATTGGTCTTATGACCAAGGCAGGGCTTCTTCAAAACGTGCTTCAAGTCCATCTGGTTTTTTGACATATTTATTATCTCTGTATCTTTTCTGTTGTTGTTTTGATCTAGAAGATATTTGTTGTTTAATAATTAAGTTACTCAATTCGCTTTTGATGGTTCAACTCCTCTTTTTACTACTATTACGTGAGTAACTGTGCATCTTGATTCCCTAATGCAATGAATATATTTCTGATTGTATATAATCTCATTCTACAACATATTGTTTGTGGGTGCG
>BNJS01003049.1_pt1 | contig 15043 bp, 20 predicted proteins | sample 8540461 | NCBI WGS metagenome assembly BNJS01 (sample SAMD00202454, study PRJDB9452) | human saliva metagenome | isolation source: human saliva | place: Japan
AAGCGGCAGGGATCAAGCACTTCAATTAAATTTGTTGATACCACCATCAAGCCCCTCAAAGCGTTCAATTTGTGTTAGCATTTCATTCACTTGTGAACGTTCCCAGCTTCGATTTGCTCCTTCTCGAGAAAATAAGAAGGTATCCACTTCATCTAACACTAATAACGCATTATCAGCTTTCGCTTGTTCAAAAGCTTGAGCAATATTTTTTTCTGTCTCGCCTACATAACAATTAAGCAAATCTGAGCCTTGTCTTAACAACAGCGGCATATCCAACTCATCTGCAAGCCATGCTGCCCAAGCAGTTTTTCCTGTTCCTGGCGGGCCATAGCAACAAATTCGCCCTTTTTTCGACCGTTTTAACCCTTCACTAATGCGATGAATATTGTCATTACAAGCAACATAATCCAAGTTATAGTTGGCTTTGCCTAAAACAAGCGGTTCGATTTTTCGGTTTTATTTTGCGATTTTTAATGTTTGATTAAACATCATGAGCAAAGTCTCAGCAAAATTTGACGTATTGAGTTCCTTTGCCACCCGAATTGTTCGGCTTAAAAATCGCCGGCGTTAATGACCGCACTTTGGCAAAATGCTGCACATAAGCCGGACTTAATTTTTCCCTCAACTAACTGTGTAATGAGTGCTGATTTATTTTTCAGCGGCAAATCTGGCATTTCTAAAATTAAATCAAAGCGACGTAAAAAAAGCAGGGATCTATGCCAAAAAAACAGAATTAGATAGCCAAATCATCGGCACATTGTTATTTTCTAATAATTGATTCATCCAAGCTTTATTCTGCTGTGCTACTGATTGCTCAAAGAAACTAGCACGAAAAACATCTTCTATTTCATCAAAAATCAATAACGAAGATTGCCCTTCTAACACCTTTTGCGCAAAACGACATTTATTCAAACGATCTTCAGCACTAATCACATCCCCATCTCCATCCATATAGGTAATGTTATGCACTGAAACACTCAATGCTTTAGCCAATAAAGTGGCTAACTCCGTTTTGCCCGTACCGTGCACCATAAATTAAAAATATTCACGCCTTTTTCTATAAGTCGCAAATGAGGACTGAAGATAATCCAGCATCATTGCTTTCATCTTTCCTAGATAAGCAAAGTCGTCTAAATTTAAACTTGTTTCAATCGCAGGCTGAGTACACGATTTTAATAGTGTTTGTTCATTTAATGGTTCTGAAATAAACTCATCAAAATCCAACATTTTGCCCCAATCCAAATATTCATGGATTCTATCTGGATTATAGTTTCGAGCGAGCAAGCCATAGCCCAATAGTTTTCCTTTATCTTTTAAGGCAGAAATAATATCCGATTTAGGTAAGTCGAATAAATTTGATAATACCTCACCTAGCTCAGCCAAATTAGATTTTGGTAATGCGCCACTCAATTCTTTCAATGGCTCATACAACTGTAACTGAATAGCCAAACGAAAAACCATCTGTTCTGCTACATTTAATGACAATAATTGAGTCAATTTATCGATATTTTGTTGAATAATGGGATTCTCGTTTACGCAAAGTGCGGTCAATTTGGGCAACGTTTTATTTCGAGCTTGCAATAATTTTTCACTTTTTCACGAAAATTATCACAATTCTCCATTTCACTTGGTAAACCTAAAGCCTCTGCAATATTGTCATATCGCCAATTACTCTCATGAAAAACCTCTACGAAACCTCGATATTCCAATAAAAGTTGCAACATTAATTTTTCAGTATATGGGGAAACTGATGGGGGTTAAGTTTGAATTTAGACATAATCATCACTCCAATAAAAAAATGCTCGAACCTAATAGGTTTGAGCATAGTTTAGAAGTAGAGCGACAGATTGTGTCGTTTTAAATTAAATGTAACATTTTAAATTTGTCTTTACCTCATTCTTCAATAACAATCAAAGAGAATATCTATAACGCTTTTTAGATAATCATCCATATCTATTGGTGTAAATGCTTGATATGATACATATAGTGGATGTCTAGGCTGACCTCTTTTTCGTCAATGTCCCCACTTGCAACCAATTAGGATTACAATTCTCCAGTTTTTTTATAAATTGTTTTTAATACTGTCTAGTAAATAAGCACGAGAAAAAAATATTATTTCCCCATGCCAATAAGATATTAGCCTGCTTTTTCTTTTTTTATTAATTCATAAATAATAGAAAGATTTTTCCTCTTGTATTTTTTTATCAGCTTCATCAGGTAAATCATCTGGATACGTATCTCGTTTAGGATATAAATTTAGCATAATAAAGCTAGTATAGCCGTTATACTCAGCTAATCCCATTACCTTTCTAATTGTATTATCAGGTGTTTTATCACATGCTGTACTTGGATTTAACCCAATTACAAAAAGTGTTTTTTTCTGACTGATAACCTAACGCATAACGATAATTATTTTTCTGCATCAGTAAAATAAACATCAATAAGATATTCCATAACATACTCCATTAATTAACTTATTTTTGATTAATAATTATACTCTACAAATCACCACCGATAAATCATCATAACCCCTTGTTTCTCAACTAATTTACGACACACTGTCAATCTAGATTTATCATTATCATATTGTTTCCAAATCTTTTCTCTTACTTCAGCAGAAAGCCCATCTGTTAATCCGTCAGAACAAAGCAATAAACTTTCTCCTTGTTGAATTTCAATCTCTTGATAAAAAATTTTATCTTGAAATTCGGAATAATCGGCGACTAAACAAGAAGAAACACCGCCATAAATCGTAGCAAAATCTTCTTCTTTTTTATCGGGAAAATCAGCCAATAATTCAGAAAGAATAGAATGATCTTGCGTGATTTGTTGCCATTTACCTTGGGTATCAATTAAATAAGCACGGCTATCGCCTACGCTGAGAATTTTGGCTTTACGGGTTGTTTGATCAATTTCAGCCGCCACAAAAGTGGTTGCTGAGCCAAAATAACTCTCAGCTAATTCTGCTGATAAACTGGATTGTAAATCGTAGATCGTTTGGCGACTTAGGCTTTCCATTTGGCTTAATAATTGCATAGCCAACTTGCTCGCTTTTTCAGGTCGGTTACTATTGGAAATACCGTCTGCCACGCCCACAATAAAGTGCGGTCGGTTTTCAAGGCGTTTTTCAGCCGTTTTGAGTTTATATTGAAACACCGCCTCACCATTTAAAAAGGGCATCTTGGTTGTGTCGCTTGTTGCTGCCAATTTGTTGGCAGAAGGTAATTTCGCAAAAATTTTTCCATTATTCAACCGCTTGTTGAGAAGGATTTAGAAGGCGATCAATCGCTTTTTAGCGCATCTAACGCCTTTCATCTCGAGACTTAAAAAGTGCATTTTTCGGCACGCCTGCATCTTGTGGGTTAATACGGATAAATCCACCCTTTTTTGCTTTCGCCGTACGTTCAGAAAAGCGACGCACAGTTGGAATGGCTTTCCCCGCCCCCAGTTCGATGACGACGAGATTTTGCACTTCTTTTAACCATAAATCGAGCTTATTTCGTTTTTAAATTTTTGATAATTACTGCTGTAAAAATAATCGTCAAACATGAGTACATTTTTGTCTTGCCAAACGCTGACAATAAGGGCAACGAGGTGGCTCACTCAATAAGCGCAAGTTTTCGTTATCCACCACAGGTTGAAATTCTTTTGCTGACCAACTTAAATCGCGGCAATTATGCGCACACTGCAAACGCTCTAATGTGCCATGTACTTCATAAATGCGCCCTTCTTTAAACCCCGCTTTCTGAAAATGCCCATCCACATTGCTGGTAAAAACAAAATAACCATGCGGTTTGCTTTCTGCCCAACGTTTTAAAATTTGGTAACCTTCATGCGGACTTGTTGCACGATATTGCGACAAACGATGCCCATAAAACCAATAAGCTAACTCTTGATGGATTTCATAAGCCAATGGCGTCGCAATATCTTCAAAATTGATATTGCGGCCTTTAAACATTGGGTAAGCATTCCAAAACCCGCCGACACTTCTAAAATCTGGCAAACCTGAATCTACGCTCATTCCTGCACCAGCAGTAATTAAAATGCCATCAGCCTTATGGATAAGTTCCACTGCATAATTTAAGTCATTTTTCATAATACTTTTTCTCTGTCCATTTTTTTCATTGGTGAAATAATTCCAGCTTCTTCTAGTTGTTCTACAATTCTCGCAGCTCGATTAAAGCCTAAACTAAATTTGCGTTGAATCCGTGAACCAGATGTAAATTTTTCTTGTTGCACGAATTTTTTTACATCCTCAAAAAGCGGATCGCGTTTAAAAGTCACTTTCATTGCCATAAGTTTGCTCCTGTGTTGTTTCTATAAAAAGGGCTTAAGCGTGTTGTAAAAAGTAAAAAATATCTCTTTTATGGAAAAAATTATATGGAAGGAAGCGACAGTTCGTGTCGCTGCGAATATTACAAGCGGTTATTTTTAGAAGATTGTTTTGCAAATAAGATTATCTGTATTGCAATATGCACATTTATCTGTTTATATATACATGTAATTTATTAGGAAAAAGAATATGAATAACCAAAATCCGATTGAAATTTACCAAGCTCAAGATGGTACAACGCAAGTGGAAGTGAGATTTGAAAATGATACCGTTTGGCTAAGTTTACAGCAGATGGCTGATTTATTTGGGCGAGATAAGTCTGTTATTTCACGTCATTTACGCAATATCTATACTGATGGCGAGTTAAATAGAGAAGCAACTGTTGCAAAAAATGCAACAGTTCAAATTGAAGGCAAAAGACAAATTAATCGAACAATCGAATACTATAATCTTGATGTAATTATATCTGTGGGCTATAGAGTTAATTCTATTTTAGGTACTAAATTTAGAATTTGGGCAACTGCACGTTTAAAAGAATATCTGACTCAAGGCTATACCATTAACCAAAAACGTTTACAGCAAAATGCTCACGAATTAGAACAAGCACTTGCGCTTATTCAAAAAATGGCAAATTCATCGGAATTAACGCTAGAAAGTGGTTGTGGATTAGTGGATATTGTCAGCCGTTATACGCATACTTTTTTATGGCTACAACAATATGATGAAGGTTTACTTACTGAACCTAAAACACAGCAAGGTGGTACATTACCGACTTATACTGAGGCCTGTTCTGCACTAGCAGAGTTAAAATCTCAGCTGATGGCAAAAGGTGAAGCAAGTGATCTGTTTGGACGTGAACGAGATAATGGCTTATCTGCGATTTTAGGTAATTTAGATCAAAGTGTATTTGGTGAGCCCGCTTATCCAAGCATTGAAGCAAAAGCGGCACATTTACTTTATTTTGTCGTCAAGAATCATCCTTTTTCAGATGGTAATAAACGTAGTGGCGCATTTTTATTTGTGGATTTCTTACATAGAAATGGGCGTTTATTTGATCATAATGGACATCCAGTTATCAATGATACTGGGCTTGCAGCACTCACTTTATTAGTGGCAGAATCTGATCCGAAACAAAAAGAAACGCTTATTAGGCTCATTATGCATATGCTTAAACATAAGCAAGATAAGTAATGATAAACAGCGACCGAAGTCGCTATTTATTTAAAAAAAGTACGTTTTCGTTAATTCATCAGTCATACAGATGCGATATAAAACTCCCTATCTATTTAAAAAAAGTGCGTGTTTTTTTCATGTTTTTTTAATTTTCTCCAATAACTCTGCTACCACCTTCGGTACGCCCCTCACCCGCTTTTTTTCTTTGATTGCAATCACTTTGCTTACGAACAAATCCTGTATTGGGATTTGGATCGATCAAATAGATAAGTGAACCTATATGGGAGCTAGATTTACCAATCCATTAGCAGGATAAACTTGTAATGACGTGCCAATAACAATCACCACATCCGCCTTTGTTTCAACTAACTATCTGCTTTCTAGGAAACATTGGTACCATTTTCGCCGAGACTATATGTGGACGCATTGGATGTCCGTGATTATCCTTTATCCTCCAATCGTTGATCACCCAAAGCATGGAACAATGTAGATCGGTCATCAAAACTACTGCGAGCTTTATTTCAATTCTCCATGTAAATGGAGTACATTCGTAGCTTCCCTGCACGCTCATGTAAATCATCCACATTTTGCGTGATGATATGAACTTCATAAAAGCTCTTTCCAATTCAACCAAAGCGATAGTGCGCAGCATTAGGCTCTAGCCGCTTGCAGCATTTTACGACGTCGTTCATTATAGAAATCGAGCACTTTTGCACGGTTTTTCTTTAAGGCTTCAGGCGTGCAAACTTCTTCTACTTTATGCCCAGCCCACAATCCATCTTCCGCTCTAAAAGTAGGAATGCCACTTTCAGCACTAATGCCTGCACCAGTTAATACCACGCAAATTGGTTTATTTTTCTCTATCATTTTTCAGGCTCCTTTTTCTTTTAAAATTTCATCAATCTGTCTATCTCTAGCCATCATGCCAAATATATTCCCCGCTTTATAAAGGGGTTGATACGTATAGCTTTCAATATGCAAGAATGGCTTCTCTGAAAGGCGTTGGAAATATTGTTTTAGCTGTGATTTTGAGCGTAATAACACGTCATATTCGGCTTGAATATGGGCACTCATTGCTTCAATACGTATTTTAAATTCATCACTGAAATAAGGGCTGATAATTAAATAGACAGTTTTCTGTTCGGTTGTTGTTTCATCCGCATAAACACATGCCAAATTAAACACTTGCCATTTATAGCGATCTGCAAAAGTACCAATGATTCGACTTTGCTCCTCAGTTTCAACTTGTACGAGGGCGGCTGGCTTTTTCAAGCAATCTTGCAAAATATCACTTGGCGTAAAAGGCCCGCAATCCAAATAAGATAGCACACAGTTCCAGTTAGCAAATTGTTCAGTACCAAAATGTAAGTGTTTGCCTTCGAATTTATCTGCCCCATTTTTAGTGCGATCATCAATTAAATAATCACCTTGGTTCAGGTTTTTATGGTGAGATAAAATTAACCGTTTGTATAATGCCGAGCCTTTTTCTTCGCCGAAATAACGCTGAATCCATTTTACTTTATCACTCCAAGCTGATGGATTATGCCAAGGCGCGGTAGAAAGTGCGTAAATATGATATTTTTTTATCAATTTATGTACGGCAGAAATGGCGTTAGGCATCGGCTCCATTAAGCTAAAAATGCCCTCAACTTCATCATATCGCCCTTCATACTCTTGCTTGGTTTTCTCATCTAATTTTGCAATACCAGACGGGAAATCAACCATCACATTATCCATATCAATATAAACAATTTTCTTCATTTTAATGCCCTCTCTGTTGATGGCTTAATGATAAAAGATGAAGCGACAATTTATGTCGTTAAGCATTTTCGTCTAAATAAGTGCGGTCAATTTCTTGGTAATCTTCACCAAAATGGGCAATCCACCACTCCAGCATGGCACTCTCAATCACGGTCGCGGAAATTTCATATTCAGAGCCATAATCTTTTACTGTTTGATCGGTTGATAATGGTGTTTCTGTTAAAAAGCCACCTGTTTTTTTATCAATACGGAAAGTTAAACGAATCTTTCTACCCGAACTAAAACCAAATTTTTGGCTTTCAACATAAGCTTTTAGATTAAATTTCGGGCGTTCAAATTGCATTGTGCTGACATTCACTTCAAGTAATCGATGCAAGGCTAAATGTAAGATATCACCATGCTCATATTCTGCCACCACATAACTGCTAGGACCTTGCTGAACAAGAGCGAGTGGCTTAACTTTAGCCTTATGTTCTTTACCGTGAATACTACGATAATGCACTTGCAAAAAGCGGTTTTGATAAAGTGCGGTACTAATTTGCTTAAAAATTTCAGGATCAATTTTTGCAGGCAATAATGGCTGGCTAGTTGGTGCAATAGCCACTTTATTGAGCCATTCTGAAGCGCCTTTTTTATGCGGTTCATAAGCAAGATTGTAATCCGCTTGTTTAAAGAACCCCTCCATCGATTGCATAATATTGGCAGGTAAAATGCCGGCTAAATATTGCTTTGCCAACATCAACACCAACGATTGTTGTTCGTTTAAAATCGGCATATCTAAGCCTTTTGCATCGGGTTTCCAACGATAGCTATACGGTTTATCATTGGTATTGCAATCAATTTCAAACTGCTCACATAACGTATTCAATGCACGCTGAATACTGCGCAAATCCCGCTCAATACCTAATGCAAGCAATTTCTCTCGCAGTTCTAATGAGCTGATGGAATAGTTTTTCGGAATTAAACGTAATAGTTCGAGATGGAATTTTAGGGAAGATGATTCGGACATAATTGCCTCATAAATAAAAATATTTTCTTTAATCATATAAAAAATCGGGCAATTTTTAAACTGCCCGATTTGTTTCTATTTTTGACTACACTTTATGCCTTGGCGGTATCAATACGTTCAAATGACAACACTTTATTTTCTAACTGACGGAGTAATAAAGTGGCGATACCAGTAATAATGAGGTAAATACCGCCTGCAATACCGTAGATAGTTAACGCATCATATTCTGTGCCATAAAGTTGGCGTGCGTATCCCATGATATCCATGATCGTAATGGTAGAAGCCAATGCTGTACCTTTAAATACCAAAATAATTTCATTGGTATAAGAAGGGAGTGCACGTTTTAACGCATAAGGAATGAGAATTTTTAAAGTCTGCATACGACTTAGTCCTAATGCCGCACAGCTTTCCCATTGACCTTTAGAGATCGCTTTTACTGCCCCATGGAATAACTGGGTTGAATAAGCCGCACTATTCAAAGCTAAAGCTAATGCTGCACAGAACCATGCGTTGGAGAATAATCCCCATAATGGGCTGTCCACCAACCATTGGAATTGGCCAGGGCCTGCATAAATTAAGAAAAATTGCACTAAAAGTGGAGTGCCTGTAAATAAAACAAGGAACAAATTGACCGCACTTTTCACCAATTTATTGCCGATAGAAAGCAAGAAGGTTAGCCCTAATGCTAAGAAAAAGGCAATAAACAAAGACACAACTGTAAGCAACAGGCTAGTCGGAATACCTTGAGCAATTACTGCTAAATACTCTTGAAACATTATTCGACTCCCCGTTCAAATCGAGTGAAACGTAATTCTAATTTGCGGATACCTGCTTGGCTGATCAACGTAATCACTAAATAAATTAATGCAGCAATACCATACCAAGTAAAAGGCTCATGGGTATTTGTATTGATGTATCCTGCTTGACGCATTAAGTCATCAACCCCGATTAACGACACCAACGCTGTATCTTTTAATAACACGAGCCATTGGTTGCTTAAGCCTGGTAAAGCATGTCGCCATACTTGTGGCATAATTACATTGATGAAAGTATAAGGACGGCTTAATCCTAAAGCTGCACCTGATTCCCACTGCCCTTTGGGAATGGCTTGAATCGCACCACGTAAGGTTTGTGAAGCATAAGAGGCAAAAATCAAAGACAATGCAAATACACCACAACCAAAGGCGCTGAATTCGATATACTCCCCTGTCAGCATTTCCACAACTTGAGTTGAACCAAAATAAATCAATAATACGACTAAGATTTCTGGTAAACCACGTAATAAAGCAATGATAATCGCCGTTGGTTTTGCAATAAATGCATACTTATTGGCTTCTAAGGCGGTAAAAACAATGCTGAGTAATAAACCGACAATCAGAGAGCAAATAGCAAGCCCTAAGGTCATTAGGGCTGCGTGTCCAATTAATGTAAGATAATCATAAAACATAGATTATTTAGTCATCCATTTATCATAGATTTTTTGGTATTCGCCGTTTGCTTTCACTGCTTCTAAACCTTTGTTCAAGCTTTCAAGCAATTCTTTGCTTGATTTATTCACTGCGATACCTAAACCATTACCGAAATATTTTTTGTCGGTCACTTTGTCGCCTACAAATTGAATTTCAGCTTCTTTTGAAATCATATCTGCTAATACCGCGGTATCACCGAAGATAATATCAATACGGCCATTTTTTAAGTCTAAGATCGCATCTTGAAGGCTAGCGTAAGCTTTCGCATTATATTGTTTGCTTTCTGCTGCTGTATATTGTTGGAATGTTGTTCCGTTTTGAACACCAACTGTTTTTGCTGAAGCTAAATCTGCTTTACCTTTTAAAGCTACATAGCTTGCTGAACTATCATAGTAAGCATTAGAGAAAGCCACTTGTTTTGCGCGCGCTTCCGTAATATCAATCGCAGAAATTGAAGCATCAAAACGTTTAGATTTTAAGCCTGGAATTAACGCATCAAATGCTTGGCTTTTAAAGTGACAAGTTGCTTGAATTTCCTTACAAATTGCATTCGCGACATCCACATCAAAACCAATGATTTCGCCTTTTTCATTCGTTGTTTCAAATGGCGGGTAGCTCGGTTCCATCGCGAAAGTGATTTCTTGTGCATTTACAGCAAAAGCTGAACCCATTAACATTGCAGTTAAAAGTAATTTTTTCATGTTGTGTTTCCTTATTCTGAGTGTGAAAGATATTGTTTAAATTGTTCGGTTTTTGGATTATCAAAGCAATCTGCACTGCCCATTTCAATAATCTTACCTTGTTCCATATAAACGACCTTTGTCGCCACTTTTTGTGCCACATTCACTTCGTGGGTCACAATCACTTGAGTAATGCCTGTTTGTTGAAGTTCTTTAATGATATCAACAACTTGAGCTGTAATCTCAGGATCTAGTGCTGCCGTTGGTTCATCAAACAACAACACTTGCGGTTTCATCATTAATGCTCGAGCAATAGCTACACGTTGTTGCTGACCGCCTGATAAGTGAAGGGGGAAACGATCGGCATGCTCTTCCAAACGTAAACGTTTTAAAAGTTCTAATGCATCTTTTTTCGCTTCTTCCTCGCTAATGCCTAAGACTTTTTTCGGCGCTTCAATCAGGTTTTCAATTACCGTTAAATGCGGCCAAAGATTGTATTGCTGAAATACCATTCCTACATCTTGACGAAGTTGACGAATGGCTTTTGGATTATTATTCGCCTGAGACAAATCAAAATGGTTATTCGCAATATGTAATTCACCAGAAGTTGGCACTTCTAACAAATTTAATGTACGGATTAACGTACTTTTCCCTGCTCCACTTGGTCCGAGCAACACCACGGTATCGCCTTCTTGTGCATCAAGATTGATATCAAACAATGCTTGTGATGAACCATAAAAGAAATTCAAATTTTTAACACTAATCGCCATTTTAAGTTTACTGCTATCCTTGATTGACTTGTAAGAGTGAATAAATATTACTTTTTAGTGATTATTTATGCAAGCGTTTTTTTATAAAAAAAATCCCAAAAAAAACTTTTTTTGGGATCTTTTAAATCATTGAATTTTTAACCGCACTTGTCGTGTATTAAGCCTCTTTCGCCATTTCAAATTCAACTAACATCATTAAAATATGGATCACTTTGATGTGGATTTCTTGAATACGATCTGCATAACCAAAGTGTGGCACACGAATTTCAACATCCGCTAAGCCGGCCATTTTACCGCCATCTTTACCTGTCATCGCAATCACTTTCATACCTTTTGCTTTCGCTGCTTCGATCGCATTTAAGATATTTTTAGAATTGCCCGATGTCGATAATCCAAATAAAACGTCGCCTTCTTTACCCACGGCCTCAACAAAGCGAGAGAATACATATTCATAACCAAAGTCATTACTTACACAGCTTAAATGACTTACATCAGAAATCGCAATTGCAGGATAACCAGGACGATTTTCACGATAACGACCAGTTAGTTCTTCAGCAAAATGCATAGCATCACAGTGAGAACCACCATTACCGCAAGATAATACTTTTCCGCCATTTTTAAAGCTTTCTGCTAACAATTTAGCTGCTTTTTCAATGAGTTTGATATTGTTATCATCTGAAACAAACTTATTTAGTACGTCTTGTGCTTCCACAAGCTCAGCTTTAATTTGATCAAAATACATTTTATTCTCCTTAAAAATTAAAATTCGAAATCGCGTTGGCATTGTATAGCGTTCATTTCAAATAATCTAGCGCTCTTTCTTATCTCTCTATTTTTCAGCTTACTTCTCATTATTTTGCGATACGAATCACAGATTCAATTAAAAACGCTGTAAAAAATGACCGCACTTTTTAAACTCAATAAATTTAAAAAGGAAACATCATGAGAGCGATTTACTTATTACTTTGCCTCCTATTCAGCCAAATAACCTTGGCGAATGAGCGTGATTTAATGCTATTAGACACTTATGAAAACCAAGATGTTCAAGGTTGGGTAATGTCAGAAAAATTAGATGGGGTACGAGGTTATTGGGATGGCAAAACATTATTAAGTCGTCAAGGACTGCCCTTGCCCGCACCGACCTATTTTACCGCTCAATTTCCGCCTTTTGCCATTGATGGTGAGATATTTAGTGAACGTAATCAATTTGAAGAGATTGCCTCTATCACGAAATCCTTTAAAGATGATAATTGGACAAAATTGATACTTTATGTTTTCGATGTGCCTAATGCATCAGGCAATCTCTTTGAACGTCTCAAAACCTTAGAAGATTATTTGAAAGAACACCCTACACCTTATATCAAGATTATTCCGCAAATTCCGATACGAGATAAAACACATTTATTCGAGTATTTGTATGAAGTGGAAGCGAAAAAAGGTGAAGGGATTGTATTACGTAATCCTAATGCGCCTTACGAAAGAAAACGCAGTACACAAATTTTAAAGTTAAAAAGCACTTATGATGAAGAGTGCACAGTGATAGCACATCACAAAGGGAAAGGACAATTTGAGAATATACTCGGATCGCTCACCTGTGAAAATCATCGTGGAAAATTCAAAATTGGTTCAGGATTTAATCTGAGTGAGCGCGAAAATCCACCGCCTATTGGTAGCACGATTACCTACAAATATCGAGGATTAACTAATTCTGGAAAACCTCGTTTTGCTACTTATTGGCGAGAGAAAAAATAAGAGCGGTCAAAAACATCGCTATTTTTGACCGCTCTTTATATTTGATAACTCAATTATAGGTGTTGATTAATAAACGCTGCTAATTGATTTTTTGGTAACGCACCGACTTGTGTTGCAACAAGTTGGCCATTTTTGAAAAGTAGTAAAGTAGGAATACTACGTATACCAAATTGACCAGCCACTAACTGGTTGTCATCTACGTTGATTTTAACGATTTTTGCTTTACCTGCGAATTCAGGTGCGATTTCATCTAAAATTGGTGCAATCATTTTGCAAGGGCCACACCAAGGTGCCCAAAAATCCACTAATACTGGGATATCAGATTGCACAACGACGGTTTCAAAATCTGCATCATTAATATGTAATACTTCACTCATTTTTGTTTCCTTATTTAATAAGGTGCTGACGAATCAACACCTAACGTTAATTGATGTTATGCATAATAGCACAAGGCATATTGAATTGCACAGATTAGTCCGATTGATAAAAACTAATTATTTAAGTTGTGCAAAGGCCTGTAATAAATCGGCTTTGATGTCTTCCACATCTTCTAAACCAACAGAAAAACGCAATAATGTGTTTGTAATACCACGAGCAACACGTTCTGCTTCTGGAATATCCATATGGGTTTGGGTTGCGGGATAGGTAATAAAGCTTTCTGTTCCGCCTAAACTTTCTGCAAAGGTAATCAATTTAATTGATTTCAAGAACGTATTTACCCAATTTTCATCTTTCAAACGGAAAGATAGCATACCGCCTTTGTTTGGATATAACACACTATCAATTTGTGGCTGTTGACGTAAAAATTCTGCAATCGCCTTCGCATTATCTTGATGGCGTTTCATACGTAATGAAAGGGTTTTCATACCACGCACGGTTAACCAAGAATCAAATGGTGAAAGTACGGCACCTGCACCATTTTGAATATAAGCGATACGATCACAAAGTTCTTGCCCTTTTGCAATAATCAAGCCCACCAAACTATCATTATGACCCGCAATATATTTTGTGCCGCTGTGGATTACAATATCCGCGCCTAAATCTAATGGACGAGATAGCACTGGAGTTAAGAAGGTATTATCCACAATCATTAACAAGTTGTGTTTTTTCGCTAATTCCGCAATTTCTGCTACATCACACTCTTCCATTAATGGATTCGATGGGGTTTCAATAAAAATCGCTTTTGTATTCGCTGTAATTGCGGCTTCAATTTCAGCTAAAGAAGCGGTGTTCACATAAACGGGTTTTACGCTGTTATTATTTTTATAGGCAAAATCCAATAAACGATAAGTTCCACCATATACATCACTTGATACAATCCATTCATCAGGGCCTTTAAATAAATTCATCAAAACTTGAATTGCCGCCATACCTGAAGCAAAAGCAAAACCACGATCACCATTTTCTAATTTTGCTACGGTATCTTCCAAGACACTACGTGTTGGGTTTTTCGTGCGGGTATAATCAAAGCCTGTACTTTCGCCAATCCCATGATGGCCATAAGCTGTTGAAAGATAAATTGGCGTTGAAACCGCACCAGTGCGCTCATCGCTGCGATTCCCCGCTTGGGCTAATAATGTATCGATAGAATATTGTTGTGTCATAATTTACCTCTAAAACATGCAAAAACTTGATCGCACTTTTCTTTATTTAATGGCGAGCAAAACGCTCCAATTTTGTCATAAAGCCACTCACGATAAAAGTAGAAATTGAAAACTCTGTGAAAATTATATTCTTGTGCTAAATTTTGCTGTAATTTCAACCGAAACGAAGATTTTTTCAACATTTGAATTTTTTTTTAAGATCTTCGATTGACAGAATTTCAAATTCCCGTAAAATGCACCGCACTAACAGCGTATGCGGGAATAGCTCAGTTGGTAGAGCACGACCTTGCCAAGGTCGGGGTCGCGAGTTCGAGCCTCGTTTCCCGCTCCAAACTAACGGCGTGTTAGCAAAGCGGTTATGCACTGGATTGCAAATCCATGTAGCTCGGTTCGACTCCGGGACACGCCTCCATAACCACGCAGTTAGTTAATCACTCGATGCCCGAGTGGTGGAATCGGTAGACACAAGGGATTTAAAATCCCTCGCCTTTC
>BNJS01001721.1_pt1 | contig 14979 bp, 21 predicted proteins | sample 8540461 | NCBI WGS metagenome assembly BNJS01 (sample SAMD00202454, study PRJDB9452) | human saliva metagenome | isolation source: human saliva | place: Japan
GGCTCTGGACGGCTCTTTCTCTGAGCTCATTCCAGATCTCATTCAGCTCTTCACTCCAGCCACTATTTATTCTATCCTTGTGACTTGGGATTCCTTCATATTCTTCATACATCCCGGCTCTTCTCCTGTGGGCAGGGGCGTGGACGGCAGCGTAGCGTCCTGCCTACCTGCACCTCCTCACGGCAGCTGGGCTACTTGTTTGCTTCGCCTTCATCTTCCGGACTGTGGATGTCGCTGGGGCGACCTCCACTGCGCACGATGGGCGAGACGCGACTATGGTATGCGTTCTTCCTTCCACGGCTGGGCTGATCGTCGTCTACTCACGCTGGCGCTTTATCCTTGGATCTTGGCGTTCAGTACCGTCTTAGCTGAGGGTCTTCACCACGATCAACCTCGTCAACCCCGAGATTCACAATAAGACGTTGATGCCTGCGCTGCAGAGTCCGTGGTTTCGCCCCGTCGTGTCTATGTTCGCCTACGCAGTGTTAGGGGCAGCCGCATTGATGTCTGCCTACCTGCTTTAGTTCAAAGTCGCCCATCAACGAGCATGAGATGGACATTTGCGACAACCTAGTGCAAGTTGGCTGGGCATTTTATGACCGTGGGTATCCTCTTCGGTGCGCGTGGGCCAAGGAAGCTTGCAGGGCATTACTGGGCGTGGGACCTAAGGAGACGTGGGCAGCTGGGCGTGGTTTACCTACTTGGCCTACATTCACATTCGTCTAGAGCAGACGTTACCGGCGTGCTGCGCTGAGGCTCTTCCTCTCCCTTCATCCTGCTGCAGATGTGCTGGTGGGGCATCGCTTCTGCCTCGGCTCAGGGCCAGTGTTCACACCTACAGCCTGTTCAAGGCTCTCCGCCCATAAGCCTCTATAAAAGCAATCATCCCCCACCCGCAGCCTCCCAGCTGCGGAGGTGGGGTTTCCTCTTCATTATCGTCTCGCGACTTTCTCTTACAGGCTATCGGTAATTATTGTGGGAGGCGAGTCACCCTGCTGGTACTCAGATGCGATCGGCACATGATACTCACGTCGATCGCAGGGCTGTCATGCGAAAAGACCGACGATGCTGGGGTACGCACGCCGTAGCATCTCCTCTCAATGAGCATACCATCCAGTCACATGAAGAGCTATCCAGACGGGCTTGGCATCTGCTCGGCCGTCAGAGTGAAAGTCCGCACTGGCTTCTCTCTCTGGAAGCCTATCGAAGGAGTACCTCACTCGCTGAAGCCATACCGCTGCAGGGTCATGGCTGAGATAAGCACGCTGCTCTGCCTGTAGCTTCTTCATCACCAGCCGACGATTGCCCTTAGCTTTCGCAGCCTTCAGATCCTTCTCTCTGCTGGAGTGCCGTCACAAAAGAGATCAGCCCGCACCACCAGAAAAGCTGGCCATCGCACCGCGAAGCATAACCGCAAAGCCATGGGCAGCGATGGGGTCATCGGGTGCGATCTTGTAGAAGTCTGCCACTGCTTCGTCTGAGGGTGTATAAGTCATATAGGTGACATCGGCCTGGACTCGCTGATCAGGCTCATCTACTACGTGAACGACCCCTATAACAACTAAGCACGGGACACTGGGAAGGAGTGCTGTATTCACCCAGATTCGTCGTAGCTACGAGCTTGAGGAAAGGGCTATGCGGATAGAGCGTCTCCTCCGCCTCCTTTTGCGGACTGCCTGAGGTCGAGAGACAGGACAGTGGAGAGCTTTCCCAGTTCACACGGCCCCCGATGAGGTAGAGTACATCTCTGCATGAGCTGTGTCATCCCACTACGAGGCTCTGGCTAAAGCTGGGTAGCGGAGTGATCTCACGCCAAGGCTATCGCTCAGCTGAAATGATATAGGCGTCACTTGGGTCTCCCGCAGCAGACTGCCCACCTGCGACGATGAGCTTATCATCATACAGCTGGAAGGCCGCATAGAGCCGTTGGGTGAGATAAATGCCCTACGAGCTTCCACCCACATCGCTCCAGAAGCCTTTTGTCTCACAAGCAAGATTAAATGCGCCAAGATAGTCGGCAATAGATCTCAGAATAGTGGCGCTTCGCTCCCTCTCGTGCTGGACGGTCGGGAAAGTTGCACGCTCAGCCATCACAAGTCGTCCCTGACTGTGGCTCTCCCCGCTATGTCCCGACACCCCTTGGCATAGGCGAGTCTAACTGAGGCGTCTTGGCCTCGAAATAATCATCTTGTCGCCTGCTGACGTGCCTGTAGCTCCACCCACCACCAGCGGGAGGAGTCCCACAAGTCGCACTCTATATAGTATGCTATTCATCATTGTCTATTCACTCTTTATTGGCCCGCAGGGACGGAAGTGCCCCTCACCGTGAGTTTGGTAGCGTGAAGATGAGAGTAATCAGCCCGCATAACCATAGGCGCGGTGAGCGAAACTCCACGGGGCGAGTTTTTTCAACCAGTACTGGTCAGCGCTCCGGACCCGGTACCTGGTCGCGATCTGAGCCACTGCTGGTCGTGTGAGTAGCCACTACTGGTCGAGCGCTGACCAGTGGTGGTGGTGTGAAAAAGTTGACAGTGGGATTGGTAAGGTTGGGATATGGGTTTGTAGACTGGTTCATTAGAGTATGTGGTTTATAGTCCCGTGCGATACTCACGGCGAGCGTTTACAGAGGTCAAAGATAGCTCTTTGTGCATCCTACAGCACTCTTCGTTGTTTAGAATCTTCAGGCTTGTCATTTAATGAGGCCTCCTTCACCCTCCGTCTTAACGCCTTGCTATTACCGCATGCTGCAACGATTATCATTCGGTGTGCGGAACTCGATAATTGTGTCACCGTGTGGCGGATGGACAACTTTGGAACAATGCGCGTATTTATAAAATAACTATTGGTATCTTTGTCCCAATCTTCAAATTGTTTTGATGCAGCGTCCCTGCGCTCCCTTCGCTGAGGTCCTGTCGTATTGTGCCCAGTGCTTTACAGCAACTATTATAGCCGATGATATACACCGCATCACGCTACCGGCTTTGCTGGCTTGCTGGCTCTTGAGACGATGACGCTCGGCCAATCTCCTCCTTAGCCCCTTCCGCCACGGTCGTCCCACAGAATTAGCACCGTCACTCGCGACGGTCTTAGGAATGCGCTCGATGAAGCCCTCAATGGCTCATCAAGCACTACAGTCGTCCGCACCATCTTAGTCGGAGTAGTCGATACGGGGTTGACACCACGCTGACTGCCCTTCGTTCAGCCTTTGGCTTCGCCCCAAAAGAGCGTCCAACGGCCTTGATGATGACCGGATGGCTACGTGATAACCGCTATGGCTGGAACTTCCTCGGGTCAAAGACGGCTCCTTAGAGCTGACAGTGTGGGGTCGAAGCCTACCATGGGCCTAAGCGTCTCTATCCTCGATATAAAGATCTCACTACCGCCCCTGCTGAATCCCTGACTGAATGGGAGTACTTCCATTGGCTGGAACAAAGACTAATACAGAAGTATCGCCGTCTTTACACCACACGCTGGCCAAAAGACAAAGCCTACCGACTCCTCATTTGGCGAGCGTCTGCGTCAGCTGCGACGCGAGCTATGACTCGCTCCGACTTGCAGCATTGAACAGTCGTCTTTCCTTGGAGGAAGGCTCTGGAGACAACTGGAGAAGGTCATCGGAGCCATTTTGACGTGGTCAAAGCTGGAGGAAGGCTACTGGAGCAAAGGTCTTGGCAGCTCATCGCACGCGACTCGGAGCAGATGGAGGAAAGCGTCTCTCTGGTCTGGAGCACGACCTGATAAAGCGCACTCTTGGGCGATCGCCTTTATGGAGGATGCTACAAGTCGTCACTGCAGCAATGGCAAACGTCTCCGCCCCTGGGAGCTGATCACGGCACCTTCGTCTCCTCCGTCATTGCCTTACAGCCACAGACCGATTCCCCGCTTGCAGGGGTCTATCACTGCGGCACGTCTCATCCAACGTACGCGCCGTGCCAGACCGAGACAGTACGACAAAGGATGTGGCTTCGGCGATCTACTATGCCGTGAGAGCAAGGGCTAAGGTCATCAATCTCAGTCTCCGGGAAAGGGGCCTCTCCCGCGCACGCCGAGGCTCGCACGAGTCACGCGCTCGACTGGGCTGCACAGCACGATGTCGTCGTCGTCGTCATTCCTCGGGCGATAATGGGGCGCAACCTGGACGAAGCTCCCTGTCTGCCGGAAGGCATGGGTCGCTCCAGGAAGCTCCTGACCAACTACCTGCGTGTGAGGCAAGCACCAAAGACAGGCGCACTGAGCTTCCTTCTCCGAACTACGGGAAGTCCGTCACGCTCTGCGCTCCTGGAGAAGCCATCTACGGCCTGATGGCGGGTGGTCGCATCTCCGAAGAGAGGGGACGAGCATTGCTGCACCTCTCGTCTCTGCTGTAGCGATGATACGTGCCACTTCCCCGACTTACCGCTGCTCAGGTCGTGGAGCTCCTCCAGAGCACAGCACGGCGAGGGTCGGGTACCCGTTGTCGATGCACTCTCGGCGGTACAGCGCGCCCGCTCGGCTGGCGCATCGCTCAGCCCTTCACGGTCAGTCCAAAGATGAGACGACACCATACTATGGCGATACGGGCACTGGCTCTAAGTCTCACGGCTCTATCCGTGACCTCCTTAGAGGCACGGGTCAACTGGGATAGTGGTGCGCCGGAGTGCAGAGTCCCATCTCCGTCCATCCTCTCCCCACGCACCGCTGGCTAAGTGGATTGGACAGCTCACCTTCTGCTATCACAGCCTTGATAGCCAAGAAGCGTGACCTATTATATAGTGGATGCTGCTACGGGGAGGCGCGAACTACTCCCTTCCTTCGCCGAGCCAGTTCAGTACGTGCCTTTCGCACGTTTCTCGGGAGATACCACGCTACAAGAGGAGCAGTTAGAGCTCTCATCTCTGAACTTTGAGGGAGCAGACACGCTTCTTCACCTTCCGTGGAGCAGGAAGAAATATTACCGCTATGACCGCAAGACGGGACAGTTGCACTCTATCGATAAGCCAGCCACGCCCTTTGACGAGCAGAAAGCCAGCACGCACCAAGGCTTCACATCCTCGCTACACCGTCTACGGGAAGGGTACAACCTCTACCTCCAAGGACAGTACGACAGGCGAGCTTCGCCAGATGACTCCACGAGGGGAAGAAGGCGATGAGCTTTACCGCAAGCCTCTGCCGACACACTCAGCACGACTCCACGTGTGAATGGTGCGATGTCTATCTGGTCGAACTACAAGACACCGCGACGTGGGCGAGATGACGCTGAGTCAATCCGCTCTCCAAGCCACGCCACGTGCTAAAGACCTTCCGTATGCCGATGCCCTTCGATAAGCATCAGCCTCAGACGCGTCTCTACCGCTACGATGCGTACGGGACAGGAGGGATGGTCGAGAGTTAATCACTTCGACGTGGCTCGGTCTCGCTCCAGCTCCGCGCCTGACGCAGGCGAGGTGCTCTTCACACGTCGCTCGCGCCTAGCCGATACGCTCCAGCTCTGCCGCCTCGATGTCGCTACGGGCGAGGCCAAGTTCTCATCACTGAGGCTATTCATCCCCACTCAACCTCACGCTTACGGGCTATCGGCTGCTACGCAACGGCAGATTATTTGGTGGAGCGAACGCACGGGCTATGGAGCGTACTACCTCTATGACCGCAATGGGAAGGGCTTCGTCCAGCTGACTTCGGGGCGCGAACTGGTAGCTGCTCATGATCGTCCACATCGATGAGCGAGCAGGGATGCTCACCTTCGCCGCCTATGGAGGGGCTCAGGCAATCCCTACTACCGCAAGTACTATCAGGTAGGTCTCAATGGCAAGGGACAGCGTTGCCTCACTCCAGATGAAGCGGATCACGAGCTGGAATTAGCCCCTTCGGGTGAAGTGGGGCTCTTGACCACTTCCCGAATGGACTTACCACCACGCTACTCTACCCTCGCTCTGAAGGGGCGATCAGGAGCACATCTCTTCGACAGCATTCCCACGCTCCATGCTCGAAGCGGCAGGTTGGCAAGCTCCAGAGCTGGTACGTGTACTCTCTGCCGATCGGCGCACACCTCTCTATGGAGTGCTCTATCGCCCTGCTGTCGTCGACTCGACTAAGCGCTATCCGCTCATCATCAACGTCTATCCTGGGCCACAGACCGACTTGAGTGCCCCGCTCGTTCGCTCTGGATGACAACGGCAACCCAGAGTCTGGCTACATGGGCTGCTGACGTGCTGAACGTGGCGGCACGAGGCAATAACCCCTTCCGTGACGTGACTACTGCTATGGCGTAGGACAACTGCGTGACTACCCCTTGGCCGATGACAAGACCGCTATCGAGCAAATCGCCAAAGACGCACCCCGTGACCTCGACCGCATCGGGATTTGATGGGCACTCGGGCGGTGGCTTCCAGACGATGGCACGATGTGCTACCTGACCTACAAGGTGAGGCTTCGCCGCTTCGGGCAATCACGACAACAACATCTACATCAATTGGTGGGGAGAAGTCTTCACGGTGGTCCCTAGATCCCCGACGACCATAGAGCTTGCCCTCGACTACAGGGTGAGATTGATGCTCACGGTCGGCGGGATGGACAACAACGTCCCCCAGCATCTCGACCTACCGACTGGCGCAAGCCCTCATCAAGGCAGGTAAGCCCTTCGAGTTCTTCCTCTTCCTGACGCACGCCACGATCAGAGTCTTACTACACCGGGCTACTGCGTCGCTTCTTCGAGGCATCTCCTGCACTTATCCGCTGAGGATCTGCAGCACATCTCCTACAAATAAGTGCGTGAGTACTCCCTCTCCTCGCTTCGGCTTAGCCACGGAGGGAGCCAGCTGACTAAGCATATATAACAGCGCATTATGAATAGAAAGATTACACTCTTGGCCGTAGCGCTTACCCTCGCTGTGCCACTGGGAGTTAGTGCCCAGCAAACGACGGAGGTCACCCGTGACAATCAGGTGACTATCCGCGTCACTATAGTGGATGACACTGGTGCGCCTTTGCCTGGTGCGAGCGTGCGCATCGAGGACGAAGCTCGGGCTGTCGCCGACGCTAAAAGGACAAAAGTGTCCCTGCGTGCGCACGTGGCTCGAAGGTCATCTTCTCCTTCATCGGGATGAAGTCTTTTAGAGCTTATATTGGATGCTCCGCTCACAGGTCCCGTCAAGCTCGACTCGCAAGCCTCGGCACTCGACCAAGTAGTGGTCACGGGCTATGCGAAGACCTCGACACGTCGCAGCGCAGGCTCGGTGGCGACCATCAAGGGCAAAGACCTCCTGACCCAACCGCTTGTCGGGGTCGACGCTCTCCTGCAGGGGAAGCTCGCAGGGGTCGATGTGCGCTCTGTCTCGGGTCGCCCAGGCCAGACGGCAGAAATCCGTATCCGTGGGATCAATACCCTCACGGGGAATGCTTCTCCACTCTGGGTCGTCGATGGTATTCCTCTGCAGCGTGACCTCCCTGCCTTCAACTCCTCGAAGTTCTTCTCCAAGGACTTCGAGCGACCTGCTCAGCGATGGGATCGCAGGGCTCAGCCGAACGACATCGAGGTCTGTCGACCCGTGCTGAAAAGGACGCCGCCGCTGCCGCTATCTACGGTTCGCGTGCCGCCAGTGGGGTCATCGTCATCACCACCAAGCGTGGTGCCGCAGGCAAGATGCGCATCAATTACTCCACGAACTTATCGGCTACCGCACGCCCCTCGCGTACGCTCGACCTGATGAACTCTGGAGAAACTGGCGTGGGAGCAGAGCTCTGGGATGAGTTCTCCGAACCACGTCGGGCGAAGAGGGCTCTCTTATCCCGTACTCGGGCCGTTGGGTGCGATCCGCTCTGGCTATGGTCGCTACGCGGGCTGGACGAAGGAGCAGCAGGATGCCGAGATCGCTCGCCTCGAGCACACCACGGACTGGTTCGCTAGAGCTCTTCCGTCCCAGCTTCTCCACATGCCATTACCTCTCCCTCTCAGGTGGATCGGAGAAGAGTCGCTAGCTTCGTCTCCTGGGCTATCTGGACAACAAGGGGCTACTGCGTGTCGATGGCTATTCGCGCTATACACTTTCCTCCAAGCTGGACATCACGGCCTCGGAGCGTGTCAAGCTCGGTCTCTTCGCTCGACATGGCGATGCAGCGCACGCAGGGCCCATCGTCACTGCATCGACCCATCACCTATGCCTTCTTCGCTAACTACGAGCGTCCGACGCCACGATGAGACCTACCGTAGCCTGCGCGCTAGCGACAATAGGTAGCCCGACCCCAGCTATCCGATCAGCGGCTCAATATCAAGCGCGAGGCTGGAGGAAACGTCCAATAAGATCACGAACTTCTCGGGGACGGCGAACGCCAACCTCACGTCCGTCTGCTCGATGACCTGAACTTCACGGGTACGGCCTCCTTCGAGCTACGTCGGCAATGACGCTGAAGGAACTATAATGCGAAGACCAGCTATGCTGCGTGGATCGATCGCCGCTTTGAGGATGAGAAACTATCTCACGCACCTACGCTTCGCTGGCACAGTCTACAGGCGTACAACCTCAACTACACCCTGCGTGGACAGCTGAACTGGTCGCCTACCTTCGCTACGGACCACCATCTCTCGGTGCTCGCTGGCTCGGAGATACGTGGGCACTATGCCAAGACGCAGTATGCGAGTTCTACGGCTACGACCCCGGACGGGGAACTATGCTACGCCCATCTACCCCGAAGGGTCGAAGATCGACTACACCAAGCTCCAGGCCTATGGTATAGCACGTGATGGCTTGAGCGGTCGCTCCATAGGGAGAATGCCTTTGCCTCGTTCTACTTCTCCTCAAGCTACAACTACAAGACAGAAGTATATCGCCAGCCTCACTGGACGTATCGACGGATCGAGCAACTTCGGGGAGCAAGGGCAGTTCAATCCTACAGGGCTCGCTCGGCGGCGTGGAACGTAGACCGTGAAGGCTTCTTCGATAGCTTCTTCCGTCCGCTCTTCTCGAGCCTAACCCTGCGCACAGCCGTGGGCTATACGGGGAACATCAACCGCTCCGTCTACAGCTCATCCTCAACTACCTCAACTCCTACCGCCAAGGCGATGGTGAAAGCTATCGTATGGCACGTGTGAACGACACGCCTAATCCCCACCTGCGCTGGGAGAAGACGCGTGATGCGAAGGTAAGCGTCGAGATGGGGATGTTCTCGGAGCGTCTGCGTCTCTCCCTCGAGGCCTATGACCGCTACACTTCGGATGTTGTATCGTCTGCCCTCGTCCCACGCACTGACAGGCTTTGCTACCCAGAGCTACAATACCTCCACGCTCTCTCTAACCGAGGTATCGAAGTTACGCTCTACGGAGCACCCATCCAGACGAAGGACTGGCGCCTTTCGGCTACGGCAAACCTCTCCTACAACCGCAATAAGCTCCTCACCTACAACGCACCTACCTCAGGGCTTGTAGCAGGCTACTACCCAGGCTATCCCTTAGGAGCTCTCTTCTCGGGTAAGCCCTGATGGTATCGACCCTGTCTTAGGGATCTATCGCTACCAGCTGCGTCCCGATGCGGACTGCTTGACCCCAAGCGTTCGTACGCAGACGAGCAACTACCTCTTCTACAGAGGGCTGCTCCGTGCTCCTTATTCAGGGTGGGTACAGTGTGAGCCTCGGCTGGCGCGATCTGACGCTGAGCCTCGGCGGTTCGTTCCAGATAGGTGGTAAGGCTACCGATGACTTAGACTATCCTGCGAGCATCCAGACACTCGCTAAGTCTTCGTCCATCATCGAGCGACTTCCACTCTATCGAGGCGATGTCTACCACCACCACCTCAATGGTCGCCGTGACTGTACGTGACCGCTGGACGCAACTAACCCACGCACTGATGCGCATCCTCGCCTCATCGACCCTATGGCGGGAGTTCCTCGGACTGTCGAACTACGGCCCTCGTGATGCCTCTGTGACGCGCGTCTCGCGTATGCAAGACCTCTCCTACCTCCGTCTGAGGAAGTGTGACGCTGAGCTACTCTGTCCCCAGCAGATGGGTGAAGCATAACCTGCACGTAGGCTCGCTTTCTCCTGCTCCTTCTCGATGAGCAACCTGCTCCTGCTGACTAAGTACAAGGGCATTGACCCTGAGACACCAGGCGCAGTCTATCCGCTCCCTCGCTCTTACTCCTTCGGCCTCTCCGTGGGTCTCTAATCGATTGATACTATAAATCGTATGAAGAGACAACCTGTTTACTTCTCTTGGCAGCCAGCCTCTCCACAGGCACCACCTCCTGCAAGAAGTACTTAGACATACGCCCCTACGGGAAGGTCATCCCCTAAGACCCCGAGGGGTTGCCTCGCTCCTCCACTACCGACTCGATCAGAATCGACCGTGGAGGGCACTGATGGTATTGTGAGGGTGCTGCGCAGCTCGCTGCGTGGGATGGTGGCTACGGCGATGACTTCGAGGCCAGCCTTGCCCCCTCCGTCCTTCCACTATATATAGGAGGATATATCAGCTCTACTGCGCTACGCTCCCTTCAATGAGATGCTACGAGATCATCCGCGACTGCAACCTCTGTATCGCAGGGATCTCCGCACAGAGCAGTAAGCTCGGGCAGAATACTCTGGCGACAGCCTATGCCCTGCGTGGTGCAGCTTACTATCGCCTCCTTCGCTTGTATGCCGAAGCTCCTGAGGGCTGGTCACGCCGCCGAGCAGTTGGGACTTCCCCTCATCCTCGATGTGAATATCGAGGGCACGTCCGCAGCGTGCTACCCTCCAGCAGACGATTGCGCAAGTCGAAAGTGATCTCAAGCAAGCTATCCAGCTCGGAAGAACTCTCCGTCTACCTATTCACCACGGATGTCGCTCGTGGCTACCTCTGCCGTCTTTACTTCTGGGCGAGCAGTGGGATAAGGCAGAGCCTATCGCTCGTGAACTCTTAGCGCATCATCCGCTCACTCCCTGTTGAGGACTACAAGAAGGAAACCACGGAGCGTGCAGGCAACCTGGTCGGAAGCAGCTCCTCAAGGGAGAGCAGACTCAGCACCGTGAGCCTCGAGTATAGAGGCTAAAGAGTGCTATCAGAGCGTCCTCTGAGCACCCGTTACCTCGATGCTTTCCCCCGAAGCTGAGCGTGCTACTGACATTCGCTACACCTCTTGGGTCGGGAAGAAGCGTGCCGTGCAGAAAGGAGTTCTTCGCAGGCCTTCGCTCCTCTGAACTGCAGCTCATCTTAGCTGAGCTACTACCACCAGAGCAGAAGACCGAGGCCTTAGCGGCACTCAATGATCTGCGTAGTAAGCGTATCAGCCCTTACGCCCCTGACAGAGCTACGCTTCCCACCCCGCTACTGAGCGAGCTCATCCAAGTCGATGCTACGGGCAGGGAACTGACTCCGCTTTTGGCTGCCATCCTTCGCGAGCGACGCAGGAACTTCTCCTCGAGGGGAGACCGCTTCTTTCGAGCTTAAGCGCAACGGTAGTCCCGGAGCGACGCACCTTTGCCGATGGATATGGCTACGTCACCCGAGTCCTATATGTACACGCTCCACTGCCTCCGATCGACGTATTCCTCTCTAATCTCAAACAGAATAAGAACTATGAAGACTATATTTCCCAGTAGCTCCTCCTCGTCTTCGGACTCTTGGGATGCGTCTCTCTCTTCTCGTGCAAGAGCTACGAAGAAAGTGCCTCCGCGCGTCAAGAAGATGTCTCCAAGCGTGTCTATCGTGTCGCTGACCCTAAGCCCCTCACCTTAGAAGAAGCTCTTGCAGCCAAGGAGATACAAGATGAATACAAGAAGAATGGTAACAAAGTAAAGTAGCTCCAGAGTCTATGAATACTCGCATATTTCGTCCGCTCTCGCTCCTGGCATTGCTGGCCGTCCTCCTCTTCTCGAGGTTGCCGTAAGAGCGAGCCAGAGACGACGCTGTTTGTCTCGATCGAGCGTCTGAACTACTCCCTTGGTAGCCACGGAACGACCATCACCCTGCAGGCTACCGCTGCTCCGACGACCGACCTCGTCATCCCTACCATGTAGCTGGGAGGCGAAAGCTGGGCACGGATTATGAGCTCGGCTCTAACTTCATCTTGAAGGCTGGGAGACCAAAGGCAGAGCTACAGGTCAAGCGTCTGGTCGAAGGAGAGAAGGCGCGCACCTTCAGCATCCTGCTGACTCCACCTGCTTCTGGACCCTATAAGGTAAGTCTCAAGAACTTCGCCCTACGTCAACGTCTTCGGCAAAGCAAGCTATCAAGCGAACTTCAATGAGACGAAGGCACCGTCTTAGCTGAAACGACCTTTGGGTCTCCGTATCTCAGGCATCCCCAGTGGCCGCTATCGTGTGAGACGAAGACACGCATCTGGAGCTCGAGGTGGACCCCTTCGAGCACCGCTGTCGAAGGGTGCACTTTGCCTTCGCTCAGAGCAAGGAGGTTATCGTTCCCCGTCGTGAGGCGTAACGCAGAAGGTCTATTCACGATTCGCACGCTCAAGGTCGAAGAGGGGCGCGACAAGCTCGTACTTCGTGTCGCCGAGCGTGATGGTTTCGCCGAAGGAAAGGGTAGACCGACACTGACGCTTACCCTCGCTGGTCCTGAAGCTTCTCGGGTACGTGGAAGCTCAAAGGCCTGGGCAAATGCGCAGTCCCTAGCGGATAACTATGGTGTCACGACAGCCGAACTCATCAAGCCCAATCAGGATGATCGTATGATACTCACTAAGAGTACCGACGGAAAGAGCTACACCGCTGAATTAGCCTTCAAGGATGAACTGTCCGAATACTTCGGACAAGGCAAGCGCACCCTGCCTCTCGTAGGCGAACGCTCTATCTCTCCAGAGGATACCAATGTACGTGCTGGCTGCAGGCTGCTACTCTTCGCTGGAGCGAATCTCTCCTTTGATGCTAGCTCAGCCTGAGAAAGGGTGATGTCCAAGTAGCCTTCCGCCTCGTCCCAGCCGAAGAAGCAGGGAAGAAGCCCGAGCTGGAAGTGCTCATCCTCAAGTTTAAGCCCAAGGCGACGAGCTGGACGGACTTCGCTGCCTTCCTCCCTGACGATACCAACGGCTTCCTTCGTCTACGCTTCACTCAGGAGTAAGCCGTCTCTCCAAGAATACTCCCACGACAGCCGCCCCCATACCCTCAAGGTATGGGGGCAGTTTACTAATGCTGGTCCTTTTTACTCCCTGTAAATTACACGCCCGAATGTCGCAAACAATGAAGCGAGTGCCGTATGATGCAATAGTCTCCTGCTTGTTTATTTCTGGAAAACCTTATATCTTTGCCACAAACAAAGAGTAAATATGCATCGCTTATCAATAGATAGGTTGCTTACACATATGATGAATAGAACGTATAATAGAGGTTGGTGGCGCACTCAGGATCCCAGTATCGTGAGTTGAGACGCTTTATGTCCCTATTGTAAATTCATCAGCTACATCATAGAGAGCTTGTCGTGACTCACGGCAAGCCTCTTTGATCGAGTGCACTTCTGTAGGAAGGACGTCGCCTGCTTCGGGTCTCTATTTCGCTCTATTTTTCATTCAACACAACAACGTTTATGACACCGTTTCAAGTAGATTCCAATGGCTTTTATGGCCGCTTCGGAGGAGCGTTTGTTCCCCCATTCTCGAGCCCATCATCCGAGAGCTGCAAGGCGTGTACCTCTCGATCATCGAGGCGGGGAGTTCAGGAAGAGTACCACATCCTGCTGCGTGACTATGTCGAGCGTATGAGGATGTTAGGTGCTACGGTCGTTCCTGCGAAGAGCGGTAATCAGACGCTCAAGGATGCCGTGAATGAAGCCCTGCAGGCTTGGTGCGCACAGCCGAAGATACCTTCTATCTGATCGGCTCGGCGGTAGGACCCATCCCTATCCCGATATGGTGGCGCGTCTACAGAGCGTCATCAGCAGAAATCAAGGCGCAGCTGCAGGAGAGGAAGGGCGTGACTATCCCGACCGCTTGCTGGCTTGTATCGGTGGTGGCTCGAATGCTGCTGGTACGATGTACCACTACCTTGATGATGAGCGTGTGCATATCGTCTTGGGTGAAGGTGGTGGTAGGGAAGGACAGCGGGCGACAGCTGCGACGATTAATATCGGTACCGAAGGCGTACTGCACGGAAGCCGCACCTCGTCATCCAAACGCCCGAGGCGAGGTGCAAGAACCGTATTCCATCTCCGCTGGGCTGGATTATCCCGGCATTGGGCGCTGATCTCTCAGCTTGCTGTCGAAGCGTGCCGATGTACTGTCGATCAATGACGATGAAGCCCTGCGTGCAGCCTTTGAGTTGACACGCTAGCAGGATCATCCCGCTTTTGGAGAGCAGTCACGCCTTAGCACTCCTTCCTCATATGAAGTTCCAGCCCGAGGATGTCGTCGTGCTCACTGTGAGCGGACGTGGGGATAAGGATATCACGACCTACCTATCTCGCAAGGCTGATATCTTAGGGGAATAAAGGGGAATATCACCCTTCGCCAGACCTCAGCAAGCTACGTGGCTACTCAGCGTAGCTATAAGCCTCGATGCCCCGGAAGATGCCCTACGGCTATCTTCGGGGCATCGAGACTGAAACGGAGGCTTGCGCGCCTGGGGTAGCGTGCAGGGGTGACGCATAATAGTGTGCACACTGATAATCAATGTATGTTTTCTAAAGGTCCATGTGGGCAGATCAGAGGAACTGCAACATCAGGTTTTGATCATTAGACACTTGGAGGTTGGTCGAAAACTATTCTGCGTCACCCCTGCATGCACATTCCACAGCGTTCCATACTGAAGGCAGCGAGTGACTACTGCTCAGAGAGCCGAGCACTGAGTGCTCGATGGTGTACCTATACTGGTCGAGGCATGAAGCAGTATAGGTCAGGGTTCCTCCTATATTGCTACGCGCCACTTCTGCACGATGAGAGCAATCCATCTCATTGATTATGCGTCAGTCCCTGCGGTAGCGTGGTCAGTAGTCGTGTGTAGTAGGGCTTTTTCGTACATTTGTAGCCTAAAAGAGAATATCACGTACGATACAGGCTATAGCCTAAGCGGAATAAATATGAAT
>BNJS01002470.1_pt1 | contig 14955 bp, 12 predicted proteins | sample 8540461 | NCBI WGS metagenome assembly BNJS01 (sample SAMD00202454, study PRJDB9452) | human saliva metagenome | isolation source: human saliva | place: Japan
AGTAACGATTTTTGCCACATAGATAGGATATTGATGAAAGTTTCAAAGTGTATCAAAAATTTAGAATAGCGACACTTCAATGATGTGCATCAATGATTAAGGACTATGGCAGTAATTTTTAGCTACAGTCCCTTTCTTTAATTAGTTAGTACTTATAGCTTCCTTAGTTCATATTTATATCGAAATCCATAGCCAGAATTACGAGCAATCTCGCTATTCATATCATCTTCCGAGATTAGCTCTATATATTTTCCCTGTGAATCTTCTAATTTTATACGCATCCATATCCAGATATAGTACTTCATTTGAAACTCTATACTTTCTCCTCCTCCTATAAATCGATCCGGATACACCACAACTCCGTTTTCTCGATAGCCAAGTTTCTTCTCCATAGAGCACCAACCTATACCCTCCAACGCCATGCCTTTCTAACACTATATTTTTCAGATTCCAAAGTGTCCCCAAGATCTTGCTCTTGGAGTTTTGGTTCCCACTCTTCATTGTCCGAACAAGACATGATACCCAAAAATAAAACGATAAAGATTCTGGTATATAGTTTTAGCAATCTTTTCATAATTCCAACATTTATAGTCCCAAGTAGTAGTATCAATAATGTCCTCTTTCATGTGCTCAGAGGAACAACCACTCCCCAGACCCTAGCAAAGGGAGTAATAATAGTGTAGGTAATTTTTAGACATAACATCTAAACATAAAGTTTATAAATCAAGAAATGACAATGGTTATACAATAGTGACTAAACTCACAATCTCTATCAAACTCTCGTGTAACTTAAATAGGAGAGAATTTGTGAGCAATCATATAATGATATATCCACAATGCAAATATAGGAACTAATATTAAATACGCAAAAAGTAATCTAGAATTTTATTTGTTGCGACAGAATTTTTATGTAATAAATAAAAAGATAAATGACTTCATGCTAGTTAAATTAATTATTGAGATATGCTTATCTATTGATGTGTATCAGGGTTTCAGCTTCAAACTCTCAGAAGTTTCCAGAGAGTATTAATATCGGTGCGACTTTTTCTTTACCCAAAGTTTATTTTTCTTACTGGACTGCAATAATTAAAGACCAATTTTTAATGAGACGATTGCGCAATGGTCTCCTAAAAGGATTTCATCAAGAGCTATTATCCCTTTATGACGAGGGAAAAATTTTAATATTCTCAATACATTCATCAGACTATACATAACAGCGAAGATTAGAAATTTGGTTATAATTGAAATCTGATGCTAAAGAGATACTCGGCCTTCCTCATCGGATATTGGACAATCTGTACCTCTCGATCCGATTGACGATGAATGCCGAGGCTACGCTATTTAGAAGATTGCTCCCTCAATGATGGCTTCACAGGATTTCGAGAGCTTGTAGGAGAGTTTGATGCCCTGTGAGCCAAACGTTATATTTACTCTGCAACAGATGATAGTTCGTATTGTAGAGGTTCAAGCTGAGCCTAAGACGAGTACTAAAGCCAACCGAAGTATTGAAAGTATGATGTAATCGATCTAATTCTGAGCTAAGCGCTCCGAAGTTGTAGGAGGTGTGCCCGTACTCAGGTTGTAGTTCGCACTAAAGTACTTGCTCGGCGTCCATTGCAGTACCCTCCGAGTGTATAACCTTGTGTGTCTTTGCTGTTGTACACTGCCTTCTATATCCGTATAATTTTGACGATAACTGTAAGTCGCCCCTCAAACGTGTTTGTAGCCGAAGCCTCTTAATATGCCAGTTTGCCGAGCCTCCCAATTGCTGAGCGTGATTGTTGTGAGAGAAAGCATAATAATTTGTAGCAACTAATCCTCCAAGATATTCTAGTCGTGCAATCTCTCCTGATGTTCATATTCGCCATTATACCAGAATACATAGAAATGCCCCTGTCTAGGGTAGCGTATGCTGAGCAGGAGTGTACTGTTCCTCTGCGTAGTGCTTAAGCTACGCCCACTCCCCTTGTCGCAAATAATGCCGACTAGATAATATATATCCACGAGCTTCTTGGAGTATATCCTGTTCATTGGTACGTGTGTATTGAGTTCTGAGGCTTAGGCTATAGCGGGGATTGAACTCATATTTTAGCACTCAAGCTCGGCAGCACATTTAGGCGATGATAGTTTTTACCCGCGACACGTACTATTCGCCCCACAAGGGTATCCTAGCACTTAGGTCGAGTCGGGTGATACCCTTATACTTGAGTTCTAGTCCTGTGCTAAGTTGCCCCTCGTACTGATAAATGTCGTTGACCCCTGCGCTGGGTAGCTGCACAGACCCATCTAGCTCATGAAGCGACAGCTCAGTAGCAAGTTTATGAGCCGTTCCTCTGCAGAGGCGAAGTATTGTAGGCTGAGCTTATCATAGTCAATACTTCAGGGTCAAACTAAGTGATGTACCCTAATTTCTGATAGTGTGCATGCTGCCTCGCAGACACTTGCCCGATAGCTTTAGATACATTAAGCCTCCTCGAAAATCAAGTCATCTAGATTCGTAAGCGAGAGGTCTTGAGTGCTTTTTGATAAACCTGCACTCAGTTAAATTCATAACGTCCACGTCCACTGAGACCTCAACCAAGTAAGTCTATTCCTGAGTATGAGACTGAGGCACAGAGAGAGCTATTGGTACTACCTCTCCTTCCTGAGTACTCTCCTGTAAGGCTCTCACGTTGCTTGATCAAACTGCAACTTGTTCTTTAGATAGCTCGTCGATCGATTGCTCTCGTAGTCGAGGCTAACGTCCCAGTTGCTGACTTGCTCTCTTCTTGGGTAAACTCCTAATCTCTCGACTTGTCTTCCCAAGTGTATATATCTGCCTGATAAGAGTCTCCTCTCGTCTTCTTTACTACTCTCCGGAGGATATTGAGGTTAAGAGTTGCAAGGCTATCAATGCGCACAAGGTTACTGAAGGCTACATACCAGTCGTTGTTGAATCGTAATGATGGATTACTGAATGGAGGGCGACTAATGCTCAGCCGAAAGTATGCTCAAGGGCATATATTGTTCCGTCCCATAATGGTTCCCCAATTCATCACTCAGCCTGCGGCCTGTATTGTCCTGTTTGGCAACAAGGAGGTTCTGCTGTGTACGGGCAAATCTCATGAGGCTTAGCTGATTGGAGAATCCTTCAATAGGGAGTGTAGCTCCTAGTTTAATCGTGCATGAAAGCTCCTAAAGACAGAGTGTTGCAGACGAATATTGATAGCGGCTGTACTCGGCCTCTCCACCCTTGTAGCATACGTACAGGCTGATGACGCTCAAGAACTTGTATAGATGCAATCTGTTTACATCAAGATTATTGGTAATGATTCCGTAGCGTCCTTGCATCATATCTAGCCCCTTCAACGTAAAAATTTTGATATAGGCTTGCCCTGATACATAATCACGACCATTGTCTGCGACATCGATCCCAGGTAAAGCGACGCAAGACATCAGCGAGGACTCTGTCATCTGCCGTCTTGAACTGCCCGTTCATATATGTCAGCGTATCGCCCCTTTGAGTAATAGAGGGCGCCTCGACAATCACTTCTTTGAGTTTAGAGTTTGAAGAAGAGAGATAGATGGTATGGAGACTAGGCTCGAGTAGAAATTTTTTACTGTAAGGTTCAGAGCCAAGCGAACGCACGCGCAACCAAGCAGAGTCACAGCCCGAGATTGAGAGGGTAAACTTACCCTCTTCGTTACTTATTAGCTTGACGGGCAGAGCCTCCAGAAACAGGGGTGAGGGTAACGAGGGCAGCAACAATGGGTTGCTTATCAGACAGCCCTAGAATACGACCTTGTACTGACACTTGAGCAAAGCCCTCAAATGTCAGACCTAGCAAAGTAAACAACAAAAATGCTAGACGACTGCTTCATCGTTGCGCTACTTTTTATTTTTCGTCCTCAGAAGTTTGAGATACCCATCCCTGTCCATATAGACAAAGTAGATATTGCCATCTCCTCCAAAGAGATAGTATCTTCTGTTATTTCTATCACTAGTCCTCAAATCTTGGTAGTCTCGCTCTTTGAGAATTTTTTTGCCTTGAGAGTGTAGACTAATAGCGTCTGAAGGTATTTGAATTTGTTTTAAAGCCGATAGCACGATACTCCGCACCTTTGTCATCATGCTCAGACGAAGGATGAGTCGGGGAGACCTGAAAACTCGGCAGGACCGTTGTCGAAAGGTAGTTCCTCGCTGTACCACGCTGTCCAACGTTTTCCCTCGACAGTAGTGGTGGCTTTCTTGCAGAGATAGCCTAGAACCTGCTCTGTCTCGTCACTCTCAAGCCATTCGTACTGCACTTAGGCTTTTGAGTAAGAGATAAGACCATCCTTGGGCAATTCGTCCAAGAGGTGGAGGCTATCGATTCCCGCTCGCTTATAAATCAATTCTGTCTCTTTCGTAACGAACCAAGGGCGTAAGTGTTTTAGATGAAAGTCGATACCTGCTTGTTCGAGGGTTGAACGAAGCATCTCTATCGACATAAGAGTAACAACAGACTTTGGTTTAGCGGCTTGAACACCTGCCTTCTCAGCCTTGAGTTCGGCTAAAGTTCATCTCGATACCAAACCCCATAGCGACTAGCGGTTGGTGTAACGAGTAATTCGGTTGTATCACACTGAAGGTACGATATGTCCCCTCTAACGTGTAGGTATGCTGATAGAGCACCTGATAAACCTTCTGTAGACGATTCCTTCTTGAGCAGAAACCTTTCCAACTGAGCTAAAAAGGCAGGATAGTAGAACTGCGATACCTATAACAAGAAAATTTACTTTAATTTTACCCATATTCAAAGCTTGATATAGTGTTGAACACTGAGGACACACACTCAATACACTTCCAAATATATAAACTGATTTGCGATTACACAAATTTGACTAAAAAGAGACTATTGCGCAATCGTCTTCTCTTCGCTTAGTCTCTATCTTGGATTAGGGAGTACTTCATTCAAGGGGCTGAAAATTATTAAATAAATGAAGGGAAAGAAGAAGGTCCGTTACCTAAAGTCAAAACCACGGCGAAGTCTGTACAAACTACGGCTGAAGTTTGTGCAGACTACACGTGTAGTTAGTACAGACTACAGCTGAAGTCTCCAGAAAGGTAAGCGTAAGTATAAATTTAAGTATGTAAGGGCGAATTTATTTACGTGTACTCACTTCGGTAAGTACGCGTACTATGACAATGAGTACACGCACTTACTAAGGTATTTACGCGTACTTATCAATGGAATTTAACTAAAACCCCAAATTGGTTTTTGCCTTCTGTTAGTGCCGCCCCTTTGGGGCTCAATAAATGTTTTCCATTGATTACCCCAGGGCTTGCGCCCTGGGCTTTGCAGGAGTATCGCCTTGCAGGCTCATCAAGATGAAAATATACCAATATAGGCCAAATAAAGAAATTAAAACTTGTATAATATTTCTCGTTGAGTATGACTTAACTAGGCCATAATCAACAAACTACGCAAACAAAAAGCGTAGGTATATACAAATAAGAATGTATATATTTGTGTCAAGATAACCACTAACAATATGAGACTGTCGCACGATTTGCAGCTAGATAAGTTCTGCAAAGTCTTCTCGTCGTGACAAGCTCAGATATAGTCGGGCTTTGCTCGAAGGTCTGCTGTATCTAGCCTAAGTGTATTTCGCCTTACGCTCTTGGTCTAGTCACGTAGTTCCGAGGGATTTGGTCATATCATTAAGACCATCATCGGGATGCTTGCAGTGAGAGCGAAGTGATGCAAGTATATGAATAACACTGAAGAACAGTCCTTTGCCAAGGGCAAAGAACTTAAGAGAACGGGAAAAGAAGCGTCCAAGCGTAGTTTCTTTCTTTGCTGGCTGTGGCAGGGCTCGATTTAGGGTTCGTTCAGGCTGGGTTTTTGATGTCGTATGGGCTAATGAATACAGACTCTGCAATATGAGGAGACCCTATAGTTATAATCACCCCACACATGTATTAGATAGAAGAAGTATCACCGACATCCAAGCCGATGAAGTGCCCGATAGTGACGGCATCATTGGCGGTCCCTCCTTATCAGAGCTGGAGTGCTGCTGGTGCCAAACGGGAATACAAGACCAGCGCGGACAACTCTTTTCTAGTGATTTTTATTCGTCTGCTGAAAGCCAAACAGCCAAAGTTCTTCCTTGCGAGATGTGTCGGGCATGCTAGGCCCTGCTCATAAAGAAGCACTAGGTAATATACAAGAGATGTTTCGTGAAGCTGGCTATGCGCGAGCTTTCACCATGTCAATGTCGCTGATTACGGCACTCTGCCCAAGACCGCAAGCGTGTATTTTTGTGGGTGCGCTAGACCCTCAATACTTCATTTGCCTTCCTGAGGGTAATGTCTATCCTAGGCGTGTCCTTCAAGATGTGCATTTATGACCTAAGGATTTGGCTGAACCTCAGGACTCGGGGCTTCATGCTCCGGTGCCTCCAGTGTAAGGTAGCTAATCACGAATATATGACAGGTAGTTTCTCGTCTATTTATATGTCTCGTAATCGTGTGTGCATGGCATGAGCCATCATTTACGATACAAGCGGGAGCTAGACATGCGCCCCTGCACCCGAAATGCGCCTAAGATGGAACTTGTAGCTCGAATAAGCGTGTTTTTCAGTCGTGTTCTGAGCATCTGTATCGTCGTTTAAGCGTTCGTGAGTGCGCTCGCATACAGACTTTCCCTGATGACTTTTATATTCAAGTATCGCAATATCGTTGCTGGTTATAAGATGGTTGGTAATGCCGTTCCGCCCGAAATGGCTCATATCATCGCTGAGGCGATTAAGCAACAACTAGAAGTCTAATCACGAGACTATTGTATAATACGGTACTCGCTGTGTTATTTTACGACATTCTCGAAGCTCTCGTGAGGGTTATTAAAAAGGTCTATCGCATTAAAAGTTAGTGATAGACCTTTTTACTATCGAGGAGCTGTTCCCCATACAACAAGAAGCACAGATACTTACTTGTGTTTATGAGCCCAAGATGATATCCTCGGGCTTGAAGCCAACTCGAGTAATAGGGAGCAGGCTCTTTGAGCTAACTCGTTTGTATCATTTGTGTTAGTATCGCTTGCCCCTTTGTTCGCCCTTTTGTCATTATTACGGCTGAACCATAACGATGGGCTAATTGAGCTTGATGTTTAAATTGCTCTTCACGCTGATGGAGGGTAAGCGCATTAACAACAGACTCCCCTGTGTACAGCGTAAGCCTGCTTCAATCACTTTCCAGTAAGGAGAGGAGAGAATAAGCGGTACTTGAGCGGTGATGCTATCACTCGTAAGAAGGGTTACAAGGCGGCTCATCTCTTGCTCCGCATCTTCACCCTCGCAGTCAATCGCTGGGATATTCAGCATTTGAGCTCCATGCCGAACTCTGTTTCTTGTGCGACTCTCAGAGCCCTCGTTATACTGTTTCTTCTACGAGTGTTTGAAATCTTTGGCTCCGTTCATCAGGCTTGTGTTGATAACCTCCAAGATACCTTGTAGCCGAGGGTAGTCTTAGGACTCTCGCCCTGAGAGAACCAAGTCCGATGTTTCGATTTTGGCTCTCGTGTGGTTTTGCCCCTTGTACAAGTCTGCTATAAACGGCAATATGGGCAGGGTAGTACCACAGCAACCTCCAATGATATTGACGAGACCCTTGAAATGTATTGGGCTATTTGTTGCCCCATGATAGTGGGTGTTCTCATACAGCCCTTGAGCGCTGGGCAAGCCTGCATTCGGGTGAGCTGAAATATAGAAAGGACTTATTTGCCCAAGCTCGGCTACTAGTAGGGAGAAGGTTTTTCTGCACCAAACGAAACAGTTGAGCCTCCCAATGATAATAGGCGTGCATGACTCAACTCGAGGTAACGAAGGCCTCTAGGCTGCCCTGAAATCGTGCGACCCGATTGTTTGCTGATGGTAGCGGAGAGCATAATGGGAATGTCTGTGCCTAGCTCTTCGGATAATTCTTCGATAGCGAATAAGGCTGCTTTTGGCATTGAGTGTATCGAAGGCCGTTTCACGAGGAGAAGATGAGCTCCTCCCGAGATAAGCGCACGAGCCTGCTCAAGGTAAGCTATTCTTAAGTCCCTCAAAACTCACACTTCTCTTGGTGTGGTCATGGACATCGGGACTCTAATGATGCCGATTTATGGGTAGGACCTATTGAGCCTGCTACCCAGCGAGGTTTGTGAGGGTTAAGCTGTGTATATTCGTCTGCAAGCGCACGTGCTAGCCTTGCACCCTTTCGTAATTAAGCGTGTAGACTTCTTCCCTGCAAGCCATATTTAGCCTGTGAAATGCGATTTGAATTGAAACCATTAGTGCTAATATCGCTCCCTGCCCTCAAGATAGGCCCTGTGTATATCTTGTATGATTGAGGCTTGGGTTATGGATAATAGGTCGTGATTCCCTTTCTGAGGAATGGGGTAGTCGCGAACTGTGATGACCACGATAATCCTCCTCGCTCAGATGGTAGGTCTGTATCATCGTACCCATAGCAACCATCAAGGATAGGATGCGTTTCTCTAGTTCGCTGTATATCCATAGCGGAGTCTATTATATATAATTGCTTGTTCTTAGAAAAGAGAACAAGCACTAGTTCTAATTTCAAGTAGGGGGAACTTATTTATCAAGAGACCGTCCGACGGTCTCATCTAGTTCTTCTAAGAGTTCCTCAGCTTGTCTCATACGAGCTACGGACGACCATGTTGCCTTTAAGTCTCGCTGGCAGGTTAGTCCTCCCTGTACGCCTCTTCAAAAACGTTCTGTTAGTTTGTCGAGCCATCTCGGTATCCTCTCCTGCCAAGTTGGCGTAGGGGTAGAGTGCACACACATGCCGAAGGGCGCACGTCCGCCACCCACTAGGTCTGTATTGCAATTCAATCTCTTCGTCACTAAGACCAGTGTAGGGCTGACGACTTTTTGGAGCGCTTGAGCGCAATTCAATTAGCGGGTGCTAGGTGAAAATAATCTTTTGCTTTCATCAATGGTTTTCAGGTTTCTGAATCCGCAATGCCTTCTTCAATGCGCTCTATACGTTCCTTGGGGATACAGCGCAATAAATCTTCTTGGCTAGCATGGACGCAATAATCGCCAGCAAGACCAGCGAGGAAAACTTATCTGCGGAAACAAGTTCGGTAGGGATTAAGCATGCGAACGCACTATTCCTCTTGGTTAACTTCTGTTGCCTTCTCTATAAAGTGAATGCTGCCTGCTTCTGTAATGCGATAAGGCTAGACATAATCCTTCATCTATGGCCGCACCTTCGCTATAGCGTGCACAGTGATGTGCAAATACCGCCCCTCAGACTTTAAAAGCTGCAGTGGTTAATAGGTGCTGGTCCATACTTACAAAAGACAGTATCAAAAGTCAGTGGCGTGCGTGAGCATCCATTGGCTAAAGATAGGACATAACTTTTATCTGCTTCGGGAACAGCGGGCGAACCACTGATGAAATCCTTTCTGAGGGTCTACGATGATTAGTACATTCATGGTTTTATTGATTTAATAAGATTGTTCATGATTTATCTTAATATACTGATGGGAATCCATCACATACGTAGCAAAGATAAGTTTTGTTGCCATTGTGCGATAGTCTTTTTGTCGTTTAGAGCTGTAGTAAGACATTACCGAGGATATGATAATGTTCTGCCAAATAATATAACCTCGTGATGCCTATACCTGCTAGGGGCGGTAAGAATAGTGCCGCTATCCAAATAGAGAGAGGTATTCTTTGCCCAAGGCTGTGGCGTGATGCATGCTGTTCGATGCCTCAGGCGATGGGCAATAACGTGTCTGGTAGATATTGGAGGATACAAGTTACTAGCCCCTAATGAGGCTACGAGATAGAGGTCGCTGACTCCAAAGTGCGTAGACCTCTTGAGGGTACATAGTCGTGGTGCAATCAGGAGCAAGAGTGAAAGCAACCAAAAAGGAATAGTTTATTTGCGTTTGGCTTCCTAGCGAAAAGGCTACTTTAGCTAAGATAAACGATTAACCATAGCTACGACACAGTAGCGGGCAGCACTAGCCGTGCGACATGGTAGAAGATATGCCACATCTGCATCAGTATGCCTTCTGATACTTCATCCCACCGACATAGGGAAGAGAAAGGGCGTGATTAGAATAAAGGCAAGGTGCGTGATGAGGACGTAACTCGCGATATAGGCGGTATTCCTCGTAGGATTTGAACGATAGAAGGCCCAGCCGTGGCTGCAGGAGTAAGGAAACAGAGTAGCATAGCCGTAGCTGGCATCGGCATGAAAGGGCGCAATCATCAAGTACACACCTATTGCTAAGGCTATTTGCAGAGCAAGCAAAGCAAGGTGCGACCACCTCCATTTAATATCACTAGGCTTCACTTTTAGAAAAGTCATGAAGAGCATAGCCGTAATGATATAAGGGATTACGGGTGTTAGTGGGTCAAGGATTTTCGCTAAGGAAATAGCCTAGAACCAGTACCATCAGAGGAACAAAAGCCTTTTCACACGAGCCCAGAGAGTAGGCATGCTAATAAGGTAATTTGATTTGACCAGAGAGGAAACTCTGCCATAAAATGAGATATAGACTCTAAGCCAAAAATCTTGGGCAGATAGTTTGCCCTAACTCTGTAGGATGACAATCTCGGCAGCATCATCTTGGGCTCACTGCTTTGTGGCAATCTTCCACCTCAACCAAGAAGAATTGGTCTGCCGTGTGACCGTTATTCCTGAGAAAGGGTAGCGGTTAGGACGAGAGCTGAGGTAGTGTATGCTTAGTGGACTAAGTCCGGTTTCTTCTTTAGTTCGCGTGCGACTGCTTGCTCAATTGTCTCCATAGGGTCTACGAAGCCCCCGTTAGGTCTAGTGTGCCCTTAGCTGGGTCTTCCAGCCCCGCGTACGCAACAGCCATTGCCCTGCACGGTCACGCACCGCTAGGCCACAGCCGGCAGCGACATTATGGAAGTAGGTTGAGTCCACAATTAGGGCAATGCTTAGCTCGCTCATAACAATTAGCTGAAGCCTTCACGACCACATTGTGGACAGAAACAAAACTCTGTAAAGGATGCTCCATAATAAAAATGATAATCTCACTACAGAAGATAACCCCAGCACTCCGTATTGGTTGTGCTGAGGGTTGTATGTCAAAAACAATAGGAGACTATTGTTTTATAAGTTTTATAACAGTGCTTACTTGCCGAAATTCACTAAGAGCAAGTGTAGGCGCGAAGATACGCCCTTGCTGTCTCACATTGCTAGATAGTCTAGCTCTGTACCACACTTAGACGCATATTTTCGCCACACCTTTAATCTTGTTGAGGTTTAACCAGAACTGAGGTTGTGTCATCCAGCGGTAAGTTGCTGCCGTACATAGGCATCTTCTCTCTCCAGTAAGTGAAGAACCAGTAGCTGAAACAAGTCCATTGCCCGAGCGTATTTCCAAACAGCTCACAGCTTCCCAGTTGTGTGGTTCGTTGTCCCCTTAATGTATTTGTATGATGGTGTGAGAGGCAATCATCAGCTTGCGGTCAGGGCGAAGGTGAAGTATAGGCTACACCTGTGAAGAATGCGTCTCTAATAGATATTACCGCAGCTCTTGGAGCATCTTGGCTGTGCTAGTGTTCAAGAAGCGCATACGCCGTCATAACGTACGTGCCAAGAGAGTGACCATTCCAAAAGCGGATGTTACGCATAAACTTCCAGTTCGTAGCGACAGCACCTTGGTCTTGGAAGTTCATATCAACAAAAGTAGAACGTGTCCCCAAACTTATCAACGCTCTGTTGCTCTACTGTAAGGAGAGAGTCGTTGGGCGACCAGCCTGTTTGTCTGGGTGCATGCTTCCCGAAGTCGTAGTGCAATTGCACATTCTCGAGCCGAAAGACCATAAGTCCTGTTGTCAAGACAGCTGCGCTGAAAGCGAGAATCTTGTAAACTTGTTTCATCTGAATAGATTTACTTTGATATTTTTATTGTGCGCAAATATAATATTTTTTGCGTAGAGAATACCAGTATTACGGCAATCTTGGCCTAAGTAGAGTATGATGATCTATTGCAGGTGGAAGCAAGAAAAAGAGGAGCTGTGTCAATTCTACTGACACAGCTCCTGCGTAGCCCATAGGGGAATCGAACCCTCTTTTCCAAGAATGAAAATCTTGCGTCCTAACCGATAGACGAATGGGCTGTGCCTTAGTGCGTGAAAAGTGTCACGCCACACTTAGCATGAAGAATTAAGCAAGCTAGGATTTGCTTTAGCAAGCTTACTCTTAAGGTTTGAAGCCTTATTCTTGTGAATAATGTTCTTACCAGCCAGACGGTCAAGCATCGATGCGAGCTTTGGCAGCATCTCAGTAGCTTGAGCAGCATCTCGTCAAAGCACGGAACTTACGAACAGCGTTACGAGCTGTCTTAGCGTAATAGCGATTGTGCAGACGACGCTTTTTCTCGTCTGACGGATACGCTTTATCGAGTGACTTTATGATTTGCCATTTGTACTGTTATCTACTTTGTTATTTTTATTTGTAGCCCATAGGGGAATCGAACCCCTCTTTCAAGAATGAAAATCTTATGTCCCAAACTGATAGACGAATGGGCCAGCCGTTAAGCATACAGCTAGGAGGCTTTTTCCTAGTTTGCCCCAGTGCAAAGTTACAATAATCTTTTATACTTGCAAAATATCCGAGAGAAATAGTTTGAGATTTATATCGCATCCCACTTCTCTTTCAAGTAAAGAGAATATTGTGTAATGCGGCACTTGCTGCGTTATTATCGATATTCAGGCTCGGTAATTTACACTAGTAAAACTCCCGTCGCCTTCAGTCTCAATGCCTTGTAATTACCCCATTCTGAAAGTTCCACAAAAGAATGATTGTATCATTCTGAGGCTCTAGAAAGAAGAAGCTGTGCCAAAAGTATCTTGACACAGCCCCATCAAACGACTTTACAAAATTAACCCGTTCTTGAGCGCTTCGCAGTCTACGCTTGTCTTAAGACGGCGGATCGATTTCTCTTTCAATCTGACGTACACGCTCACGAGTAAGACCAAACTTCTCGCCTTATTTCTTTCTAGCGTCATCGCCTCGATTGTTGCCGATACCGAAGAAGCATCTAACGATGTCCGCTTCGTGTTCGGTAAGAGAAGAGTACCTGTCAATCTCAAGACCCAATGACTCGTTATAGAGGCTACGGTCAGTACCGGGCTGTCATCATTAACAAGGACATCGATGAGGCTATTGTCTTCGCCTCTTGAATGGAGCGTCTACCGAAATGTAGGCGACCTGAAACCTTCAATGTGTCTGCAACCTTGCTCGTCAGGTCCAAAAATCTCAGCAAAGCTCTGCAGGCGAAGGCTTACGCTCATTCTCTTGCTCAAAACTTGCTTAGTGCCTTAGTAATCTTTTGTTGAGTGTACCCACCTGATTGAGGGGCAAGCGCACGATACGGCTTTGCTCAGCAAGGAGCTGTAGGATGAGACTGGCGTATCCACCATACAGCGTAAGAGATGAACTTAAAACCTCTTGTTTCATCAAACTCTCAGCGGCCTTGATAAGTCCCAGATTACCTTCATTGATAAGGTCAGGAAGAGATAAGCCTTGATTTTGGTACTGCTTAGCTACAGATACGACGAAGGCGTAAGTTTGCTCGTGTAAGTTTTCAGTCTCAGTGCACGGCGGTCACCATTGCGAATTCCTTTGTGTGCTAGTTCTTCTTCAATAGATATTAGTTCTTCACGACCAATCTCCTGTAAATAACGGTCAGAGAGGCACCTCTCTGTCTCGTTATCGACTCGAAATTTTAAGCTGTCCTCATTACTCTAAATAATACTCTTTTGATTTATCAACAACCAAGACCCTAAGTCATTCAACATAGTTCTTACGCACAAAAAGGAAGACGCCCCAAGCGTGATAGGCTAAGAGCGTCTTCTTGAGCGGAAGACGGACTCGAACCCGCGACCCTAACCTTGGCAAGGTTATGCTCTACCAACTGAGCTACTTCGCATGTTTACAAGACCGAGCTTGTAGTGGTTTTCTCTTGAAAAACGATGCAAAGATATAAACTTTTTCTAATCCTCCAAATCTTCCGTCAGGCAGGCGTGGAAACTGCATCAAAATTGCAAAGGGATTTAATTGGGGAGACATGAAGAGCTCTGGGAGGGCGATACTCTTTTCATAGCCCAGGCGCAAGCCCCGTTAATCGATTGAAACATATTTATTGGAGCCCCAAAAGGGGCGGCACTTCCGAGACGTAAGGCAAATGCTGTTAGTGGTAGCCGCTCCTACGGAGCTCTTATTTTTGTGTCATGTACTCAGGGTTTCATCATCGGGCGCCTCATTCCACCCTCGCTATGAAGAGGTGTCGTGCCTAAAGGCACCTCGCTATTACCCCAAATTTTGATGAGGTTGACCTATCATGCGATGGAGGGCTGCACATTCCACCCTTGAGTACGACGCACTCCAAAAACGTAGTACGACGTACTGACTAAAATGAGTACGCACACTCATTCCAATAAGTGCGCGTAAACACTAAAGTAAGTACACGTACTTATTCCAGTGAGTACACGTAACAAATTCGTAAGTACATAGTACTTTCTGGAGACTTCAGCTGTAGTCTGTACAACCACTACGTGTAGTCTGCACAAACTTCAGCTCGTAGTCTGCTGACAGACTTCGCTGAGGTTTTTGAGAATAGGAAACGTGTCCTGTTTTCATCTCATTTATATAGGTGTTTTATTTTGATGCTCTGTGCAGTAGTCATCTAAGGACTTATAAAGATAGGAGGGTCCGTATCCAAATCATTTGAATACGGACCCTCTTGACTCTGAGACCATTGCATTGTGCGGCACTCGCATTATGTTTACGAGCATTCAGGCTTGGTCATTGCAAGAGTAAACTCCTGCGCCTTCAGTCTCAATGCCTTGCGATTATCGCATTTGAAATCAACAAAGGACAATAAACCTTTTGGAGACCGACCACCATTTATTCGTATCGTCCACAGATAAGTTCCA
>BNJS01001185.1_pt1 | contig 14885 bp, 23 predicted proteins | sample 8540461 | NCBI WGS metagenome assembly BNJS01 (sample SAMD00202454, study PRJDB9452) | human saliva metagenome | isolation source: human saliva | place: Japan
GCAATTTACATTTCTGGCAGTTTGGCTTGTAAGACGAAGCGCTAAAGTATTCAGTGATGGCTGTGCCTAAAGTAGATAAGACGTTTGAACATGGGTGTTGGTGAAGCTGTATCAAACGCTGATGCCTGAAAAAGCCGCTGCGACAGACTTATCTCCAGGTCAAAACCACTTATCACTGAAAGTTATCAATCGCCGGCTTCCGTCTTCGTGAAGGTGTTGCGATCGGTACAAAAGTTACCCTTCGTGGTGAACGTATGTACGAATTCTTGGATAAATTGGTTTCAGTTTCACTTCCACGTGTACGTGACTTCCACGGTGTTCCAACAAAATCATTTTGATGGACGCGGAAACTACACACTTGGTGTGAAAGAACAATTGATCTTCCCAGAAATCAACTTTCGATGACGTTGACAAAACTCGTGGTCTTGACATCGTTATCGTAACAACTACTAACACTGACGAAGAGTCACGTGCATTGCTTACAGGCCTTGGAATGCCTTTTTGCAAAAATAATATAGGAGGTAAAATCTAATGGCTAAAAAAATCAATGATTGCTAAGAACAAACGTCCAGCGAAGTTCTCTACTCAAGCTTATACTCGCTGTGAAAAATGTGGTCGTCCACATTCAGTTTACTGCAAATTTAAACTTTGCCGTGTTTGCTTCCGTGAATTAGCTTACAAAGGACAAATTCCTGGTGTAACAAAAGCGTCTTGGTAATATCATGATACAAAGAGCGTAACAACTCTCAGCAAAAATAGGAGATTTGGTGCAGGAGCTGATGCTCCTAAAGAAAAATCTATCTTTTTGCCCAGAGTTGAATAACTCGTGTTCAAATAGAAATTATCTCGTTTTGACATGTATCTAATACTTTTCTGAGCTCTAGCTCAATGTACATTAACTAGCAAGTGCAACTTGCAAACTACTAATGAAGAGGAGAAAAACAAAATGGTTATGACTGACCCAATCGCAGACTTCCTAACTCGTATTCGTAACGCTAACCAAGCTAAACACGAAGTACTTGAAGTACCTGCATCAAACATCAAAAAAGGGATTGCTGAAATCCTTAAACGCGAAGGTTTTGTAAAAAACGTTGAAATCATCGAAGATGACAAACAAGGCATCATCCGTGTATTCCTTAAATACGGACCAAACGGTGAAAAAAAGTTATCACTAACTTGAAACGTGTTTCTAAACCAGGACTTCGTGTCTACAAAAAACGTGAAGACCTTCCAAAAGTTCTTAACGGACTTGGAATTGCTATCCTTTCAACTTCTGAAGGTTTGCTTACTGATAAAGAAGCACGCCAAAAGAATGTTGGTGGTGAGGTTATCGCTTACGTTTGGTAATATTTAGCTCCCAATTTCTTTGTGACTCTTCGTTATCGTCTCTTGCCTAACCCAAAGTTACGCCTGCGAGACGATGCCTAGATTCACTTCGAAATTGAAACCTAAATGTTCCTTTAAATCGAGAAATCAGATTTAACCCCGTGAAAACTGGCCGTTCTGGCCTGACAATTTAACAGGAGAAAATAAACATGTCACGTATTGGTAATAAAGTTATCGTGTTGCCTGCTGGTGTTGAAATCACTAACAATGACAACGTTGTAACTGTAAAAGGACCTAAAGGAGAACTTACTCGTGAGTTCTCAAAAGATATTGAAATCCGTGTGGAAGGTACTGAAGTAACTCTTCACCGTCCAAACGATTCAAAAGAAATGAAAACTATCCACGGAACTACTCGTGCCCTTTTGAACAACATGGTTGTTGGTGTATCAGAAGGATTCAAGAAAGAACTTGAAATGCGTGGGGTTGGTTACCGTGCACAACTTCAAGGATCTAAACTTGTTTTGGCTGTTGGTAAATCTCATCCAGACGAAGTTGAAGCTCCAGAAGGAATTACTTTTGAACTTCCAAACCCAACAACAATCGTTGTTAGCGGAATTTCAAAAGAAGTAGTTGGTCAAACAGCTGCTTACGTACGTAGCCTTCGTTCACCAGAACCATATAAAGGTAAAGGTATCCGTTACGTTGGTGAATTCGTTCGCCGTAAAGAAGGTAAAACAGGTAAATAATGTTGAGTGGTTGATTTTCAACCACCAACCTATTTTCCAACTTTGTGCATAGCACACGATTTAAAACTAAAGAGGTGAAAACTGTGATTTCAAAACCAGATAAAAACAAACTCCGCCAAAAACGCCACCGTCGCGTTCGCGGAAAACTCTCTGGAACTGCTGATCGCCCACGTTTGAACGTATTCCGTTCTAATACAGGCATCTACGCTCAAGTGATTGATGACGTAGCGGGTGTAACGCTCGCAAGTGCTTCAACTCTTGACAAAGAAGTTTCAAAGGAACTAAAACTGAACAAGCCGTTGCTGTCGGTAAACTCGTTGCAGAACGTGCAAACGCTAAAGGTATTTCAGAAGTGGTGTTCGACCGCGGTGGATATCTATATCACGGACGTGTGAAAGCTTTGGCTGATGCAGCTCGTGAAAACGGATTGAAATTCTAATAGGAGGACACTAGAAAATGGCATTTAAAGACAATGCAGTTGAATTAGAAGAACGCGTAGTTGCTGTCAACCGTGTTACAAAAGTTGTTAAAGGTGGACGTCGTCTTCGTTTCGCAGCTCTTGTTGTTGTTGGTGACCACAACGGTCGCGTAGGATTTGGTACTGGTAAAGCTCAAGAAGTTCCAGAAGCAATCCGTAAAGCAGTAGATGATGCTAAGAAAAACTTGATCGAAGTTCCTATGGTTGGAACAACAATCCCACACGAAGTTCTTTCAGAATTCGGTGGAGCTAAAGTATTGTTGAAACCTGCTGTAGAAGGTTCTGGAGTTGCCGCTGGTGGTGCAGTTCGTGCCGTTGTGGAATTGGCAGGTGTGGCAGATATTACATCTAAATCACTTGGTTCTAACACTCCAATCAACATTGTTCGTGCAACTGTTGAAGGTTTGAAACAATTGAAACGCGCTGAAGAAGTTGCTGCCCTTCGTGGTATTTCAGTTTCTGATTTGGCATAAGAAAGGGGATAAAATGGCTCAAATTAAAATTACTTTGACTAAGTCTCCAATCGGACGCATTCCATCACAACGTAAAACTGTTGTAGCACTTGGACTTGGCAAATTGAACAGCTCTGTTATTAAAGAAGATAACGCTGCTATCCGTGGTATGATCACTGCAGTATCTCACTTGGTAACAGTTGAAGAAGTAAACTAATGAATTTTTAGGGGATGTGCACTATACCATCCCCTAAAACTAGATATAGTCATCTATGATGACGTCGTATAGGCGAGTTGATGGGGGAGACAACCTTTTCTCCCTTATCGGCGCTAGCATTTTACAAAAGAGGAGAAAATAAAAATGAAACTTCATGAATTGAAACCTGCAGAAGGTTCTCGTAAAGTACGTAACCGCGTTGGTCGTGGTACTTCATCAGGTAACGGTAAAACATCTGGTCGTGGTCAAAAAGGTCAAAAAGCTCGTAGCGGTGGCGGAGTTCGCCTTGGTTTTGAAGGTGGACAAACTCCATTGTTCCGTCGTCTTCCAAAACGTGGATTCACTAACATCAACGCTAAAGAATACGCAATTGTGAACCTTGACCAATTGAACGTCTTTGAAGATGGTGCTGAAGTAACTCCAGTTGTTCTTATCGAAGCAGGAATTGTTAAAGCTGAAAAATCAGGTATTAAAATTCTTGGTAACGGTGAGTTGACTAAGAAATTGACTGTGAAAGCAGCTAAATTCTCTAAATCAGCTGAAGAAGCTATCACTGCTAAAGGTGGTTCAGTAGAAGTCATCTAAGAGAGGTGACCTATGTTTTTTAAATTATTAAAAGAGGCTCTCAAAGTTAAAGCAAGTTCGATCAAAAGATTTTTATTTACAATTTTTTTCATCGTATTTTGTTTTTTTCGTATCGGTACTAGTATTACTGTACCGTGGGTAAATGCAAATAGCTTGAACGCTTTGAGTGGACTATCCTTCTTAAATATGTTGAGCTTGGTGTCAGGGAATGCCATGAAAAACTTTTCAGTTTTTGCTCTTGGAGTTAGTCCGTACATTACAGCTTCAATTGTTGTTCAACTCTTGCAGATGGATATTTTACCTAAATTTGTAGAGTGGGGTAAACAAGGAGAAGTGGGGAGAAGAAAATTAAATCAAGCAACACGTTATATTGCTCTTGTACTTGCATTTTGTTCAATCGAGTCGGGTATTACTGCTGGTTTTAATACTCTGTCTGGAGCTAAATTACTAACGACTGACTTGACACCACAAGTGTTTGTTATGATTGGGATTATCCTTACAGCGGGTAGTATGATTGTAACATGGCTAGGTGAACAAATTACAGATAAGGGATACGGAAACGGTGTTTCCATGATTATCTTTGCCGGGATTGTCGCTTCAATTCCAGAGATGATTCAAAGTATCTATGTGGACTATTTTGTTAATATTCCAAGTAGTCGATTGAATTCATCCATTATCTTTGTCGTTATTTTGATTATCGCTGTCTTGTTGATTGTTTACTTTACAACATATGTTCAACAAGCAGAATACAAAATTCCAATCCAATATACTAAGGTTGCACAAGGTGCTCCATCTAGCTCTTACCTTCCTTTGAAGGTAAACCCTGCTGGAGTTATCCCTGTTATCTTTGCAAGTTCAATTACTGCGGCTCCTGCGGCGATTCTTCAGTTTTTGAGTGCTACAGGACATGATTGGGCATGGGTACGTACAGCACAAGAAATGATGTCAACAACATCACCAACCGGTGTTGCAATGTATGCAGTCCTAATTATTCTCTTTACATTCTTCTATACGTTTGTACAGATTAATCCTGAAAAAGCGGCAGAGAACTTACAAAAGAGCGGTGCCTATATCCATGGAGTTCGTCCTGGTAAAGGTACAGAAGAATATATGTCTAAACTTCTTCGTCGTCTTGCAACTGTTGGTTCCCTCTTCCTTGGTGTGATTTCTATTTTACCGATTGTAGCAAAAGATGTTTTCGGACTTTCAGAAGCAGTTGCTTTTGGAGGTACTAGTCTTTTGATCATTATCTCTACAGGTATTGAAGGAATCAAACAATTAGAAGGTTACTTATTGAAACGTAAGTATGTTGGTTTCATGGATAGAACAGAATAAAATAGAAGTATTTACTTGAATAGTAAATGCTGAGGGAGTGGAGGTTTAACTCTAACATTTGTAAGAGTTTGGTCTCCCCTCTTCTATTTTGTTTTTAAATAGGGGTGAAAATGAATTTTTTGCTTCTATTTAAAAATAAAATAAGGAGATCAAATCATGAATCTTTTGATTATGGGCTTACCTGGTGCAGGTAAGGGAACTCAAGCAGCAAAAATCGTAGAACAATTCCATGTTGCACATATCTCAACAGGTGATATGTTCCGCGCTGCTATGGCAAATCAAACTGAAATGGGTGTTCTTGCTAAGTCATACATTGACAAGGGTGAATTGGTTCCTGACGAAGTGACAAATGGAATCGTAAAAAGAACGTCTTTCACAAGATGATATTAAAGAAACAGGATTCTTGTTGGATGGTTACCCACGTACAATCGAACAAGCTCATGCCTTGGACAAAAACATTGGCTGAACTTGGCATTGAACTAGAAGGTGTCATCAACATTGAAGTGAATCCAGACAGCCTCTTGGAACGTTTGAGTGGCCGTATCATCCACCGCGTAACTGGAGAAACTTTCCACAAGGTCTTTAACCCACCAGTTGACTATAAAGAAGAAGATTACTACCAACGTGAAGATGATAAGCCTGAGACAGTCAAAACGTCGTTTGGATGTGAATATTGCTCAAGGAGAACCAATCATTGCTCACTACCGTGCCAAAGGTTTGGTTCATGACATCGAAGGTAATCAAGATATCAATGATGTCTTCTCAGATATCGAAAAAGTATTGACAAATTTGAAATAAAGCGTTTTTCACACTTGCAAAAATCCGCTACAAATGTTATACTGAGATAGTCTGACTTATAATTGTTGTCTCTGTGTCTAGAGGCATCGAATCGAAATTTATGGAGGTGCTTTTGCGTGGCAAAAGACGATGTGATTGAAGTTGAAGGCAAAGTAGTTGATACAATGCCGAATGCAATGTTTACGGTTGAACTTGAAAATGGACATCAGATTTTAGCAACAGTTTCTGGTAAAATTCGTAAAAACTATATTCGTATTTTAGCGGGAGATCGTGTTACTGTCGAAATGAGTCCATATGACTTGACACGTGGACGTATCACTTACCGCTTTAAATAATCGAAAAACTTGGAGGGATAAGAAATGAAAGTAAGACCATCGGTCAAACCAATTTGCGAATACTGTAAAGTTATTCGTCGTAATGGTCGTGTTATGGTAATTTGCCCAGCAAATCCAAAACACAAACAACGTCAAGGATAAGATAGAAAGGAGAAAACATGGCTCGTATTGCTGGAGTTGACATTCCAAATGACAAACGCGTAGTAATCTCATTGACTTATGTTTATGGTATCGGACTTGCAACATCTAAGAAAATTTTGGCTGCTGCTGGAATCTCAGAAGATGTTCGTGTACGTGATCTTACATCAGATCAAGAAGATGCTATCCGTCGTGAAGTGGATGCAATCAAAGTTGAAGGTGACCTTCGTCGTGAAGTAAACTTGAACATCAAACGTTTGATGGAAATCGGTTCATACCGTGGTATCCGTCACCGTCGTGGACTTCCTGTCCGTGGACAAAACACTAAAAACAACGCTCGCACTCGTAAAGGTAAAGCTGTTGCGATTGCTGGTAAGAAAAAATAATATAGGAGGTAAAAGTCTTGGCTAAACCAACACGTAAACGTCGTGTGAAAAAGAATATCGAATCTGGTATTGCTCATATTCACGCTACATTTAATAACACTATTGTTATGATTACTGATGTGCATGGTAATGCAATTGCTTGGTCATCAGCTGGTGCTCTTGGTTTCAAAGGTTCTCGTAAATCTACACCATTCGCTGCTCAAATGGCTTCTGAAGCTGCTGCTAAATCTGCACAAGAACACGGTCTTAAATCAGTTGAAGTTACTGTAAAAGGTCCAGGTTCTGGTCGTGAGTCAGCTATTCGTGCGCTTGCTGCCGCTGGTCTTGAAGTAACAGCAATTCGTGATGTGACTCCAGTGCCACACAATGGTGCTCGTCCTCCAAAACGTCGCCGTGTATAATCATCGCATTACACTGCTTTTCGTTTAAGAGGGAGTAACTAAATGATCGAGTTTGAAAAACCAAATATAACAAAAATTGATGAAAATAAAGATTATGGCAAGTTTGTAATCGAACCACTTGAACGTGGCTACGGTACAACTCTTGGTAACTCTCTTCGTCGTGTACTTCTAGCTTCTCTACCAGGAGCAGCTGTGACATCTATCAACATTGATGGTGTGTTGCATGAGTTTGACACAGTTCCAGGTGTTCGTGAAGATGTGATGCAAAATCATTCTGAAACATTAAAGGAATTGCAGTGAAATCGTACGTTGAAGACGAAAAAATCATCGAACTAGATGTTGAAGGTCCTGCTGAAGTAACAGCTGGTGATATTTTGACAGATAGCGATATTGAAATTGTAAATCCAGATCATTATCTCTTTACAATCGGTGAAGGTTCTTCCCTAAAAGCGACTATGACTGTTAACAGTGGTCGTGGATATGTACCTGCTGATGAAAAAAAAAAGATAATGCACCAGTTGGAACACTTGCTGTAGATTCTATTTATACACCAGTTACAAAAGTCAACTATCAAGTGGAACCTGCTCGTGTAGGTAGTAATGATGGATTTTGACAAATTAACCCTTGAAATCTTGACAAATGGAACAATTATTCCAGAAGATGCTTTTTAGGGCTTTCAGCACGTATCTTGACAGAACATCTTGATTTGTTTACAAATCTTACTGAGATTGCTAAGTCAACTGAAGTGATGAAAGAAGCTGACACTGAATCTGACGACCGTATTTTGGATCGTACGATTGAGGAACTGGACTTGTCTGTGCGTTCATACAACTGTTTGAAACGTGCCGGTATCAATACTGTGCATGATTTAACAGAAAAAAATCTGAAGCAGAGATGATGAAAGTAAGAAATCTTGGACGCAAGAGTTTGGAAGAAGTGAAACTCAAAACTCATTGATTTGGGTCTTGGATTAAAAAGATAAATAAAGGAGGAATACATGGCTTTACCGTAAACTAGGACGCACTAGCTCACAACGTAAAGCAATGCTTCGCGATTTGACAACTGACCTTTGATCAACGAATCAATCGGACAACTGAAGCTCGTAGCTAAAGAAATCCGTAAAACTGTTGAAAAATGATTACTCTAGGTAAACGTGGTGATTTGGTATGCACGTCGTCAAGCAGCAGCTTTCGTACGTAATGAAATCGCATCTGAAAACTATGATGAAGCAACTGATAAGTACACTTCTACTACAGCACTTCAAAAATTGTTCTCAGAAATCGCACCTCGTTATGCTGAACGTAACGGTGGATACACTCGTATCCTTAAAACTGAACCACGTCGTGGTGATGCAGCGCCAATGGCGATCATCGAATTAGTATAAAATCATCAATTTTGTTGAGTGTTATGATGATGGAGTCTTGTGCTCTTAGTCTAGCTCTGGTCTACCGCTAGGATTTCGGTCCTAGCGGGAACACTCATCATAAGTTGGGATAGTAGACGCTTGTTTACGAAATTGTTTTTTTCTTAAGAACAACTTCGTAAGCAGGCGTTTTTGAGTATTTTAGTTAGAATTATGCTATACTATTTAAGAAGAAATCTGTTTAATGTTCAGATTTCCTATTTTAAGAAGAATTGGAGTTTGCTTATGAAAGCGATTATAACTGTTGTTGGTAAAGATAAATCTGGAATTGTTGCAGGTGTTTCTGGTAAAATTGCAGAATTGGGTTTGAACATTGATGATATTTCTCAAACTGTCTTGGATGAATATTTCACGATGATGGCTGTCGTATCTAGTGATGAAAAACAAGATTTCACTTATCTTCGTAATGAATTTGAAGCTTTTGGGCAAACTTTGAATGTGAAAATCAATATTCAGAGTGCAGCGATTTTCGAAGCTATGTATAATATCTAGGAGGTGCACATGGATATTAGACAAGTTACTGAAACAATCGCCATGATTGAGGAGCAAAACTTCGATATCAGAACTATTACCATGGGTATCTCCCTTTTGGACTGTATCGATCCAGATATCAATCGTGCTGCGGAGAAAATTTATCAAAAGATTACGACCAAGGCAGCTAATTTAGTGACTGTTGGTGACGAAATTGCAGCTGAGTTGGGAATTCCTATCGTTAATAAGCGTGTATCGGTGACTCCTATTTCTCTGATTGGAGCAGCGACAGATGCGACGGACTATGTAGTTTTAGCAAAAGCGCTTGATAAGGCTGCGAAAGAGATTGGTGTGGACTTTATTGGTGGTTTCTCTGCCTTGGTACAAAAAGGTTATCAAAAGGGAGATGAGATTCTCATCAATTCTATTCCTCGCGCTTTGGCTGAAACGGATAAGGTTTGCTCGTCAGTTAATATTGGCTCAACCAAGTCTGGTATTAATATGACGGCTGTGGCAGATATGGGACGAGTTATTAAGGAAACGGCTAATCTATCAGATATGGGAGCGGCCAAGTTGGTTGTATTCGCTAATGCTGTTGAGGACAATCCATTTATGGCGGGTGCCTTTCATGGTGTTGGGGAGGCAGATGTTATCATCAATGTCGGAGTTTCTGGTCCTGGTGTGGTGAAACGTGCCTTGGAAAAAGTTCGTGGACAGAGCTTTGATGTAGTAGCCGAAACAGTTAAGAAAACTGCCTTTAAAATCACTCGTATCGGTCAATTGGTTGGTCAAATGGCCAGTGAGAGACTGGGTGTAGAGTTTGGTATTGTGGACTTGAGTTTGGCGCCAACTCCTGCGGTTGGAGATTCTGTAGCACGTGTCCTAGAAGAAATGGGACTAGAGACAGTTGGTACGCATGGAACGACGGCTGCCTTAGCTCTCTTGAACGACCAAGTTAAGAAGGGGGGAGTTATGGCCTGCAACCAAGTCGGTGGTTTGTCTGGTGCCTTTATCCCTGTTTCTGAGGATGAGGGAATGATTGCTGCAGTGCAAAATGGCTCTCTTAATTTAGAAAAACTAGAAGCCATGACGGCTATCTGTTCTGTTGGTTTAGATATGATTGCCATTCCAGAAGATACACCTGATGAAACTATTGCGGCCATGATTGCAGATGAAGCCGCAATTGGTGTCATTAATATGAAAACAACAGCTGTCCGTATCATTCCCAAAGGAAAAGAAGGTGACATGATTGAGTTTGGTGGTCTTCTTGGTACAGCTCCAGTTATGAAGGTCAATGGGGCTTCGTCTGTTGATTTTATCTCTCGTGGAGGACAAATCCCAGCACCAATTCATAGTTTTAAAAATTAAGAAAATAGGAGAAATTTTAAGTTCTATTTAAGGTTGGATGTGTATACTATAATCATTAAATAAAGACCTCCTAATATTATTTGAAGCAGATAACACTGATTTAGTTTGAATTTGATTTTCATCTAATATCTTTATTTAATGAACTCCTAAACTTTTTCATAATAATCTCCTGCAAAAGTCGCCTGTATGGGTGGCTTTTGTTTTATCATCCATGATATAATAGAAGCAAACGGAGGACGGAAAATGGTAAAAGTACGATTGTATTTGGTACGTCATGGCAAGACCATGTTTAACACGATTGGTCGCGCGCAAGGTTGGAGCGATACTCCTTTAACAACTGAAGGTGAACGAGGGATTCAAGAATTAGGAATCGGTTTGCGAGAATCTGGTCTACAGTTTGATCGCGCTTATTCGAGTGATTCTGGTCGCACTATTCAGACAATGGGAATTATCCTTGAAGAACTTGGCTTTCAGGGGAAAATCCCTTATCGTATGGACAAGCGTATCAGAGAATGGTGTTTTGGTAGCTTTGACGGAGCTTATGATGGTGATCTTTTCATGGGTATTATTCCTCGTATCTTTAATGTGGACCACGTTCACCAATTATCTTATGCTGAACTGGCTGAGGGTTTGGTAGAGGTCGATACAGCTGGTTGGGCTGAAGGATGGGAAAAACTCAGTGGCCGAATCAAAGAAGGCTTTGAAGCTATTGCTAAAGAAATGGAAGAACAAGGCGGGGGGAACGCTCTCGTCGTCAGCCATGGAATGACCATTGGAACCATTGTGTATCTGATTAATGGCATGCATCCGCATGGTCTCGATAATGGTAGCGTAACGATCATTGAATATGAGGACGGGCAGTTTAGCGTAGAAGTTGTCGGCGACCGTAGTTACCGAGAACTAGGATGGGAGAAGATGGAGGAAACCTCTATTTAATACTCTTCGAAAATCTCTTCAAACCGCGTCAACGTCGTCTTGCCGTAGATATGGTTACTGACTTCGTCAGTTCTATCCACAACCTCAAAACAGTGTTTTGAGCTGACTTCGTCAGTCTTATCTACAACCTCAAAGCAGTGCTTTGAGCAACCTGCGGCTAGTTTCCTAGTTTGCTCTTGATTTTCATTGAGTATAATCAGTCTAGACTTGTTTGCTATGAACTGAGAATTTGATAAGAATATCAAGATAAGAAAAAACAGCCGAGGGTAATCCTTTCAGCTGTTTTTGATGGGGAAAACTAAAGTGTAATGCTATTGCTTTTAGAGATTTTCATAAACAAGAGCAAGGAACCTACTGTCAGAACAGTGAGGATAGTTGACAAGGCTGCGGCAACACCGTAATTTCCTCTGAGAACCTCTGTATAAATAGCTACAGTCATTGTTCTTGTTTTGACATTGTAGAGGAGGATAGAAGTAGAGAGTTCTGAAATCATTGTAACCCAAGATAGGATAGCTCCAGAAATAATACCAGATAGCATCATTGGAGTTGTAACCTTGGCAAAGGTATTGAAACGGCTACTTCCTAAGCTTTCAGCAGCTTCTTCAATACTTGGTGCTATTTGTTGCAAGCTAGCAACAGATGAGCGAATAGTATAAGGTAATCTTCTGACAGATAGAGACATAATTAAGATGAAAGCAGTCCCTGTAATCATAAGAAATCCACTTCCAAATAGACCAGTATTGAAGGAAGAAATGAAGGCAATCCCTAGAACGGTTCCTGGTACAATATAAGGGACCATACTAAGGCTGTCAATTAAGTTTGTAAATAAATTCCGTTTTCTAACGGCTAGGTAGGAGATAAATATTGCGAATAGGACAACTAGAACTAAGGCAATCAAAGGGATACGAATGGTATTGAAAATAGCAGACCCCATACGATTGAAAGCTACCTTGTAACTGTTTAGAGAATAACCTTTGACAAATACCATACCTGATGTTTTTAGGAAAGAAGTATAAATCAAGTAGACTTGAGGTAGAACAGAGAACAAGATAATTCCGTAGACTGTTGCATAAATGGCAACCATTTTTCCTTTTGTGGTTTTTTTAGGCTCAATTGGATGGAGCGAATTCATACTGAAACTGTAGCGGTTTGAAATGTATTTTTGGATAAGGAAAATCGCCAAGGCAATGATAATCGCCATAACTGCTAAAGCAGATGCAAAAGCAGAATTTCCTCCAACCTCGCTAATAAATTGGGTATAAATCAGGACAGGGAAAGTCCGATATCCTTCACCAATTAACATAGGTGTTCCAAAGTCTGAGAATGCTCTCATAAATACAAGCAGGGCAGCCGCTAGTAAGGTTGGAACTAGAAGAGGTAAAACAACCGTTACGATACGCTTAAATCCGAAGGACCCCATGCTTTCAGCGGCTTCAAGTAGAGAATTGTCAATACTTTTCATTGTTCCGGCAACGTATAGAAATACCAGTGGGAATAGTTGCAGTGTAAAGACAAGTACAATTCCTTTGAATCCATAAATATCGATAGCTGGAAGATGAAGGGTATTTGTCAAGAATTTAGTGATGACCCCATTTCGTCCCAGCAAGAGAATCCAGGAGTAGGCTCCCACAAAAGGAGCTGACATGGAAGCAATGATAATTAATATTTGTAGAAATTTCTTTCCCTTGAAGTCATACATAGAGAAGAGATAAGCTAATAAGGTTCCTACGACTAAGGAAGTGACAGTAGCGGTAATGGAAACCTTGAAACTGTTGACGAGTGTCTCAGAATAGTAGGCTTTACTAAAGAAAGTGACAAAATTAGCTAGTGAGAATTGTCCTTCATGTATGAGTGCTTGCTTGAGCACGGTAACGATAGGATAAACGAGAAAGACAAGATAGGTAAGAAAGATGAAGAAAGAGGAGGCTGTCCAAATATTTAGTTTTTTACGTTCCATGGTTGACTCCTTTTATCAGGTTTTGGGAACCATCTGCAGAAAAAACATTTAATTTTTTTGAGTATTGATTCGTAGACGAATACGATCGCCTTTTTGTAGATCTTCTTCAAAAGTTGATTCTTCGCTAACTTGAATTTTTGAGGCAAATCCTGTCTCGATGAAATATTCAGTATTTAGTCCAAGATAGACGCTATCGCTAATAGTTCCTTCAATATCTCCAGATTCATCTTTGATAAACTCTTCAGGACGAATGCTTACATGAATAGCTTGCTCCTCAGCCTGATCAAGAGCTGGCATTCGAAGGGCATAGCCATCTGAAAAGACGATATAAGCGCCGTCGCTCCGTTTTTCGAGATTGGCGGGGATAATATTTGTTCGTCCGATAAAGGTTGCTACAAACTCATTAGCTGGTTTATGATAGAGTTCTTTTGGTCGGCCGATTTGTTGGATAACTCCATCTTTCATAACAGCAATTTGGTCTGAAATCGCCATGGCTTCTTCTTGGTCGTGGGTCACATAAACAGTTGTAATTCCCACTTCGTGTTGGATTTCTCGAATGGCTTGACGCATATCCAAGCGAAGTTTGGCATCCAGATTACTAAGTGGCTCGTCCATGAGGAGAACACTTGGATTAACCGCTAAGGCACGTGCCAAGGCGACACGTTGTTGTTGTCCACCACTGAGTTTATCAGGCTTTCGATCCGCATATTGAGCAATTTGCATGAGTTCAAGATACTTGTTGGTCTGTTGAATCAATTCTTCTTTTGGAACCTTCTTTTGCTTAAGACCAAAAGCAACATTATCTCGGACAGTCAAATGTGGGAAAATAGCGTAGTTTTGGAAAACCATCCCGATATTGCGTTTGCTGGGTTCCATATTATTGATTTTTGTATCATCGAAGTAAAATTCTCCGCCTTCGATACTGTTGAAACCTGCAATCATACGAAGAAGGGTCGTTTTCCCACACCCTGAAGGACCAAGGATGGTAAAGAGACTTCCTTTGGGAACTGTAATGTTTAAATTATCAATAACAGGGACATCGTGGTAGATTTTTTTGGCGTTAATAATTTTGATCTCACTCATAGTGAACCTCTTTTACTGTTTAGATTGGATATCTGTAAAAATGTCATTGTACTTTTTAAGAATAGTGGATTTATTTTTAATGACATAATCTGAATCTTCGGTAGCAATCTTGATTTCTGTCATAGCCTTCATATTTTTATTGGTTTTAGCATTTTTACGAATAGGTCTGATTGTAGTTTCAGTTCCTAGCTTATCTTGGATTTCTTGAGAAAGGATGAAATCGATAAATTTCTTAGCGTTTTCCATGTGTTTGGCGTTTTTGACGATGGCCGCGTTACCAGGTAAAAAGACGGTTCCTTCTTTTGGATAAATGACTTTTACATCAACTCCATCATTTAAGAGTTTTAAGGCAGGATCTTCATAGGTGAGTCCAACAGCCATTTCCCCATCAGCGACAGCTTTGTAAACATTTGAAGAGCTAGATGCAATTTTTCCATCTACTAGGGTAAA
>BNJS01002873.1_pt1 | contig 14875 bp, 21 predicted proteins | sample 8540461 | NCBI WGS metagenome assembly BNJS01 (sample SAMD00202454, study PRJDB9452) | human saliva metagenome | isolation source: human saliva | place: Japan
GGTGCTGGTCGAAGAGCCGCCTGTCGTGGTGGACGAGCCACCCGTCGTGGTCGACGTTCCGCCTGTGCCCGTGGTCGAGCCCGTCGTGCTGCCGCCTGTTGTTGTACTCCGAAGCAGACGAGCCGCCTGTGCCCGTCGTTGTGCCTGTTGTCGTTCCCGGTGTTGTACCGCCACCCGTCGTGGTGGTCGAGCTGCCCGTGTTGTGCCCGGCGTCGGAGCAGTTCCGCCGCCTGCGCCACCGCCACCTCCAGCTCCACCGGCGCCGCCGCCACCACTGGCACCCGTACCACCGCCGCCACCGCCAGGCAGTCCGCCGATGCTGGGTCCGGGGCCGCCGCCGATGCTGCCGGAGCCGCCCGTCTGCGTTCCGACAGTTGCACCGCCGCCGCCCGTCGTCATGCCTGTTGTCGTCTGTGACGATGTCGTGGAACTCGTCGTCACTGCCGTGCCACCCGGTGTGCTCGGCGTAAAGCCCGTCGGCTTAATGGTCAGCGTGCCGGGCTCATACACAAAGCGATAGTTTGCAAGATTCGTCGCACCGGTATAGCTGCCCGTAACAGAGGATGGATCAATCACAATCGCATTGTTATACGTCCCTGCATTGGTCGTTGTCGTTATCGACGGCGCATAGGGTTGACGTGATTCCCGTAATGGGGATGCTATCCCCGGGAGCAGCCCGCGATTCGTCGCACTCGTTCCGTGCTCGACGGTGTATGCCGTCACGACGGGATTCGGCTGCCCGTAGTTGCGCTCGGCATTTCCTGCCGTCACCTTTACCTCACGCGGCGTGATGCTAAAATTACCATCTCCGTAGTGAATCGTGTAGTTGGAAGCCAGCCCCGTACCGAACGTTGCGCCCGAGGCCCGCGTCCAGAGACCTGTCGTTCCTGCATCCGTTGTTGGCGTCGCCAATGGATCGATCGTCTCCGTGATGGAGGCGATCGTATCGCCATTGGCGAGACCCGTCATCGCATCCTTCGCGCGCACGTTGATGCGGCTCGTGCCGTTCACATACGAGGCAAGCGAATTGTCCGCACCCATAGGCGCGGCTCTTGTCTCCCGCCTTGATAAAGAGGTCGCGCTTCGTGATGTCGAAGCCGCCGTCGACGTAGTTGATGTTGTAGTTCGACGCCTTGCCCGTGCCGAAACTTGCCCCCGTGATCTGCGTCTTGAGCCCCGTCGTACCCGCATTCGTCGTGATGAGGGCGTTCGTCGACTCCCTGTGACGTCGGCGACCGTGTCGCCGCTGACAAGTCCCGTCGTCGCCGTCGCGGCGTCGGCGCGGAACTTCGCCGTGCCGCCCGTATGCAGGTCGCCGTGCTGTTCTCCGCTCCGTAGACACGCGTCTTGTCGCCCGCATGGAGCGTCAGATCGCGCTTCGTGATGGCAAAGCTGCCATCCTCATAGGGAAACATTGTAGTTATGGCGTTTCTGCGCCGAATACGGCGCCGCCGATCTTCGTCTTCAGCCCCGCCGTGCCGGCATCCGTCGTGACCGTCGCACGCGGATCGATCGTCTCCGTGACGGAGGAGATCGCGTCGCCGTTGACGAGGTTGCCCCGCCTTGACGCGGAACGTACCCGTCCCATTCACATAGCCCGCCGTGCTGTTCGCCGTGCCGTAGATACGGCTCTTGTCGCCCGCGACAAGCGTCAAGGCACGTTTTGTGATGGCAAAATTGCCATCTGCGTAGTGGATATTATAGTTGGCATCCGTGCCCTGAGAGAACTGTGCAGCGGAGACTCGCGTCCAGAGACCGCTCGTCCCCGCATCCGTCGAGCGTTGCCGCTGGGTCTACCGTCTCCGTGATGGAGGCGATCGTGTCGCCATTGGCGAGACCCGTCGTCGCATCCTTCGCGCGCACGTTGATGCGGCTCGTGCCGTTCACATACGAGGCGAGCGAATTGTCCGCACCATAGGCACGGCTCTTGTCTCCCGCCTTGATAAAGAGGTCGCGCTTCGTGATGTCAAAGTCGCCGTCGACGTAGTTGATGTTGTAGTTCGACGCCTTGCCCACGCCGAAGGTCGCGCCCGCGATCTTCGTCTTGAGCCCCGTCGTACCCGCATTCGTCGTGATGAGGGCGTTCGTCGACTCCGTGACGTCGGCGATCGTGTCGCCGTTCACGAGCCCCCGTCGTCGCCGTCGCGGCGTCGGCGCGGAACTTCGACGTGCCGCCCGTGTAGACGGCGGTCGAGTTCTCCGTGCCGTAGATGCGCGTCTTGCTGCCCGCACGAAGCGTCAAGTCACGCGGCGTGATGGCGAAGCTGCCGTCCTCGTAGGAGATGTCGTAGTTAGACGCATTTCCCGTGCCGAAGACAGCATTTGCAATCTTCGTCTTGAGTCCCTGCCGTTCCTGCATCCGTCGTGACGGTCGCACGCGAATCAATCGTCTCCGTGACGGTCGAAACCGCATCGCCATTGACGAGGTTCGTGCCCGCCTTGACGCGGAAGAGATTCGTACCGTTCACATAGTTTGCGGTGCTGTTCGCCGTGCCGTAGATGCGGCTCTTGTCGCCCGCGACGAGCGTCAGCGCGCGCTTCGTGATGTTGAAATGTCCGTCAACGTAGGTGATGTTGTAATTGTTTGCCGTGCCCGACGAGAAGTGCGCCGCGCTTGCCTTTGTCCAAAGACCTGCTGTGCCCGCATTCGTCGTGACCGTTGCCGACGGGTCAATCGTCTCCGTCACATCGTCGATGGCGTCGCCGTTGACAAGGCCGCTTGTCGCGGTTGTCGCGCCGACGTTGACCTTCGCCGTGTTGTTAATGTAGTCTGCGGTCGTGTTTACATCGCCGTAGACGCGGCTCTTGTCGCCCGCCGTGATCGTGAGGGCGCGCGGCTTGATCGTCAGAGTGCCTGCGGCCGCCGTGATCTTGTAGTCCGAATCAAGGCTGTGGCTTCCTTCTGCCAGCTTCGCTCCCTGCAGCGTCATCGTGTAGTGATTGCCGACGCCCGTGCGCTCCGTGACGGCATTGGCGCCGTCCTTCGCCACGATCGTGTACTTGGCAAAGCTGTCGCCCGCCACGAGCGAGCCGGTGTACGTCGTCGAGGAGCCCATGACGACCGTGTCGTTCGACGCGCCGTAGATGCGCTCGCCGTTCGGCGCCGTGAAGTGGATCTCGCGCGGCTTGATCGTCAGCTTGCCCGTTTCGTATTTGAAGTTGTAATTGGACGCCTTGAGCGTGCTGCTCGATACGTCCGTCACGTACTCGCCCGCATGGAACGCACCCTGCGCGAAGCCCGACGTGTTCTTCGCGTCCGCAATCGAGGTATAGGAAACAGACCCCGTCGTCCCGGAGTTCGCGATCGTCTGATTGTTTGCGAAGTTCTCGAACGTGACGCCGTTGTTGCCCGTATAGCTTTGTGCATTGCCGTCGTAGGTCTTCGTCTCCGTCTTGCCGCGAACCGTGACCGTGCGCGGCACGATGCGGTAGTCGACTACGATCTTGTAGTTGAGTTCGTTGTGACCCTTGTAGGTGATCTTCTCATCGGCGATCGTCGTGTCCGAGCCGTAGGTGTGCGCACCCGTGCGCATCCTGACATCGGTCATCGCGTTCTTTCACCGTGCCGTCCTCTGATATGATGTCGGCGTTGACGTTCGTCAGCTTCGTCGTGCCGAAGTTGTGCGTCCCCGAGTCCTTCACATGGGCGCGGATGTAGTCGACCTCATCCTGTCGAGCGCACGACGCGCCGCGTTGCCGTCGTCCTCGATGTGGAATCCTGCGGTCGATGCGTTGAAGAACGTGTTGTTGTCGTCGCCGTAGGTGCGCACTGCGTAGAACTTGAGCGTCGGCTGGTAGTTGTAGTACATCGCGTTCTGCCCGCCGGCGGCTGCGGCTATGCGGATCATCGTAGGCCACGCCGTATTTGCGGAACTGGAAGACGAGACCGTTGATCTCGTTGTTCACCGAGTCTTCCGTATGCACTGACGTACTTGTGGCCGGGCGCCGTCTTGATTGCATCCGCGCCCGCCTTGTTCTTGAAGGATCCGCCCTCGCCTCGATCACGACGTCGGACGTGCCCGAGCCGACGATCTGTCCGCCCGAAGCGATGGTCACATCGCCGCCGCCCGAGTTCTTGATGCTGATGGGCGTCGTCTCGCCCGTGACCTTGCCGAGATCGTCGTGCCCTTCGCCGTCTCGATGTTGACGCCGTGCTTCGACGTGACGTTGCCGATCTTCTGGATCTCGTTCCCGCCCGTGAGGGTTCACGTTGTTCGCCGTGACGTCAAGGACGGGGACGCTCTTCATGACGCCCGTCGAAGTCACGTCGCCCTTCGTCTTGATCTCAAGGCCGTCCGTGAGCGTATCGGGAATATCGACATTGCCGACGCTGATGTTGCCTGCATTGTCGCCGCCGACGCGGATCTTCTTGAACTTCTGTGCCGTTCTTGCCCAGTAGCCCATTTGCGCCAAAAACATCGTTGCCCAGCACGAGACCGGACGGCGCACCGCCGGCTCTCGGCGTACCGAAGGAGATGCTCTTGCCCGGCGTATAGGTGTCGAAGGAGACTTCGCCGTGCCCCGAGATGCTGCTGCCGTTCGTCACATTGAGCGTATCCGCCTGGATGGAGACATTGCCGTCATGATTCCGATCTGCGCCGTCCGCATTGATATGCGTATCGTCGAGATTGACCTCACGGCTGCCGATGGTGAAGTTCTGCCCATGCGTATTGATATTGCCTGCAAGATTGACGCTGCCCGCGCTGCTGTTGACCGCCTGCTGGATGTTCACGCGGAACGGCATATCGATCGCGCCGCTCTGCCATAACCTTCCGCCGCCTTCGCGGTCGCCGATGTTGATGATCTCGTAGCCCCAGAACTGGCGGTTGTTGCCGCTGAAATACTTGTCGAGCAGGAGAGCTTCGCCGGGTCATTCACATTGCCGCCCATCTTGAGGTCGCGATTGGGCGTCGCCGGAAGGATGTTCAGGGCTTTGCTGCCCGTCATCTTGCCGTTGAGGTCGACGGCGTCCGCCTTGAGCGTGAGAGCGCCCGTGCCCGTGTTGACCTCGCTGCCCTCCGCCGTGTTCAGTTTGTTCCCTTCCAGATTCAGCGCATTCCCGTTCGTATTGATCTTCGTCGAAGCGTCGAGGTCGACCGTGCCCGCGTCGGGCTTGGTGCGGATCGTCGTCGCATCGACGAAGTTCAGGTGCCGCCGACATTGACTTTGCCGGAGACATCCTGTCTGCCGAGGTAGACGTCCTCGAAGCCGTCCTTGATCTTGTTGCCGCCGAAGAGATCCGCGCCGAGCGTCAGCCCCGTGCCGGACTTGCCGATGTTGATCGCCGTGCCCGCCGTCGCCTGCTCAAGCTCCAGCGCTCCCTTGCCGGAGACTGCTGCATTGAAGGTCATCTCGTCCGCCGCGAGCTTGATGTTGCCGTTGTTCGTCGTCCCGCCCGAGGTGACAGACTCCCGCCTTGACGCCCGAAATGGTACGCGAAGGAACCGGCGCACCCGCGGGCGTCGTGATCGTGCCGATCGTCAGCTTGTTCGATTTCACGTTGACCGCATAGGCGTCCGCCGCAAGCGTGCCGATCTCGTTGTCCTTGTCGAGGGTGATGCTGCCGGCTGCGGCAGCCACCGTGTTGTCGCGGTTCAGGCTGGAGGAGATCACGGCGAGATTGTCCGTCTTGATCTTGCCCGCCGTCTGTCTGGCGTCCTGCAATGCGTTCACGGTCAGGATCTTGCCCGAGGCAAGCGTCATGTCGCCCGTGAAGTTGATGTGCTTCGCCTGCAGGGTCGTGTTCTGCCCGAGCGAAGAGCCTGCCACGTTGATCGTATCCCTGCTTATCGTTGCCAATGCTGTAATGAGAGAACCCTGTACCGAATACGTTCGAAAACTTATTGTTCGTCAGCAGGAGATCACCCGTTGCACTATCGCCAAGTCCAATGGACTTTGTGCCGTTAAACGTGCCGATACCAAGAGTCCCTGTGCCCGTGACTGAGGGACCACCCGCCGCTGCGGGTCCAAGATTAGCGATGCTGTTCGTATAGAGATTCAACGTAGCACCCGTGCCGATCTCCATCGTACCACCGCCCGGATTTTCGATGGATCCCGTTGTAAGCGTCACATTATAAGGATTTCTGAGCCCGTCCGTGCCGACCTTGAGGGCCGCCCGCGCCGATGACCGCCTTGCCCGACTCCGCCGTCTTGACGACGACGCGGTTGTTCGCCTTAAGGCCGTCGATCGCGACGGCAGTACTCGTTATCATCACCAAGTACCAGTTCTGCAAATTGATTGCCAAAAGTTTGCCATTGAGCTGGTCGCTCGTGATGTGGAGCCCCGTGCCCGCTGCAGTGTTGTTGAGCGTCAGGTCGCCCTGCGTCTTTCGCGTGATGACGAGGCCGCTCTTGCCGACGATGTTCGTCGTATTGTCGTCCCGCCGTCGGCGTGATAATCTCATCCGTATGCACGCGAAGAGCACCGACGGTATCATTACCAGAATTGAGCTGCGCCCCTGCGTCAAGCTTCACCTTGTTGGCATTCACGTCCACATGTACCGGCGTACCGCTAACAACCTCCAAAAGTTGCACTGTTATTTAAGACGAGGTTGCCATTGTGCGAGGCAACGACAACATTCGTATCTATTCCATCCCCTTTAACTAAGCTATCTCGTCCTTTTACAAATATATGTGCGTTATTCTTCAGTGTAAACGTCTTGGTCAACATTGATGCTAAGCTTTTGCGTTCTTTCCGTCGAGCGTAACGCTTTTTCCGGATTCTACCGTAAACCCGCCATTGGTGATATTGGTCGCTGCTCTTGCAACACCAGGATTTGTTGACAATTCCGTGCCGACAACGAACTTGGTGCCATCCCCTGTAATAGAGACATTATCCTCTACCCGACACCCTCTTTTGCCCGCTACGATGAGGGACTTCGTAACCGCACTCCATAGAAGTACACGTGCTGATCGCCTGCAATATCGAATCCCCTTTAAAGCCGTCAAGCGTCTCGTTGATCGTGCGGTAGGGAGATGCGGAAATCTCCCACTGCTGCATCAGAAGCATTGTCACTGATGACGATGTCCTTACCCGTGGGGACATTGCCGACCTTGATAGCTTTCCGCCCTCGGCGCCCTTGACCTGCCGAGGCCGAGGTCGATGCCGCCCGAGAGGTCGAGGTCGAGGTTCTTGACGGCGAGCGTATCGCCCGCATTCGGCAGCTCCGCCGTCTGCGCCTTGATCTTCATGTCGGACTTGCCGTCCGCGCCTGCCTTGTTCGTTCCTTCGAGCTTGGCATGACCCGTCGTCTCGATGTCCGACGGATTCTTGAAGGTCGTGTCCTTGACCTTGATGTCGCCGCCTGGCCGTTGCCGCCGATTTTGATATTGCCGTACTGGGCGTTGTTGACGTTCCAGTCGTTCGGGCCCGTGCCGACGCTGACCGCCTTCGTCTTGTCGCTCTTTTCGAGCGCGAGGGTCTTGCCGACGTTGATCTTGTTGCCGAGGTTCATGTCGTCGGCTTCGAGCTTTGCATCGTCCTTCGTCTTGATCTTCTCTTCGACGTTGAGCTTCTTGCCCGCGTCGAGCTTGATATGCGTGGACTTCGCCTCGATGCCCTCGACATCCTTCTTGGGATCGACGTTGCGGTTCTCGATCTTGGTGACCCTCATATCGGTCTTGTTGGTCAGCGTGAGCGTTCCCGTAGTCCGTGAGGTCGGCGGCGATGTCTCCGATCTTGTTGTGCTGCGAGTCGATCACCATGTCGCCCTTGCCGAGGAGCAGGAGCTTGCCGACCTCGAAGCCCGCCGCCGCCGTCTGTGTCGAAGCCGACGCCAGTGCATCGGCGAGCGTCCGTCGCCGCGCCATGCACCGTGCCGGTGAAGGCGAGGGCGCCGTTCGTCAGGATGCTCGTATACTTCGGCAGAGCTGAGATCTCGCCGATCGTCGCCGTGCCCGCGTTGTCCTTCGAGCCGATGGCGACGTTGTGAGAGTTGCCTCGCCGCCAACTTCGCCGATGGCCGCATCCGAGAGGAAGGCGCTCGTGCCGCCGACCGCGAAGTTGCCCGCCGTCTTTTTCTGCACAGCAAAGACGCCCGTTCCGGAGAACGTGCCATCCAGATTCACTGGCATCGGCGGTGACCGTCGTCTTGCCCGCTCCTGCGGCGAGGACGATCCCGCATCGAAGTTCACGGTGCTTCCCGTGAACGCCATGTCCTTGTTGTTCGTGTTCGTGACCGCGCCCGTGACCTTGACCGTGTCGTGGGAGATGACGGCGAGCGGCGCCTGCACGGCGGTCGTGCCGATCTCGATGTTGCCCGTCTGGTCATTGCCGATCTGCACCGTGCCCGTGCCCGAGTCGATGAAGGAGAGGTCCGCCATGGCGATATCCGCCGCAGGCGACGCCGCCGGCGCATTGACCGACATCGTCTTGCCCGCCGTCCGCGTCTCGATTGTGACCGCGCCGTTCGCACTCGAAAGTGACGCCGGTCTCCCGCTGGGAGAGACAGCGCATCCGTCTTGACATTGATCGTTCCGCCGGCGGTCTTGACCTTCGCCCCCGTGCCGAGGGAGACACTGTTCGCCTCAAAGGCTGTGTCTGCCGCGCCGGTCGAGGCGATCTGGCGTTATCTTCGACGGCGAGGGTGCCCGAAGCCTTGAGCTTCAGTGCGCCCGCGCTGTTCTTGAGCGCCGCCGCGCCGCTCGCCAGAGGCGTCGTGCCGCCGACCGTGAGATCGCCCGCGACGTCGATATCCGCGCCGCCCGTGCCCGTCACGAGACCCGTCTCAGCACCGACCGCAAGGTTGCCGCTGTTCTTGAGGGTGAGCTTCTTCGCCTTGCCGTCGACGTTCTTGACCGCGTTCGCGCCCGTGAGGCTGACCTCGGCATCCGCCGCATCGAGCCGCAGCGCATCGGTCGTGATTTTGCCCGTGCCCGCGACCCGCCCCTTCGAGGCGAGCGTCAGCGCATGGCCAGCGACGACGTCCACCGTACCGCTGACCGCCATCGTGCCCGCGCCCGTGTTCAGTTCGAGGTCGCTGTCCGACGTGACGCCGCCGACGGTGATGTTCGCCTTCTGGCTTGCATCGCCGACGATGTTCTTGTAGAAGTTCGTGATCTTGCCCGAGCCGGAGAACGTATTGCCCGCGAGGTCGAGGTCCGCCCAGTGCCCGTGCCGAAGTTGATCGCGCGTCCGTCCGAGAGCGTCCAGACCTTCGCATAGCCTGCGGGATCGTTGTCGCCCGTGATCTGTCCCGCGAGGTCGATGGTGTCCGTGCGCAACTCGACCGTGCGCGTCGTGATGCTCGATCCGCCGTCGATCTTGATGCCCTTGGCGACCGCTGCATTGCTGCCCGTAGACTTGCCGATGAGCGTGACCTTGCCCGTGCCCGTCTGGATCGTCGAGCCGGCGAGCAAAACGCCCGCCGCATCCGCCGTCGTGCTGCCCGCCATCTCGACGTTGCCGCCCGCCGTGCCCGGCGCGCCCGCAGGGGTCGACCCGGGTGTCGATCGTGACGCCGTTCAGCGTGATGCCCGCTTCGCCCGCGCTCTGGGGTTGGCGAAGCCGACGCCGTTATCCACGAGGCCGCCGCCGATCTTTACGCTGCCGCCGAGCGTCTTGATGCTCGTCCCGCCTCGCCACGCTGACGCTGCCGCCCGCCGTCTTGTTCGTGTCGGACGTGACCTCAAGGCTCAGCTTGCCCGTCGGCGTCGCCGCCGATGCGAGCGTCTCCGCCGTGATGTCGGCGTTGATGTTGATGGCGCCCGTCGCCTTGAGGGCTCAAAGCCACGTCGCCGCCCGACGTCTTTCGGATGGCGTCCGTGATGGTGATGGAGTTGTCGTTCCGGCCCCGTGAGGTTGTCCGTCCAGATCTTCACGGAGGTGCCGTTGTTCAGCGTGTCGGTGACCTTCGCCACGTCCGCCATCGAGTTGCCCTGCAGGGGGTCGCCCGCCAGGCGCGTCTTAACCTCGATGTCGCCCGGGTCGATCAGCCATCTCGCCCGCCTTTGCCGCGCTCGGAGGAGGCGCGCACGTCGCCCGTGATCCAGACCTTCGCGCCCGAGGTCTCGACCATGCCGCCCGCGCCCTCGCCTCTGCCGCGCCGTGATCTCGCCGGCGAAGCGCGTCTCGCCGTCCGACCAGACGGCGACGGTGCCGCCCGCACCGCCGTCCGCCGTCGCGTCGGCGCGCAGAGCCGCACCGTGCTCAGTATTGACGTTCTGGGCGTGCGTGAGCGTCCCCGAGCCCCCGCCAGCCGCCGCCGATCTCAATCGTGCCGCCCTGCATGCCGCTCGCATCCGTCAGGCTGCCCTGTGCCGAGGTTACGTCACGCGCCGTGATGCGGATCGCGCCCGGCGCGTCTGCGAGGGAGGAGGCACGGACGACGCCGTCCTGATTGACTGCCGAGCGCGTGAGCATTTCGCCCGTCGCCGCAGACATAAAGACAAGGCCTCCGTCTGCCTCGACGAGACCTTTGTTCGTGACCGCCTGCTCCAGTGCCGCCTTTGTGGGGACGACCTCGACCTTTCCGTCTCCGCCAAAGTCGAGTGTGACCGCCTCGCCCGCGGCGAGGGCTGCCGTGCCCTTCTTCGCGACGACGACGCCCTCGTTGACGACGTCCTTGCCGAGGAGGGCGATGAGCCCGCCGTTCTGGGCGGCGAGTGATGCCTTGTTGATGACCTTGCCGTCGTGCTCTGTGCCGACGAAGTTGTAGCGTCCCGCCATGAAGTCCGCGTTCGTGATGTTCATGGTGGAGGCGATGATCGCGCCCGCATCGACCTGCGCACCCGGGGCGAAGCTAGACGCCCGCCGGGTTGACGAGGAAGACGCGTCCGTTCGCCCGCAGCTGTCCGAAGATCTCGGACGGGTTGCTGCCGAGGACACGGTTCAGGAGGGCCGCCTGTGCGTTCGGCTGGAGGACGCTCACGCGCTCGCCCGCCGCGATGCTGAAGCTCCGCCAGTTGATGACAGCGTTCTGCGAGTTCTGATGGATCGCCATCTCTGCCGCATTCGATGCGATCTGTGCGTCGCCGGCGGCGACCCTGTCCGCCCTGCGGAAGGGCAAGTACGGGCCTCTGCCGTGCTCGCCAACAATGTCCCTGCTGCAAAATAGACTGACGCCGCTGCGCAGGGCGCGGCGCAGACGTCCGCGACGGTGTCTGTTCACGATGCTCATTGTCGTATCCCCTTTATCCCTAAAGACCGTCCGACGTGCGTCGGAACCCCCGGCATACTCTTTAGAAGAATTTATAGACCTGAAACCAGAGGCGTCCGCTGCGGTCACTGTCCGAGACCGCAGGCTCGTGCTCAAGCTTCCACGCGTAGTTTACACGAGCGACCCAGTTATCATCATTGCTCCAGTTGACGCCGAGGCTCTGCCCCATACAGGCTGCGGCGTCCGGTCCCGATATAGCCGGGATATCCCTCATGGTAGATGCTCACATGTCCTCCATCGACGAAGACGATCATCTGCCAGACGTTGGTATCGCCCTCGCGCGTCGGTACGTTCCACCGCAGCTCCGCCGTCCATTTCCAGCCGTCGTCGCCCGATGCCTCACTGACGGGATAGGCGCGTACGCCGCTCGGCCCGCTGAGGGAGAATTTCTCCGAGGAGTCGAGGTTTTTCTCCGCCCACTGGCGGCTGTGAAGCTGGTAGAGGGCAAGCCGGTCGTCGATGTGCTGGAGCCGTGAGGTCGAGGTTCCACTTGCCGAAGTGCTCCTGCCGTGTGCCCCCGTCACCGCGTCGTTGAGCCGCTGCATGGGCTCGTCGATCATGACGTTGCCGCGCGTATAGGAGAGCGAGAAGGTGTTGCGCCCGCCCGTCAGGAAGCGGTCGAGGTTGTCCCCATTGATGCCGAACACCCAGTTGCGTGCGCGTTTTGGGTCGCGGAAGGACATCTTCCGCGCCTCGCTGCCCATGCTCTTGAAGTCGAGCCGCACGGAGCCGTAGAGGTTGAGGTCACGGCTGCGACGGAAGTTGTGCTGCCAGTTGAATCCGATGCTCTGTGACGAGCCCACGAAATCCATGGAGGAAAATGCGCCGCCAAGGGAGTAGAAGGATCGTGCGTAGCTGATGCCGAACCGCTCGCCCTGCCGCCAGAATGGCGTACTGTAGGAGACGGAGCCCGACCACATCTTGCCGTTTGACATGACGCCGCCGATGGAGAAGATGTCCCTCGCGGAAGGGGCTCGCGTAGTTGAAGAATGCGCTGTACTGGTAGCGTCCCGTGTAGCGGTAGCCGCCGTTGTCCACGCCAAGGTAGCCCCACATGCGGTGTCCCTTGTTCTTGACATTGACGATGAGGTCGGTCGTTCCCGGCTCGTTGCCCGCCTTGAGTTTGGTGTGTCTCGATGCGGTTCATGTCGTTGGTGAGCCAGACGCCGCGGCTGAGTTCGTTCTTGTCGATGATCTGCCCCGGTGCGACGCCCCATCTCGCGCAGGATCGCCCGATCAGTGCACGTAGGTCTCGTTGTTGACGATGATCTCGCCATAGCGCCCCGGCACAATGGTAAAGGTGACGACGCCGTCGCGAAATTCCTGCGGTGCGAGGTAGGCAAACGCGACAAAGTAGCCCTTGTCCCGCAGGTACTTCGTGATCTCCTCCGCCTGCGCCTCAAGGTCGGAAAGCGTCGCCTCGTGGTGGCGATGCGGCGCGAGGATGTCTCGCAGCTCGGCATCGGTCACGGGGTTTTCTCCGTCAAATGTATAGCGTGCGACCCATATACTCTCTGTCGTCTTCTCTGCTGCCTTTTTCGGCGGCGTGCGCGGCGGGGTGCGGCTCACGGCACAGAGGGCGGCAAGACCTGCGGTCAGCAGTCGTTTTTTCACGCGGTGCGCGTTCTTTACATGTTTTATGTTCATCTGATTCATTCGCACATTTCCTTCTGTCTGCGCGCAGAGTTATCCTTATAGGTTCTCTTAATATAGTTATCGCCATTTTATACTTTATATTAACACATTCATGACTTTATTCCTAGAAACAAATGTTACGGTTCAGCTTTTTAATGTATCAGACAACATAGAAAAGCCTGTTACATGAAGCTAAGTTTCATGTAACAGGCTTTTAACGTCTTTTGCTTATCCTACAGGCGCCTCTCCACTCGCGCGGTACCCCCTCCCCGTGGCGCACGGGGAGGCTTGAGGGGATAACGGCATATTGCGCGGCGCCTCGATGGCTACGTTCATGGAGGTGCGCACGGGGAGGCTTTGGGGGATAACGGCATATTGCGCGGTGTTCGATGGCTACGTTCATGAAGGTGGCATACAGGGGAAGGCTCTTTGGGGATAACGGCATAGCAGCCCCCTTGCTGACCCGTCCGAGAAAGAAGTCCGCAGGGCACAGCGAATAAGGGAGCAGATCGGATGGGAAACGTCCAAGAACACGAGTGTCATCGACGTGTGATGGGCAGACGCTCTACACGCGTGGGATACTGCGGGTGCGCTTAGAGCGTGCCGAAGATGCGGTCGCCCGCATCGCCAAGCCCCGGTACGATGTAGCCGTGCTCGTTGAGGCGGTCGTCCACTGCCGCGACGTAGATCGGTACGTCGGGGTGGTCTGCCGCGACGCGGCGGATGCCCTCGGGGGCAGAGACGAGGCACATGAGGGATGATGCCGCGCGCCCTTGTCCTGAGCATGGTGAGTGCTGCCGACGCACTGCCGCCCGTGGCGAGCATGGGGTCAGGTACGATGAGGGTTCGATCCTCGATGCCGCGCGGGAGCTTTGCATAGTACTCGACGGGGGCAAGTGTCTCAGGGTCGCGATAGAGCCCGATGTGTCCGACGCGCGCCGCGGGGATGAGGCTCAGGATGCCGTCGAGCATCCCGAGGCCTGCGCGCAGGATGGGGACGATGCCGAGTTTTTGCCCGCGAGCATTTTTTGCATGGCAGTGTGCGACGGGGGTCTCGATCTCCACGTCGCGCAGAGGGAAGTCGCGTGATCTCGTATGCCATGAGCATGGCGATCTCGAGAGCAGTTCGCGGAATTCCTTTGTCCCCCGTTTCCTTGCGGCGCATGATGGTCAGTTTGTGCTGGATGAGCGGATGATCGACGAGGTGGAGTGTCGGTATGTCGGACGGACGGGAATGTGTCAGCCATGGGATGTTTCCTTTCCACGGGAGGTCAGTTCTCCCGAGATGTCTCATAGATCGGATATTTTTGCAGAGTGCATCGACGCGGCGGCGTGCCTCTGCACGGCGGCTCTCGTCCGTCGGTGCATCGAGGACGTGCGCGATGATGCGTGCGACCTCACGCATGTCCCTCCTCGCGGAAGCCGCGCGTGGTGAGTGCAGGCGAGCCGAGACGGATGCCGCTCGTGACGAACGGGCTGCGCGGCTCGAACGGAATGGTGTTGCGGTTCGATGTGATGTTGACCTCGTCGAGGAGGGTCTGCGCTTCCCTTGCCCGTGACGTCCTTGTTCGTGAGGTCAACGAGCATGACGTGCGTGTCCGTGCCGCCCGAGACGATGCGGTAGCCGAGCTTCGTGAGTTCGTCGGCGAGCGCGGCGGCGTTCTTTACGACCTGTGCGCCGTATTCCTTGAACGAGGGCTTCAGTGCCTCGCCGAGGGCGACGGCCTTTGCCGCGATGACGTGCATCAGAGGGCCGCCCTGGATGCCGGGGAATACGGCCTTGTTGATCTTTTTCCGAGTTCTTCGTCGCGTCCGAGGATGAGGCCGCCGCGCGGGCCGCGCAGGGTTTTGTGCGTGGTCGTGGTGACGATGTCGGCGTAGGGGACGGGGCTGAGGGTGCTGCCCTGCTGCGACGAGCCCCGCGATATGTGCCATGTCGACCATGAAGATGGCATCGACGCTTTTGGCGATGGCGGCGATGCGCTCAAAATCGATGATGCGCGCGTACGCCGATGCGCCTGCGATGATCATGCGCGGATGGTGCTCGGCGGCGAGTTTTTCGAGGGCGTCGTAGTCGATGCGTT
>BNJS01003028.1_pt1 | contig 14866 bp, 15 predicted proteins | sample 8540461 | NCBI WGS metagenome assembly BNJS01 (sample SAMD00202454, study PRJDB9452) | human saliva metagenome | isolation source: human saliva | place: Japan
CCGAGCAGTGCGCCTACTGTCCCTTCGCCCTCAGCTGCGTAGGTAAAGCGAATAATAAGTGGTAGCGTCCGAGCTACCGCTTCATCTAGAAGAGGCTAGAGGTGCCGTATGACTCAGCATCAGCTGAGCGCATACGGCACCTCGGCCTTTTATATTATTCTCTATCGGAGAAGGCTACCCATTAAGGGTGCTCCTCGGTAGTGAAGGGACGACAGGAATAACGGATAACATCCCATAGATGGGCTTTATATAGCCCTTCTCCACTTTTCCAAGACTGAGCACCACCACACATAGGCATCTTACTCTTATTGCCAACCCAATAGTAGGTAGGCGAAGTGTTACCTGAATTAACGACAGCCCCCCAATGATCCTTATAGAAGTCATATATCCTACGATAGTTGGGATACGTTCTCATCAATCTTGAATAGGCAGCTCGATCTTTCGGAGCAGCAAGTTCTGATGGATTTCCATAAGCACTATAAGAAGTATAGTGAATAGGGAGTGTACGACGCTCCTTACGTGCCAAGGTATTTGTCCAAAAAGCTTCATTCGCAATATCATCCACACTGCCTAAAAAGTGTGCACCAAGATGAATCGCCTCCACTTGAAAAGCAACAGCACTATGGACCTCACTCTTGTTACTAGTGAACGTAGGTCTCTGCTTGTGGTAGGGACCGTATGGATTATTCGCCTTCCTCGGATCTATCTCCTGAGTGATAGATAGTGTCGGAGTTGCACTCTCAGGAGCTTGCGAATTATGTACTCGCTCATAACGATAAGCCACACAATGCTTCTGCGTCCCTCCGAGGTTCTTCAGCGCCAAAGCGTAAACAACATTCCCCACTTGACGAGAGGAATACTCTGTATCACCCGAGAGCGAACCTACAGACACTGTAACAGAGGCCTTATCAACATTACCACCCTGGGTATTAACAGCAGCTGCTCCTTGGAAGGGAATTACACTTTCCCACTGCGCAACCGTAGGATAAGTATAAGTACGCCCATTACTGGTCAGGCGCACTTGGTTTGCCTCGTCCCCCGTCAGCATCGCATAGGAATTGACCCCATGCTGTGTATCAAGCTGATTAGAACTACCAGAGGGGATACGACCACCATTCACAAACTGCCAAGGCTCCTTACGCACGACATTGTACTCCGCCATGTAGTCCAGCGGAGTGTAGGGGTGGTAATAGACCGCATCGAAGTAAACACTCTTGCCCGAGAGCACCTGATGATGACGATGCTTCTTACCATAGATATAGGTATGCTGGGGCTCGAGGATACGAGCATTGCTACTGGTACCCGTCTCAGCTATCAGCGTAGTCGAGCGATGCTCTGCATCAGCCGTAGTCGTGGGGATAGCCCAGAAGAGAATCGTGGGGATACCAGGTGCTACATTGCGGTTCACATCAGCCCCCACCGAAGTATCGGAGAAGATCTTTGCGCTACTTCCGCCCTGCAGAGAGAAGACATCACCGGTGAAGATCTTCTCATATTCGGGAGTAGAAGAGTTAAGTGCAGTGAACTCCTTCGTCGTAGCCGCATTTTGCGTAGGAACCCACTTCATCAGGTTGCCATTATTCGCGCCGCCACGGACAGCCTCCGTCTTGCTCTTGAAGTCAACCGCAGGCAGGTCATTCTTAGCTAAGCTAAAGTAACCGGCAAAGCTCAGAGAAGTCGATACGATACGCAGTGTATTCACCTTGAGGGCAACCTGTTCGCTCCCCAGACGCTGCTTATACGCATCATCCAGTCTGAGCGTCGCACGGCAGAGGACGCCCTGAGGGAAGACCTCGAGCTTACACTGCTTCTCAGCCGGCGACCAGTCCTTAGGCCACTTAGGGTGACCATTGGGATAGGTAGGCATCTCCATCCAATGTGACACAGCAGGGATATCCATCACACGCCCTGTCGACGTAGCTACAGGGGCAGCTTCAGGACCGCTTGCGCCGAACCTCATCTGCCCAGCATCCTTATCGTAAGTGCCCCCCATAGCGATCATGATGTACCACTTCTTACCAGGAGCAAGAGCAGAGCCAGAGCGTAGCTTGATGCGCTCCTTCTCGATGTGGTAGCCATTAGTCGTCTTCACGGCCTTAGCCTCGTAGTAGGTAGGCTCATCATTGCCACTGCTGCGGATGATGCAGAGTACGGGAAGCTCATTAGGGAGTGTGATACCATGACGCCCCTTGGCATTGAGCGTGGGGCTGACCGTAGCTGAGATACCACGGAGCGTGCTCTCGGTCTCCTCGCTGAAGGTGATATTGAAGTCCGCTGCGAGCGGGAAGTCAATATCCCCCTCACGATAAGAGGCAGCAGCCTCTTGAGCAGTCTTGGTCTGTACGGGTTCGGAGGTCGCTTCATTGCGACAAGAGGCAAAGAGCCCCATAGCTGCGAGAGCCAGTAGCGGGAAGGTACGGCCCATCCAGCGAGAGATACTAATAGTCGTTGTCTGGTTCATAACCTTGGATTTCATCAAAACGATAGTCGACAGGAGCCGAAGGATCAACAAGCAGATCACCCGTATGGAGCGTATAGAGCTCCAGTGCGGGCGCTACGTAAGCCTCCTTCGTGGGAAGCGTTGAGTACATTTTACTCATGTGAAGAATTAGTTCCTAATATTTTAAGAATAGAGTAGATAGAGGGAGTAGATGTGTCTTACCAATCAAAAGCAAGAGCGCCTCAGGTGCTGGTGATCCCCAATTCACAGGATGCAACCACACAAATCGAGCGCAAAGATACAACAATAAAAGCAAAGCCCAACACCGACACAGGACTCCCGCATCAAAAAGCTCTCCTCACCAGCAATCCATATTGAGGCTAAGCTGATTTGCAAACGCCTATTGCTCTGCAGGCGAACAACTATTGGCTTGGGCTTCAAATGACTATTCGTTTCGCCACCAAGCGGATAGTCCTTCGGATATGAAGCACTATGGATTTTGCAGTACGCATATAAACGACGATAGGGTGACGAAGCCGCATCAGCTCCATCACCCTACCCCATAGATCATCCTGTAGTATGCGACTGCATAGCTTGGTGCCTCATCGCTCGCTGCATCGCGCCTTGCTCGGCATAGCAAGCTGAATAGCAGTAAATGGAATGGTAGCAAGCAGCAAGCTCACTGCATCATCATCACCTTGTATAAAACGAAGTGGGTGTGATCACTTTCGTAATCACACCCACTCTCTTAAAATGGCGGCTACCTACTCTCCCACAAAACGCAGTACCATCGGCACGATTGGGCTTAACTTCTCTGTTCGGAATGGGAAGAGGTGGAACCCCAACGTTATAACCACCTAAATATCTCTGTATTTAGACAATCATTGACTTGATAAAAACGCACAATACTCACTCACGTATCGCTAAGTCGGTATACAACCTCAGGCAAAAACTTTCGGGCAATTAGTACTACTCGGCTATGACGTCACCGCCTTTACACCTGTAGCCTATCAAGGTCATCGTCTATAACCACCCTTATAATGAGATCTAATCTTGAGGCAAGCTTCGTACTTAGATGCTTTCAGCACTTATCTCAACCGAACGTAGCTACTCGGCAATACGCCTGGCGGCATAACCGATAAACCAGCGGTTCGTCCAACACGGTCCTCTCGTACTAGTGTCAGGCCCCCTCAAATCTCAAACGCCCACAACAGATAGAGACCGAACTGTCTCACGACGTTCTGAACCCAGCTCGCGTGCCACTTTAATGGGCGAACAGCCCAACCCTTGGGACCTTCTCCAGCCCCAGGATGTGACGAGCCGACATCGAGGTGCCAAACCGCTCCGTCGATATGAGCTCTTGGGAGCGATCAGCCTGTTATCCCCGGAGTACCTTTTTATCCTTTGAGCGATGGTCCCTTCCATACGGAACCACCGGATCACTATGCTCTAGTTTCCTACCTGTGCGACTTGTTAGTCTCCCAGTCAAGCACCCTTGTGCCATTACACTCTACGACCGGTTACCAATCGGTCTGAGGGTACCTTTAGAAGCCTCCGTTACACTTTTGGAGGCGACCACCCCAGTCAAACTACCCACCATGCAATGTCCTCGCGTCCGCGAGTTAGAACCCAAATAACAAAAAGGGCTGTATTTCAACGGCGACTCCACGAATACTGGCGTACCCGCTTCATAGTCTCCGACCTATCCTACACATTTGTTACCCAAATCCAATGCAAAGCTATAGTAAAGGTTCACGGGGTCTTTTTCGTCCCGTTGCGGGTAATCGGCATCTTCACCGATACTACAATTTCACCGAGCTCGCGGTTGAGACAGTACCCAGATCGTTACACCATTCGTGCAGGTCGGAACTTACCCGACAAGGAATTTCGCTACCTTAGGACCGTTATAGTTACGGTACCGCCGTTTACTGGGGCTTCAATTCAATGCTTCTCTTGCGATGACATCTCCTCTTAACCTTCCAGCACCGGGCAGGTGTCAGGCTATATACAGTATCTTTCGATTTAGCATAGCCATGTGTTTTTGTTAAACAGTCGCCTGGGCCTATTCTCTGCGGCTCACAGCCTTCACTGTGAGCGTCCTTTATTCCGAAGTTACAGGACTATTTTGCCTAGTTCCTTAACCGCGAATCACTCGAGCGCCTTAGTATACTCAACCCAACCACCTGTGTCGGTTTATGGTACGGGTAATCATGCAATATGCTTTAGCGGATTTTTCTTGGGAGCACCGTTACAGTTGTCCATATCTCCTTGTGCAAGCACTCAGAGTACTGTCAGGTTCGGATCTCCGAGCGGATTTGCCTACTCAGATCAACTCCTACACCCTTCAACCAACTATTCCGTCAGTTGGCAGGACCGTCACATCTCCGTCTCCACATCGCTCACATAATTAGTACCGGAATATTAACCGGTTCTTCCATCGGGTACGCCGTTCGGCTTCCCCTTAGGCCCCGACTAACCCTGATCCGATTAGCGTTGATCAGGAACCCTTAGTCTTTCGGCGAGGAGGTTTCTCACCTCCTTTATCGTTACTTATACCTACATTTGCTTTTCTAGAAGCTCCAGCAAGAGTTGTCCTCTCACCTTCTGCGCCGCTAGAATGCTCCCCTACCGATGTTTACACATCCCACAGCTTCGGTAAATAGCTTATGCCCGATTATTATCCACGCCAAAGCACTCGACTAGTGAGCTGTTACGCACTCTTTAAATGAATGGCTGCTTCCAAGCCAACATCCTAGCTGTCTTCGCACTCTGACTTCGTTTGGTCAACTTAGCTATTATTTCGGGACCTTAGCCGATGGTCTGGATTCTTCTCCTCTCGGACATGGACCTTAGCACCCATGCCCTCACTCCGTGGATATTACTTAACGTGCATTCGGAGTTTGTCTGGACTTGATAGCCGGTGAAAGCCTCGCATCCAATCAGTCGCTCTACCTCACGTAAGAAACTCCACAGGCTGCACCTAAATGCATTTCGGGGAGTACGAGCTATCTCCAAGTTTGATTAGCCTTTCACCCCTACCCTCAGTTCATCCGAAAGCTTTTCAACGCTTACCGGTGCGGTCCTCCAGTTGGTTTTTACCCAACCTTCAACCTGACCAAGGGTAGATCACTTGGTTTCGCGTCTACTCCCTCTGACTAAATCGCCCTATTCAGACTCGCTTTCGCTTCGGCTCACGTGACTCTTCATCACTTAACCTTGCCAGAGAAAGTAACTCGTAGGTTCATTATGCAAAAGGCACGCAGTCACAGCTCGAAGCTGCTCCTACCGCTTGTAGGCAGACGGGTTCAGGATCTATTGCACTCCTCTGTTCGAGGTTCTTTTCACCTTTCCCTCACGGTACTGGTTCACTATCGGTCTCTCGGGAGTATTTAGCCTTACGGGATGGGTACCCCGCAGATTCACACAGGATTTCACGTGTCCCGCGCTACTCAGGATACCTCTAAGTCCAACGAAGATTTTTCGGATACACAGCTGTCGTGTTCTATGGTCGGCCTTTCCAGACCGTTCTCCTAATCTTGTCTTCCTATATAGAGGGTCCTACAACCCCAGTTTTGCCGAAACAAAAGCTGGTTTGGGCTGGTCCCCGTTCGCTCGCCACTACTAAGGGAATCACTTTTGTTTTCTTCTCCTATGGGTACTTAGATGTTTCAGTTCCCCACGTTCGCTCACTGCTCTGCAGTGTGACATATCTTCAATATGCCGGGTTGCCCCATTCGGAAATCTACGGATCAATTTGTATGTGCCAATCCCCGTAGCTTATCGCAGCTTATCACGTCCTTCGTCGCCTCCGAGAGCCAAGGCATCCACCGTCTGCCCTTATCTGTTTTTTGCGCCTAACGTACTTCTAACATTGCTATCAGAAAGCACGCAGGTTGTATACTAACTTATTATATATGCTCTACGTTGTTTTCTCGTTTGTTTTTATCAAGTATGTCAATGATCGCTAAGAGGGCCGCTGGTGTTAACCTTGTGACACCTCTTTAAGTCAATCATAAGTAAGTCTCCTTACTTATATCGTCTTCGCTAACGTCTGCCTTCCCTTCCTCAGCTACCCTCGCTCGGGTCAGCTCTTCTTCGAGGCGGTTCGTTTCTCGTTTGCGGTTGCAAAGATAGAGCAAAAACTAAATACAAACCAAATCTTCACGCAAAATATTTCCCAAACCACCCGCCAGAGTTGCATTCATTTCCCCATAAGCAAGAGAGTTACAGGGGGCAAAAAAAATTTCATAAGCAGTGAATAGATAGGGGCAATCTCAGGAGGTCTTGACGCACGAAAATGAAAACTTCACCCACTCAGAAGGAATAAAGTGCACCCTCCTATCGCACCATTATACGAAGGAAGATGCCATCAACCTACATAATAGTCCCACTTAAAAGACTCAACAAGCGAGAGGTCATACATTTCTGACCTCTCGCTTATCAAGCTTTTAAAGGGGTAACTATATACAGCGCAAATGCTGTAGCCTCTCTGACGTATAGCGGCGAGTATACCAGCCAGCTCTTTACGACTTCTTAGCCTCCTCTAGAGCCTCCTCAACAGCAATCTCGGCATCGAGGAGAACATCATATAGAACTGCAAATGATTCGCCCTATTACAACTGAAGATAGAAGTTGCCCTTTTCTCAAGGAAGGAGTGATACTGGCTCCGAGAATGTTGCACTCTCATTATCAATATATAGCTTGATACATTTCTTATTTCCATTGAGTTCATTGAGAGCCCAGATACTAGGCAAGATATTCTCTTCATAAAGAGTACCAGTATGGACACTGAGGAAGACAGTCTCATCTTCCTGCTCTACCCATAGGGCCATGGAATGTCCTTGATACTTAAAGGTAGCTTTCTCAGCTCCATCTTCTTCAGTTTCATCGACGAATTTGTAGCCCTCTTCGTAACACCAATTCTGAAGCTGAGGAAGACAGGTGTATGCACTCTGTTCTTTGTCATAGTTACTTAGTTATTAGTTATCATTTTCTCTGTGTGGGGGACGAAGTCAGGATGAGCCTTGAGGAAGCTCTCTACCTCGGACTTCATCGTATTGTAGATTTTCTCTGGACTCATTCTCGCAGAGGGATGATAAGTGCGCACCACCATCTGCTTGGTCTCATCTGAATAGTAGATTCCCTCGCTGAACTTCTGCAATCCTGGGATGGACTTCTCTAATACGCTGATTCCAGCATCGCTAGCACGAGTAGTATCAAGGATAATGTTCGGATTCTCTAGTATGAGTTGAGCCGCAGTGTAGTCTCCATATTGCACAACCGATGTCTTGAGCTCCGCATTAGAGATGGAGCTTTCCCCAACCTGCTTCTTGAGATTATGCCGAGCGATAGGAGCTTCCTCATAGTGCTTAGCGCCCTGCTCCTGGGTTGGATACTCTGGCAGTGTACCATCGGGACTGATGTTGGATAGACCGTAGGTATCTGCTCCTAGATTACGGAAGAAGTTCCCCTTATCATACTGACCAGTGGAGGAATCATTCTTACGCCCTGTCTCTCCTCGGAGGTCATATCCCGTAGCATCGTACTGATCCTTGGTGAGGACAGCAATAGCCTTTCCTTCGGACTGAGCTTCCTTCCATTTCTCTTGCTCGCCTCCACTGACACGTTCCCAGTAGCTTGTACCATCTGGGGCTTGCTCGTACGTGATCTCTCCTCTATTGAGTAATCCGTCTGGGGCGATCGGTCGTGTATCTCCATTACCGAGGGCTTCTTCCTTGTATTTGGATAGTATGCAGTCGGACTGAGCTTGCAGGTCATCGCCTGCTTGCTCCCTAGCCTCAGACACGAGCTGATTCACCTTAGTCTCTGGTCGTAGTGATTCGGGATTAACACCTTCCGAACTACGATTCGACACCTCCGAGGGTTATATCCTCGCCATCGCCAAGCAACATCTTGGTAATGTCATCCTTTATCTCTATGACACCCTGAACCGCTGCCTTCTCTAGTTGCTTTGCCACCTCACCCAGCCCAAAGACGTCCTGAGGCTTATTGACCTCATTCCTCACCCTCATTGACCTGCTTTTTGAACCTCCGCAACCTTCTTAGCTGTCTCAGCAGCTTTTACTATCGTTTCGATCATATTCTATTCTGGTTCTGACAGATTAATTGTATAGCTCGGAAGACTACGGACTCTGGGTCTCTAAGCTCCTCTGCATAGTAAGCTCGAAGGTCGGTATACCCCGCATAGATACCCAAGTACCCTGCAATGAACTGCTGGAGCCGATCCATCCCCCACTGATCGATGAGTCGCCTCCAGTGGACCCATACCTATCCAGGCCTCAGCACTTCATACTTATGCCTACTTCTCCAGAAGCTAGTCTGCAGAATCCCCTCCCTCACAGCCGCATCCTCAAAGGGATAGCAGAGACCATCGACACCACGGAGAAGAAAAACTCAGCACATCCTCTGAGTATTTCACCTTAGCTAACCCAATATCAGTAGGCCGATAGGAATAAAGCGCTGCCTGATCCAACTCTTCTTCTCGCATACTCTGACTACTCTGAGCTATCTGACACTGGACAGGCTCCTCCCAATGGCTCTGATAGACGATGGCTTGCCCAAGGCTTTGGCGTGAGATATCTCGGACCCTGCTCCTCCTTCAGCCCAAGTGCCTTGCCCGCAGTATCTCGATCAGTCTGTTCGGGGAGTGCCATCACGATCTTGGTATTCGTGTTACGTATAGCCGCTAGATCAAGCATTCCCGGAGACTGATCTACGATGATGAAGCCCTCACCATAGGTACGCATCTCTGCTATCCCGTTGGTTATCATCTCCACAGACTTACCAATGAGGTTAGCTCCCTCATTACTCTGCTCTGTAGAGGTACGCTTGAGTAGACAGTGGGCTTCTTCTATGACCGTCACGTGCCGTAGGGAGCTATTCATCCCAGCCGACTCAGACATACGCCATTCCTGGAGTCTGAGGATAAGTATACCCATCAGCAGAGACTTAGTTTCTGTCGAACCGACACGGCTAAGGTCAATGATTACATTTGCATCGAAAAGTTCTGCATCTGAGAGTTCTTCACGACTACCTAACACCTCGCCCAGGATACCACGGGTAAGGGATTCCAGCCGGGTCTCAAGCGCACCTCGATAGTTACTCTTAAGCTCTTCCGAGTAGGCGGACTTGTCGATATACTCCTTTAGAGAATATAGTACATCCGACATCGTAGGATAGAGTCCATAGGCATTCTCGAAGTGAAGAGGTCCCAGCCACAGCGTTGATAAGCATCTTCAACAGCTGCTTTCAGCACTGCTGGCATCGCTGCATACATAGTACCAGCAAGCATTAAAGATCTCTACCAGACGATCGATATGTTCAGTCACAGCAGATGTCATCGGGGAAGGCAAGGGTTAGCTGCAGTAGCTCACTCTTCTTGAGATTAGTCTCAGGACACGGACATCAGGTCGGTTACCGAAGACGTGCTTATATTCTCCTTTAGCGGCCTATAACTAGCATCTTCCTACTTTGATCAAGGAGCTGCTCCAGCATTAGATAGAGCGTATTGCTCACCACTCCCTGTAGATCCAGTGACGAAGGTGTGCTTCGTGAGTTCTGAAACGCTCAGTCGTGCGGGACTATTCCAGCCCTCCTCGACCTAGATACGAGATGTACCCCAAAATCGATGTATTCCCACCCACGTGACTCGGACGATTGGGCGTGACATGAGACCGAAAGCCGCACGCTCCTGTACCAACACCCCAGGGACGCTCCTCTGAGGTAGACTCATCAGAATAGCGAGTTCTCGGCCTCGTGACCACTGGTTCCCGCTGAGACATTATATAATCCCCCAACGAGAAAGCGAGGATGTAAATCCCTGTAGACATAGTCTGGAGCTTCCCTCGTCTCAGATTTTCCCCGAGGAAAGAAATTAACAGCTACAGACTCAACGCCTGAGGACTCTCCGATGATACTCCCTCGATAGAGGCTGGAGAGCATCTGCGTCTCGGTGTCACTATCTGCCACGAAATAAGCCGCCGTAGACCATAGACCGAAGGGCATTGTATCCTGCAGGCGCTTGATCTGCTTATCCAGCATCTCCAGGTAGCTCTGAACTTTCGACTTATAGGTACGCTGGGTGACTCAGTCCCAGTGACCGCTGCTCACTGGAAGACTCTGAGCGATCCTGATGTTCCCCTCTAGTAGTCGTTTCTCCACGCAGGAACTTTGTGAGGAGCTTGATCCAGTAGTTTCTGTACTACTTGTACCCTCGCTCTCACTAGAGGAACGCCCCCATGAGTAAGAGTAGAGGCCCATCAAAGACAGCGAGGATGAGCGATTCGACCCTTTGGTTGTCGTATGGGTGCTCCACTTGAGCTGGAGCTGCTGGTTCCATCGGTGATGGTCTCGCCTATATTGGTAGCGATTGACTTATTGAAGCCCTCGGTAATTCCCTTTGTGATTCCCTCGCTCTTATTCTCAGAGTAATTCAGCTGGAGTTCTGCCAGCGGACTTAGCTCGGTCGATAGGCGTTCATAGGCATGCACCATATGGTATGCCTCTTCTTCCCTCACCTTGTCTGCGAGGAGGAGTGCGGAGAATGAGCCGACATTATGGCCCGAAGCAGCAGCATTCAATAGACGCTCCAGCCCTTGTAGGAAGCTCTCCTTCTTGTCATCCAGCAGCGAAGAGACCCCAGAGACACTCGCCAGCGAGTATTCAGGTCGTATCTTATCGGATAGGTTCATCGAGGTAACCTGGTACTGTACCCCAGGAAGATCAGCCTTAAGTGCCCCCTGTAGGGTCTGGGAAGACATCCTTAGCTCTGTATCTGCACTATCTCGAGTTCCCAGATAGAGAGAGACCCCCTTACCACGTTCATAGCGAACAAGCAGAGCGACCTGTGACGACTGTTTGTGCAGTGAAGCATAAAGCATCGCCAGCTTGTCCGGGAAGAAAGTATCTTCCTCATAGACGAACTTGGTGATCTGCACCCAGCTCATTGTTGAAGACTCTCCACCCTCCAGAGGGATGATAGTTGAGCTATCTCAGCCGCTGGAGATAATTCTCTGTGACTATCGTATCGAACAGTTGCTGTAGATCCTCCTGGGGCTCCAGTGAACGAGCCTCTACTAGCTCACTTGCAGTAGCAGGGATGTATGATCGCGAGCTCTGAGAATGCGCCCCCCCCTGCTGAGCAGAAGGAGTATTCGATGTTGGGTCGTGGAATACAAAACCTTCACGCTCTGCGATCATCTCTGCCACACGATTATTTCTCGCGCTCATAGCGACTTAGTCAGATTCGCAATAAATGTATCAGATGCACGCTCAGCCTCGTCCAGCCAACGCACCAGATCTAGCTGTATCTGTGTGATGAGCTGGGTACGCTGGTTCGTCTGCTGACGAAGGTAGAACTCGTGATCCTCTCTACTTCCTTCCCGGTAAGCCTTCACAGCCAAGCCTGCGGTGATGAGGCCAACGGCATAGCGCACCCACGCTGAAGTAAAGGGGGATAGCAGCAGGATGCTCCCGACACCGATCGCTACAGTCTTTAGGGATCGGCGGACTCGCTGCTGCCATAGCTTTTGCTCTGGTTTTGTCTGGATAGGTCGCTGACGTACCTCCAGTGGATGGGTCTCGATCCAGCGATCCATCTGCGCACGATACCCCGTCTCGAAGTCCACGAAGGATCCAGTACTGCTCTTCGCTCAGTTCCTCATGATGCTTTTTCACCCTGGGCAATGATGTACTCATCCAGATGATCCTTAGCTCGGTTAAATAGTACCTGGACGAACTGATTGATGGTCTCCTGATCAATCTCTACGCCTGATCTGAGGTACTCCGCCCCGATGCGCTTCACGTCTTTAGCAAATGCAGTCTTATCTAGCATAGTTCTATTTCTTTAGCTGTTTAACTTCGGAGATGAAGATATCAATATCTCGGAGGAATGACTGACTCTCCTGCTCTACCTTAGCCTTAGCCTGCTGGAGCTTTTCTTTAGCATCCTTATGCGTCGCCAGCTCCTTGACCCAGGTCTCACGCTTAGCGACAGCCTCTTCCTCTCGCTTCTTGACCATAGTTAGCTCCTCTGATATCGCACTCGTCCAGTCCTTGATGATGTTCTCTAGTGCAGAGATCGTCTCTCCGAGTAGAGCTTCGAGCTTAGTCCGTCCCACTGGCAGTATCTCGGCAGCTACCTTATTGTAGTCAGTCTTTTTCAGCGAACCTTCGTATACTTTCCCTTAAAACCAAGCGTAAAAATGCTCGTCCAGAAGTGACGATGGGTCGTCTCCCATTTCGTTGTATACTTCTTCGTTGCCTGAGACCTAAGACTCCCAAAGTCCACCTGCGGGAGAGTGATCCCCTGCTTGATCTGATAGTTGCGTAACGTCTGAGTCAGGCTCTGCTGCAGTTGATCCAGCACTTCGATACGTCGCTCCTCAAGTGAACTCCATATGTTCCTTAGTTCAGTCTCTATTTTATCACAATGCTCACGCTCACATTTCTGGGGTACGGTTATCCCATTTAGGTACTGTGCTATTTCATCGAACAATCCACGTATCTTAGCTCGGCTATATTCCTGATCCCGGATACGAAGGAGGTCTTCGCTGAACTTCCGCCTCACCTCCCGAGCTGCCTTCTCTTCATCCTCCGACTTAGCGAGTTGTCCCGCTGCATCCTTAATGGTACGCCCCTCAAGCTCATTCAGCTCTCTATCGAGACCTCTTATAGTATCTTCGTAGCTCTTTTTTTTTAGCTCACGCTGCGCCTCTAGATCCCCCTTGAGAGTCATGACATAGGTCTCATAGCTCGCTCCACGCACATCGACAACGAACTTATCTAGGTCATTGCGGAACTTCGAGAACGCAGATAATCCCTCCAGGAAACGGAGATAGGTCTCATTGTTCTTAGCCTCGTTTTTTTCATCTAAAGCATCCTCTATTTCTCGCAGGATACTCCTATACGCCTTGTACTGCTCATCAGACCAAGCAGGGAGTCGCTCCCTCTGATCTATGAACTGTGCCTGGATGTCGATAGCGGTACCTGCCAGATCAGCCCGTAACTGCTCTATATAGCTATCCAACAGATATAGACGCTTAGAAATGTCCTTAGGAAGGTTACGTATAATGCTGGTCTTCCATCGTTCAACCTCTTTCATCTCTTTATAGTGGGTAGCTACCATAAAGAGGCGCTTACGTGTCACGGGGTAGAGTCTAGCAATAGTCTCTCGGATGAAGTCGATATTCGACCGCTCCTCAGCAGCATCGGTGCCTTTGATGCAGAAGATGATGGCATCGACAGCAAAGGTCTTCTCACCCGATCTTCTCATTCAGTAGCTCAAAGGTCTTATTCTCTATTCCTCCGATAGCACCTACACCTGGAGTATCAAGGATCTGCCAAGTACGGAACTGCTCAGGCAGAGGAGTATAGACAATGACCTCGGTGGGGATATCACCACACGTCGTCGCTTATTTAGATAGCTCTGTAGATCAGCCCGATCGATATGCATCCCCGACTTTTCACTCAGTGCCTGCTGCTGCTCAAGGATCTCCTTTGCCGACATTCTCTGGAGGATACAATCATCGATGAGGGTAAAGGGAAGGTTTGAAAAGTTACCCACCGAGACCACCTGTTGGAGATTCTTTTGCAGGTCCCCCAATAGTTTTTTCTTCTTGCCGTCACCGAAGGTGATCTCAATATAAGTCTGCTCTGCATGGCGGATATAAGTGATGCCCGAGGTAGTTTGGTTCGCACCTGTGGGCAGGAGATCTGAGATTCCTAAGAGAGCATTGAGGAAGGTCGACTTACCTGAGGATGTCTTCCCCATCACGGCTAGCGTGAAGTATCCCTTCTCAAAGGGCTTTTGCCAGATGTGCTATACTACTTTCTTGACCAGCATCCAGATCATATTTCTGCTTGAGTGAGAGGTACTGCTGTCGTGAACGAATGATATTCTCCTTGTACTGCGAGTACCGATCCTGTTTAGGTATTGCCATATGTAATGCTATTGGGTGTTATCTGAGGCTATTCTCTTTGCTTTGGATTATACGAGGAAAGAGGTTTAGAGAAATGATGAGAGACTATGCAGTCTCTCATCCCTGGTACCAGGGAAAAAACTCATCATTCTATTCTGACATCCTTTCCCCTGCATACATTGTTTTCACTTGCAACAAAGATAGCGACGTTCACCCACTTACCCAAATACCTTTCCCCCAGGATCTATGTAGTTACCCGCCGACCTATATAGCTTCACACCACCCTACTGAAGGTAGCCTTCCCATGCCCCCTCCGAAGAGTAGAAAGCAACCAGTACTGGTCGCCACTCCAACCACTACTGGTTACTATTAGTGACCAGTACTACTTCGCAGTGTGACCAGTACTGCTCCGACCACCGACCAGTACTGGTCGATTTCACTACCCATATATATAGAGGCGCCCGCCGCTGGCTATACACAGCCAAGC